>SCPO01000162.1_pt1 | contig 23138 bp, 24 predicted proteins | sample 6106821 | NCBI WGS metagenome assembly SCPO01 (sample SAMN10720448, study PRJNA508395) | human gut metagenome | isolation source: Participant 2 stool, 0 month | host: Homo sapiens | collected 2017 | reverse complement strand
CCCTCAGTGGAACAAATGGTAACAATGGAAAATCCGCTTATGAACTATGGAAAGAAACTGTAGGAACAGGCAATATGAATGATCCTAAAAATCCAGGACAAAAATGGCCTTCTGACAAAGTTTCAGAATATGATTTTTTCAATTATTTAGCTGGTAAAGACGGAATAAACGGAGCAATGGTTTATCAGCACATGAACTGTGGAAAAATGACTTAGCTAAATTTTGCGGTACAACAGATGCACTTATTGACCACAAAAATGGTGGAGTATGGGACTGTGAAAAAAATACGTTAAAGGATTTTATGACTATCTACACGGGAAAGATGGCAAAGACGGAGAAGATGGCAAAGACGGCAAACCCGGAGAACCAGGAAAACCGGGAACAGAAGTTACCATCATTAAGGGTACCTAAATGTTATTGCACAATATTCTCAATCAGAATATGGTGAATATGTACGCACAACTGATGGAGGTGTACTCTATAAAGTATATGATGAAACTGGACAAATCGCACCAAAAGCTCAAGTAAAAGGCATGCCGGGTATCAATGCGGAAAAAACTTACATTACCAATGAAAACGGAGAGTTTATTGTACCTAAAGAAGATTTACCCGAAATACAAGACATAAACTTACGCTGGGGAACGGTAAAGTAACCCTAGCCGGAAAGTTGCCGCAAGAATCCGCTAAAACACATATGTTCCTCAATAGAGTACGCATGAGAATGATCCTCCGCGATAATTCAAATTCATTATACGATTATCAGTATCTATATTTCTATATACAACGAAAAGTTAATCCAGGAAGACCAATGGCAAAATATCCCTTCTTATTTACCTAATAGTGGTTCAAGGAATTTAGACGCATATAGAGTCTCTGACAAAAATAATCCCAACAGTATTTTGTCAGATAAAAAACTATATTCAAGCCAAGGCTCTAGTTCAAATAATGGAGGATATTATTACTATATTTATACCTATCGGTTCATTCAAGAAAATCCCGGAAAATTCAAAAACAATCAATCTGAATATTGGGATGGAAGTGACGTTTATTACACTGTAAAGCTAGAGAACCTTATTATGGAGAAACTTTCCAATGGAATGGTGTTTGTTTATTAGCTCCTTATCAAATGGGACCTACGCTAAAAACATTAAAATTAAAAATAATATCCAATGGAGAAGCACCCAGTTTCTCATCTGCTGAAGGTGAATAAAAAAAAAAAAAAATAGACTTTACAAGAATTTACAAATCATCGACCACACGTGTCGTTAAAGAAAATGGAATGGACTATGTAGAACCGATAGCATATACTGAAGAAGAAGCCAGCAAACTTAAAATGGCATATATCACATTCAGATATACCTCAACAGCTGGCTCACAAGAAGCATCAAGTTCTAATAACAGATCTTCTGCAGAAGTTCCAACGTTCAAAGTATTCGCACCATTTTTAAATTCATCCATATACATTGACAGTGGCAACAGTTCATATTTCTATAGATATTATCAAGGTTATCTCCGAAAAGGAAAGGATGAAAAAACATTTATTATTGAAAACTATAGCAGCTCTTATGAGTTGCCCGAAGTACAAGTTATCTATGAAGAATAAAAATATGAAGAAAATATATATACATAAAATCCATCTCATACTATGCTTTACCTCAGTATTATGTTTCGGTTTACCTATAAATGCACAACAAAATGCAAAGAATGGAGCAGCCGATAATAATAAAAAAGCATGGGAAATAGGTATAGGCGCAACCGGACTTCAAATGACACGTTTTAATGTCATTAATTTCCATACTAATAATAAAGGCGGTTACACTGTAGGTACTAATAAAAAGATTTTATTTTTGAGGAAATCTATATTTTGCTCGTGAACTTAACTCATTTTTATCTAGATTTACAAGGAACATTAGACTACAGTTCCGATCCTGTCCGTAACGGTAAAGAATCAAGATGGCTAGGTATGGCAGGAATCGGTTTACAGTGGCGTCTAGGTGAATATCTCCATTCAAATTATATTGATCCTTTCCTACGGATGGGAGCCAACTATATGTACAAGAATTTTAAGATCAACTATAAGGGGATGGAAGAATTCAACAGTGAGGAGATGGGAATGGAATCTGTCAAATGATTATACTAAAGAAGGAAAGATAAACAAAATCTTATCCCTATTTCATTGGGAATAGGCGTGAATATGTGGCTTAATGACAACATTGGCATAGGACTCCAAGGAGACTACCTCATCATGCCATACAAACATATAGCCAATTCATGGCAAGGAAGCATTCGATTGATGTGGCGCATTGGTGGTAAATCCCTAAAAGTCAAACCGGAAATTCAATATGTGGAAAAAATCATAGAAAAAGTTATAGAAAAACCTATAATCATGAAACAAATTGTAGAAACTCCAAGCCAGCCCAATGTTTTATGTGATTTATTCAACAATATCTATTTTGAGTTTGATAAAACAGAAATAACTCCTAAAGCAGCTACTATCATTGATGAAATAGCTCAAATTATGCTGACAGACACAAGCAAAAAATATCTCATCACAGGATGTACTGATGCAAAAGGATCATCACAATACAATATGGATCTATCCCAAAAACGTGCAGACGCTGTAGTCAATGCACTTATAAAGAAAGGAGTTCCCAATAAAATGTTAAAAGCAAAAGGAGTGGGCGCAAAAATATCGTATGCATCTCAGAATGCTCCCAACGAAATACGAGAAGGAGATCGTAAAATTATAGTTCAAATCATTACAAATATGGATTATTGGAATTATATACCATAAAATTTCCCCTCTATCAAAACGGCATATATTCCTATATCGTGGAATATAGCCGTTTTGCATATTCCAAAGAAAAGTTCGAGCCATGTATACCCTCATGCCCTCACTGCATATATAACAGGTTTATTATTAACGGTTTATGTAGTAAGGATAAAAAAAATTGCTCTCATTCATGCTCTCATACTCTCACAATGTTTTGAAGTATATTTCCACATAAATTACTTGTTTTCAGCCACATACCATTTTCTTATAGATCGTTTCGACTTGATATAAAGTAGTGTGTTTTAGGCTTTTTCCCCGCAAAAAGTACGCATGAAAGGTCTGTACCTCCACAGAATGACGGTTTACGATGCATTGGTAACAATAAAAAAGACCAAGACGTTTTTAAAAAAGTTCCTGTTCTTTTTTAAAAACGTCGTCGTCTTTTTTGAAAAGTTCTTGATCTTTTTTGAGAGCATGAGGATATCACATATGTAAGCATAAGACCAGGTACACCGAATAGTACACCGAAAGAATGCTTTGATATGCTTATTTTTGCCATGCACCAAAAACAAAAAAATCCCCGTAAAGTATTAATTTACAGGGATTTTCTTTGTTTTGCAATTCTTTCCAGCGGAGAGACAGGCTCTCGAACCTATACATTCAAGAAATATCATAAAATTGCAAATTACTGATAATCACACACAATTTGGAATACATAGTAAATCTAAATCTTTCTGAATATCTTTTGCTATTCCAAATATTGGGTGTATATTTGGGTGTAGAATTTCAAACGCACCCAATTATGAATATCAAACGAAACATCATTTTTGCATTGGAAAGCCGGAAAAAGAACGGTGTGCCAATTGTGGAGAATGTCCCCATCCGTATGCGCGTCATATACGCAAGCCAGCGCATTGAGTTTACAACGGGTTACCGCATCGATGTAGCCAAATGGGATTCCGACAAGCAGCGAGTAAAGAACGGATGTACCAACAAGCTAAAGCAGAGTGCAGCTGAAATCAATGCCGATCTGCTGAAATACTATGCCGAAATTCAAAATGTGTTCAAGGAGTTTGAGGTACAGGAAACCATGCCAACTACCCAACAACTAAAGGATGCATTCAACCTGCGGATGAAGAATGCCAACGAAGAACAGCAGGAAGAAGCACAGATAAGTTTTTGGGAGGTGTTCGATGAATTTGTAAAAGAATGCGGCAATCAGAATAACTGGACTGAATCCACATACGAAAAGTTTGCAGCCGTTAAAAATCACCTCAAGGAGTTCAAGGAAGATGTGACCTTTGAATATTTCGATGAGTTCGGATTGAACGAGTATATCAATTTCCTGCGTGACAAAAAAGACATGAGAAACAGCACCATCGGCAAGCAAATGGGATTCCTCAAATGGTTCCTGCGCTGGAGCTTCAAGAAAGGACATCATCAGAACATTGCATACGATACATTCAAACCGAAACTGAAAACCACCTCGAAAAAAGTAATCTTCCTGACTTGGGATGAACTGAACAAGCTGAAAGACTACCAGATACCCAAAGACAAACAGTATCTGGAACGTGTCCGGGATGTTTTCCTGTTCTGCTGCTTTACGAGTTTGCGGTATTCAGATGTTCGTAACCTAAAGAGAAGTGATGTCAAGTCCGACCATATAGAAGTCACCACCGTTAAAACGGCAGATAGTCTGAGTATTGAACTGAACAAATACAGCAAAGCCATACTGGACAAATACAAGGACATCCATTTCGAGAATTACATGGCTCTGCCCGTCATCAGCAACCAGAAGATGAACGATTACCTGAAAGAGCTGGGCGAACTGGCAGAAATCAACGAGCCTGTACGGGAAACCTACTACAAGGGAAATGAACGTATTGATGAAGTCACACCCAAATACGCTTTGCTCAGTACCCATGCAGGAAGAAGGACATTCATCTGCAATGCGCTGGCTCTCGGAATCCCGGCACAGGTGGTCATGAAATGGACAGGGCACAGTGATTATAAAGCCATGAAGCCTTACATTGACATAGCAGACGATATTAAGGCCAATGCAATGAACAAGTTTAACCAACTCTAAAAGTATCAGTCAGTTTCACAGATTATCCATTATTAGAGTTATCTTTGTTAAGTAATAGTTAGTGATATGGAAAATAACAACGAACATAATATAAAGAAAGGTCATTTTGATGCCTTTGTCCATGCTGTCGGTTCGGAAATAGAACAGGCACAAGTCCGACTCATTACCGCAGCCAATGCCCAGATGTTGTTCCATTACTGGAAAATGGGGAATTATATACTGTACCACCAACACCTACATGGGTGGGGTGGTAAAATTATCAAAAAATTGGCACAGGCAATCAGATTCAATTATCCTGAAAAGAAGGGATATTCGGAACGTAATCTTACTTATATGTGCCAGTTTGCCCGTTTATATCCGTTAAATGTACTTCGTAGTTTTATTGAAGCAGATTCAATACTGTCGGTCCCAAATATTCAAAACATTACTAATGAAGTCCTTAAGCTCAATAGCGGACAATTTACGCAGGAGCTTACTGCGCAAATACAATCAGCTGATAATCAATCTTTAGAAATTACGCAGGAGGTTCCTGCGCAATTTCAGAATGTAGCAAAAACAGTAGCAACCATCTATAAAATAAAAATAGAGGATATAGAAGATTTATTCTTGGCGTCACCGATTGCAAGAATAAATTGGGCAAGCCATATGGTCATACTCAATAATCCGCTACCATTGGGCGTAAGGTATTGGTATATGAAACAATCTGTAGAAATGGGTTGGAGCAGTAATGTGCTGAAAATGCAGATTGAAAGTAATCTGTATGACAGACAAATCAAGAGTAACAAGGTAAACAACTTCACTGCCACACTTCCGGCACCTCAAAGCGATCTTGCCAATTATCTGTTAAAAGACCCGTACATCTTTGATTTGGCAGGAGCAAAGGAAAAGGCTGACGAAAGGGATATAGAAGAACAGTTGGTAAAGCATGTAACCCGTTACTTGCTGGAAATGGGTAACGGCTTTGCTTTTGTTGCCAGACAAAAACATTTCCAGATTGGGGACAGTGACTTTTTCGCCGACCTGATCCTATATAATATCAAGCTCCATGCCTATGTTGTCGTGGAATTGAAAGCAACGCCATTCAAACCGGAATATGCAGGGCAGTTAAATTTCTATATCAATGTTGTAGATGATAAACTGAGGGGAGAAAATGATAACAAGACCATCGGTCTCTTGCTGTGCAGGGGTAAGGATGAGGTCGTGGCACAATATGCCTTGGCTGGATATGACCAGCCGATAGGTATCAGCGACTATCAATTGAGCAAGGCAGTACCCGAAAATCTGAAATCTGCCCTACCGAGTATAGAAGAAGTGGAAGAAGAACTGACCTTATTCCTTGACAAGGACAAGAACCCATAATATAAAGTATATGGCAGGAAAGATACAGACGATGATTCCCCAATATGGAGAACTCAACAGAATATACAGAGACTATATAGATAATTACGCTTTTTCTTTTGACAGGCAGAAATTCATATCGGATTTCTATCAGGAGTATAATGACATGAAATCCTTTGAAGCCGCTATCCTTGAACTGGTGCTTGACAAGCAAAAAGAGCAATACACCTTGATACTCAACAGCCTGAAAACTGAAATAGAAAAGAGCATACAGGCTTATGAGATACGCCCGTTAAGTGACAGAGCCATAGAACGTGCTTGCTATCAGCACATGGAAAGGTATTCTCAGGAAATTGAAGCCCAGCTGGATGTTACAAGAAGTCTGAGCAAGCCGCTGAATGAAGCCAACAACAGGTATGATTCCATTGGTTACAGGGAGCATACAGCCGAAGAGGAAAAACAGGCAGAGAAAGAATATGAACGCTGCAAGGCTGAATATGACAGGGAAAAAGCCAAACTGAACAAACTCTATGATCAGCAAAAGGCTGCAAGAACAGAGGCATTCCAATACATGAAGAACTGTTGTGCGGACATATACCGTCAAAGCTGCCTTTTTCTGGATATATTGAAGAAATACATTCCTGACGGAAAGCAAGAGAATAAATCAAGCGAGCCAATCAGTCAGCAGGAAACGACAGAAGAACAACAGGAATATTTCAGCATGAAATTACTTTCGCTCATTCATGAGGTGTGCATAGGAGAACAGTTCGAAGAAATTTCCGCACTGGATTTCTATGCCAATATGAATCTTCACCCCTGCAACTGTAAGCTGAAAATAAAACCGAGAGAGAAAATACGTGTATGCTATCTGATATTCCTGATGAGCGAGAAACTCTCCAAACAGGACAGGGACAAATGGAAAGACAGAATACTGAAACTGCTGGATATTGACGACAGCTACTACAAATCCAAGTACAAGGAGCCTGTTTCAGATTTCCCCAGTGACAGCAACCAAAATTTCGCCAAGGAAATGGAACATATATTCAGATAATCCGTAATATATCCTGATACTTTACGAAAGTTCCACTTTTACCACTCAAAATAATTTTTGAGTGGTATTTTTATTTTCTGATATTCAATAAGATACAATGATATTCAGTTTGTACCGTCCCCATCCTTACCACTCATAACCCTACCTAATTTTGCATCGTTCGAGAACAGAAATAACAGCCAGTGCGCAGGGCTGATTGTTTAACGACTAAATAGATTGGACGATGACAAATATCCAAGAATTATTATCAAAACCCGTCTGGCAGATGACAGGCGAAGAATTCATATTCCTGAGTAAGCACGCTTCAGGTCAGGCCGAAGCATTGCCGCAACCCGTTACAGACACGGAAAAGAAGTATGTGTACGGAATACTCGGTATAGCCAAACTGTTCGGGTGCAGTCTGCCCACTGCCAACCGCATAAAGAAAAGCGGTAAGATAGACAAGGCGATTACCCAGATAGGGCGCAAGATTATCGTAGATGCGGAATTGGCTCTTGAGCTTGCCGGGAAGAAAACAGGAGGACGGAAATAATGGGAGGTATGCTTATGGACTATATGAAAGAAATAAAGGAGATTTCGGCAGAACAGACAATAATCCTTTGGCAAGCTTCACGCCTGAGTCTGTCGAAAATCTACGAAAAAGCACCTGAGATTCTAAAAGTGCAAGGTTCGGTCATTGGTACACTGGGCAATTTCAGTGCATCCATCGGCAAAGCCAAGAGTAAAAAGACTTTCAATGTATCGGCTATCGTAGCCGCCGCATTGAAAAACGGTACGGTACTGCGGTATGTTGCGGAACTACCGGAAGAAAAAAGGAAGATTCTCTACGTTGACACGGAACAAAGCCATTATCACTGTCTGAAAGTCATGAAACGTATTTTACGGCTTGCTGGTCTTCCTGATGACAGGGACAATGAACATCTGGAGTTTCTCGCTTTGAGGAAATACACGCCCGAACAGCGTATCAGGATTGTCGAACAGGCTATCTATAATACACCGGACATAGGGCTTGTAATCATAGACGGCATCCGTGATATGGTATATGACATCAACAGTCCGGGAGAATCGACACGCATTATATCCAAATTCATGCAATGGACGGATGACAGGCAGATACACATCCATACGATACTCCACCAGAACAAAGGCGATGAAAACGCAAGAGGGCATATCGGTACGGAGCTGAACAACAAGGCGGAAACCGTTCTGCTGGTGGAAAAGGACAAGAGCAACGGGGATATAAGCAATGTTTCAGCCATGCACATCCGTGCAATGGATTTCGAGCCTTTCGCTTTCCGTATCAACGACAATGCATTGCCTGAACTCATAGAGGGGTACAGACCCGAAGCGAAGAAACCCGGAAGACCGGAAGAGGAAAAGTTTGACCCTTACAGACATATTAGCGAACAGCAGCACCGCATAGCACTGGAAGCGGCTTTCGGACTGAAAGAGGAATACGGCTACAAGGATCTGGAAACCTCCTTAATCAAGTCATATATGTCGGTAGGTGTAAAACTGAACCATCAAAAAGCGGTATCACTTATCACCATGCTCCGGAACAAACGGATGATAGTACAGGAGAACGGCAGGAAATACACGTTCAAGCCGGACTTTCACTATTAGACCGTATAACCTGTAATCACTTCACTTTATTCGGCAGGTCTATATATTAAGAATAAAGCGAAGCGGTTGTAGGGAATAGAAAAGCGCTTCACTTTATTACCGTATCCTATATATACGAAGATAAAGTGAAGTGATTATACAGACCGTACTTCATAAAAAAGTACGGGCGAAAAGAGAAATAAATATTCCAACCATTATTCAAACACTCATCTTATTATGGATATACAGACAGCAAAACAAATCAGGATAGCGGATTTTCTGTACAGTTTGGGATATTCTCCCGTCAAGCAGCAAGGTATTAACCTATGGTACAAATCCCCGTTACGGGAAGAGACAGAACCCTCGTTCAAAGTAAATACCGAGCGCAACCAATGGTATGATTTCGCAATCGGCAAAGGTGGAAATATCATCGCACTGGCACAGGAACTCTACTGTTCCGACTATGTGCCTTATCTTCTACAGAAAATCGAAGAACAGATACCACACATACGTCCCGTGTCTTTCTCTTTTGGCAAGCAATCATTTTCCGAACCGAGTTTTCAGCAATTGGACATTGTGCTGCTGGCTTCTCCTGCCCTGCTTGCCTACCTACAGGAAAGAGGGATAAACACGGCACTGGCGAAAAGAGAATGTAAGGAAGCCCGTTTCACCCACAACGGCAAACGGTATTTCGCCATTGCCTTTCCGAACATATCAGGCGGATATGAAATTCGCAACCGATATTTCAAGGGATGTATCGCACCAAAAGAAATATCCCATATCAGACAGTCAGGAAAACCAAGGAGTACATGTTACGTTTTTGAGGGATTTATGGATTACCTTTCCTTTCTTACTTTAAGGCTGGAAAGCTGTCCGCAATCACCCGACTTCGACAGACAGGATTACATAGTTCTTAATTCCGTAGCCAATGTTCCCAAGGCACTCTATCCGTTGGGAAGCTATGAGCGCATCCACTGTTTCTTTGACAATGACCGTGCAGGAATGGAAGCAATACAGCAAATCCGAAAGGAGTATGATGCTACCCGGTATATACGTGACGCCTCGCAAATCTACAGTGGATGTAAAGATCTGAACGAATATTTACAGAAACGAATAGCCGATAGGAAAGAGCAAGCGCAATCTGTCGAAAAGAGGAATGATACGCTATCCAAGAAACCGAAAGGCTTCCGGTTATAGCCCACTATAACTACACGCTTCGCTTTCGTAGTTGTGGGCTCTCCCGAGGGGATTAGGGCTTTGCCCTAATGACCCACTCAGGGCGTTTCACCCCTGAGAACCCCGAGCAAAGAGTGACCCTCTCTTTGCAATCTCCGCTTATGGGTTACCCCTAAGAACCCCTCTGCGAAAGCGAGCAAAGTAAATTAATTGTAAACAAAGAAAAGAAGCTATGGCAACAAAATCAAGCATACACATCAAGCCTTGCAACATCGCATCGAGCGAGGCACACAACCGAAGGACTGCCGAGTATATGCGTAATATCGGGGAGTCCAGAATCTATGTCGTTCCCGAACTTTCCACCGATAACGAACAGTGGATAAATCCCGACTTCGGCACTCCCGAACTGCGAACTCATTATGACAATATCAAGCAAATGGTCAAGGAAAAGACCGGACGTGCCATGCAGGAAAAGGAAAGGGAACGCAAGGGAAAGAATGGAAAGATTATCAAGGTGGCGGGATGCTCACCCATCCGTGAAGGAGTATTGCTTATCAGACCGGACACCACACTGGCTGATGTACGCAAATTCGGTGAAGAGTGCCAAAGACGCTGGGGCATCACTCCGCTACAGATTTTCCTGCATAAAGACGAAGGGCATTGGCTGAACGGTCAGCCGGAAGCGGAAGACAAAGAGAGCTTCCAAATAGGAAACAGATGGTTCAAACCAAATTATCATGCTCATATCGTATTCGACTGGATGAACCACGAAACCGGGAAGAGCCGAAAGCTCAATGACGAGGATATGGCAACCATGCAGACCCTTGCTTCCGATATTCTGCTAATGGAACGTGGGCAGACAAAAGCTGTCACAGGTAAAGAGCATCTGGAACGAAACGATTTCATCATTGAGAAGCAGAAAGCCGAACTGCAACGTATAGAAGAAACCAAGCGACACAAGGAGCAACAGGTAAGCCTTGCCGAACAGGAACTCAAACAGGTAAAAGCAGAGATACGCACGGACAAACTAAAGAAAACAGCCACCAATGCTGCTACCGCCATAGCAAGCGGTGTAGGTTCTCTTTTCGGAAGCGGTAAGTTGAAAGAACTGGAACATAACATCGAGCAGCTACATCAGGAGATTGCCAACCGGGACAAAGCTACTGATGAATTAAAAATTCAGATGCAACAAATGCAGGAACAGCACGGCAGACAAATACGCAATCTTCAAGGAATACATAATAAAGAGATTGAAGCTAAAGACAAAGAAATATCACGATTGAGCACCTTGCTTGAAAAAGCCCACAAATGGTTTCCCATGTTCAAAGAGATGTTGAGAATGGAAAAATTATGCGCTGTTATCGGGTTTACCAAAGACATGATAGAAAACCTCTTGACAAAGAAAGAATCCATACAATGTAGTGGCAAAATTTATTCCGAAGAACACAGGTGGAAATTTGACATCAAGAATGATATTTTTAGGGTTGAGAAACATCCGATGGATAGTGGTAAGCTTATGCTGACCATAAACCGACAACCCATAGTACAATGGTTTAAGGAACAATGGGAAAAGTTACAGCAGAATCTACGTAACTCGGTGCAGAGAGAGCAAAAATCCAGAGGATTTAGAATATAGAATAGCCTATTATTAATAAAATCAAGTATCTATGCATCCAAACAGATTGTTTTTATTACAGAATCAAAATCCTAAGAATTTATAAAAAATGAAGCCTAAAGAAGTTTTGGAAAAATGGATAGATTGCTTTAACAAAGCAGATGCTTATCATATAGCAGAGCTGTATGCTACTAATGCAGTAAATCATCAAGTCGCAAACGAACCAATAATAGGTAAAGAATCAATCTACAAAATGTTTGTGAATGAATTTGCCACTGCTAAAATGGTTTGTATGGTGGAAAATATTTTTGAAGATGGCGAATGGGCTATCATGGAATGGAAAGACTCTCTTGGACTTCGTGGATGCGGATTTTTTCATGTAAAAGATAACAAAATCGTCTTTCAAAGAGGGTATTGGGATAAACTTTCATTCTTGAAGCAACACAATCTTCCAATTGAATAAGTACTATCAGAATACGGACTGGGAAATTGAAATACCCAGTCCGAGTTATATAATGAATTTTACTTGTTAAACTATTTAAAGTCAGTTGGATAACAAACCATACCTTTCACATTCTCAGTAGCTCCAGGTATTAATTCAGCCACCATGCAATATTCATGAGAGACTTCGAAAGGAAATTCAATTCCTAAATCGATAGCCTTGCGATAGCCAAATCGAGGATAATACTCTTTATGCCCCAATACGACTGCTGTGCCGTAACCCAAAAGTGCTGCCCTCTGATGGGCTTACTGAATCAACATCCCCCCCCCAATTCCCTTACGCTGGAATTCCGGCAAGACTGCCAATGGAGCTACACTCAGGGATGTGACAGACTGGGTGTCACTGTCTATCTTTACTTCTGTAAGTAAGATATACCAGACAATTTGTTTTTCTGTCATTTTCTTGTTCTTATCTAATTGTTAGGCTCATTGTTGTTATACATTGTTTAATTATAGATAAATCGTGAATATCCTTCTCTCTTAAATCGTAGCCCGAATGGAATACTTGTTGCCCTTTTGCAGAAATGCAAGGGATGCTTCTGCCTTCAAAGACTGCTGTTCCAAAATAGTCCGGTTGAAATTCATACCAGCCTCCATCCAAGTCGGCTTGTTTGGAAGTGCCGTCCGCATTCAAGACAAAAGGATGGATATCAATATAGCCTAATTCTTTGCTATACAGTTCCACACGGGTGGGCAACCAATTTGTTTCAATTTGATATCCTCTCTCCTGCAAAAGATCAAGGAGTTGGTCTGTATAATTGGCATCAAAATCAATGTCAATATCTCTATGCAAGCGGGTTTGCTGTCCGTACAAGACATCCACTCCCCAGCCTCCATCCAACCAAAACTGCATGTCCAGGCTTTCCAACAAGTCCAAAACTTGAAATAACTCTGTAATCGTAGTGTGTTCTTTCTTTGTCATATAATAATTCTTTAATAAATAATACTATGCGTAATTATCCAACTGCTTGATTGAAGAAATAAAATTTGCACCCACTCCAATCAGAAAGATAACCCATCCGCTGATCATAAAGACGGATGTGATACCCCATGCTTCCACCCAATATCCTGAAGCTACGATACCCAGCATTGATGGAAAGGTACTCAAACTAAAGATGAGAGAAAAAGTCCGTCCAAGCATGTCCGAAGCCAAGTTCTGCTGAATAATAGCGATGAAAAGCGCATGGTAAATGGAATAGGCTATGCCTCCTGTAAATGTTAGGCAAACAAAACCTATAAATGCGCTTGATGGTAAATAACTGGCGCTAATCAGATACAATCCCAATATCACATAAGCCGTATGCATCACTAATGTTTGCTTGCTTTTCAAAGCCTTACAGGCAAGTACTAAACCGCCCAACAATGCCCCTGAGCCCCAACCCATTTCCACAACTCCCATTTGCAAAATGTTTCCGTTGAAATGCAGAAGCGTCATAAAAGGAAATAACGTAAAAACAGGCATAAGGACAAAAGTCACCAGCGTAAAGCATACGAATAAAGGCAAAATGCCCATTGTACGCCGCAAGGTATGCCAACATTCCGTCAGTTCTTTTTTGAAATCTGGAAGAACTTTCGTTTTTTGAAGAGAAGGAATCTGGACACAAAGTAAGGTCAGACAAGCAGCAACAGCTCCGATCACATCTATGAGCAGAATATACTGTATGGGAAGCCAAACAACGAGGCTTGCCCCTACAACGGGAGCTATCACCTCACTGAAGGATTGAATGGAATGGTACAAACCTGATACCCTGACAAGATGGTGCTTGGGAACCAGTAGAGGGATGCTTGCCTGTAAAGCAGGTGCATGAAACGTACTGCCTATTGAACGACAAGCAGTCAATAGATAAAAAAAAGAAAGGTCTTTATAACCCTTGGTTATCACAATAAAAAGACATAGGGTACAGAACGCGATGAACAAGTCCGAATAAAACATCGTTTTCTTTCGATTCCATCTGTCAACATAGACCCCGGCAAACAAGCCTAATACAAATTGTGGTAAAAATCCAGCTAAAATAGCCAGAGATAAAGCTGTCGGGGATTTAAATTCGTTGCTAATCCAAAAAATAATGGAGAAGCCAACAATCGTACTTGTTAAAATAGATATGAGTTGGCCTATTCCTATCACGGCCAAAGTTGATTTCCAATGATTCATTGTGCTAATATTTCATGCGTTTATAGATAAGTACTTTCGTACATTAAGCAAAACGAAATTCTATCCACACAAAAAACTTGTATTATAATCCACTCCTGACGTTGGAATACAATAACAAATACTTTCAGGACGATGTAAAGTCCTGAAAAATCAAACTGAATGGATAGATAAATATTAGTCTTTTCTCATCGGATTCTTTTAATATCGCTACTCTTTTATTATGTAGTGGTTGTATTATCTTAAATAAAACAAAAACACCGACTTTACATTCTTGGGTGTAAAACTGGGTGTTTGTTTTGCAATCTGCTGATTTTCAGCGTTTGTTGCGGAGAGACAGGGATTCGAACCCCGGGTACCTCGCGGTACAACGGTTTTCAAGACCGCCGCAATCGACCACTCTGCCACCTCTCCAAAACTTCCTTTCAGAAGTGCTTTTTGTTGAAAGCGTTGCAAAGGTACGACTTTATTTTAAATATGCAAGACTTTTGAACAAGAAAAATTAAAGGTTTTATTATATTTGCACTCTCAACCGAAAAAAAGCATATGAAACTAAAATGTCTTTTCTTACTGTTACTTTTGGGAATATCCTTTTGTGTACATGCACAAAAGCGCCCCGTCATCCTTGAGAAACAGTTGGAGATCATTAGGAAAGAACCTGATAACGGGGATGCATTAAAGTTTCTATGCCAATACTATTTAAATAAAGGAGATTATTCCAAAACCATCACTTACGCCGAGATTATGAAAAACGTAGCGGACAAGACTAAAAATCCTCTACTCCAACTCTATTCATATATCTACCAAGCACAAGCACAAATGATGAGCGGACGGGAAAAAATAGCCAAAAAAAACTTGAACCTTTCTCTTGAACTAGCAACCAAACTGAATAATGACTCCACCCTTTGTTCCGTCTATGGTAGTCTCGGACTCTACTCTGCAAATATTGAAACCGATTATTACCGTGCCATACGATGGCTTTATAAAGGTATCCAATTGGCACAACAAAATAATTTCCAACAACAATACGCTTTGCTTTTAGGCAATTTAGCAAACATCTATTACCTCAAAAAAGATACAGCCGGTATCAAATACGCATTAGAATGTTATGAATTAGGACACAGTATGCGTAATCCATACATCATTTATTCCGGTGCAGTAAATTCTGCCTATATGTATTTTTTAATGAAACAGAATGAGGAAGCAATGAAATATATACATGAAGCCGAAACATTGATGCTGGAAAATGATTTCTACGACCAAGCCCATACCTACAATCTCTTTGGCAATATATTATATGATATGGGTGAATATGCCCAGGCCTTGGAATATTACAAAAAAGCCATGAAGGACAAACAGGCGGCACAAACTTCCTCTATTGTCTATGCCCATTTGGGATATGCACGTATACTAATGCAGCAAAACAAACAACCAGAAGCTATTTTATTGTTAAAACAAGGAATAGCTATTTCTTATGCACGCGTCAACGCCATCCATCGCAATGAACTATACGAAAATCTGTCCACCTGCTATGAGCAATTGCACCAATATCATGACGCACTGAAATATTATAAAATATTCCGTTTGGAAAACGACAGTCTTTTCAACAAGGACAAAGAAAGAGATTTAAGTGAAATGCGATTCAAATACGACTCTGAGCGGCAGGAAAATTTGATAAAACAAAGCAAACTGGATGTAATGCAGAAAGAACAGCGTATACAACAACAGACATTTATTCTTATTATCATTGTGATTGTTCTAGGATTGCTTTATTACCTCTACCACCGTAAAAACAAACTTTATTTAAGTATAGTCAAGCAAAATCAAGAAGCAATCAAAAGAGAAACGGAACTGCATCGCCGTATAAAAGAATTGGAAACCAATGCCCCCTCCATGGTTTCTACTTCCGAAAAATATGCTTCCTCCTCACTCACCGACGAGAAAAGTTTAGAACTTTTCCGTACATTAGAAGCGTATTATGAGAGAAGAAAAATTTACAAAGACAATTTTATAACAAAAGACAAAGTAGCAGAAATATTAGGAACTAACCGTACTTATCTATCACGTATCATCAATGAACAATCCAAACTATCCTTCACTCATTATGTAAACCGTTTCCGTATTGAAGAAGCTATCCGTCTATTATCCGACCCCAATAACGAAACTCCGCTGAAAGCCATTTCTACAGAGCTGGGATTTAACTCCATTTCCACCTTTTATAACCTTTTCCAATCCTCAGTGGGAATGACTCCCTCCCAATATAGGAACAAAGTTATGGAACTTCAAAAAGAGCAATAGGTTATCTTTTTGCTCTTTTTTTATTCTGAAAACAGCAATTGCCGATATTAATATAGGTATAAAGAGGCATATCTAAGATATTATCCCTTACTTTGCGGTATGAACATTAATCCAAATTTAAATAATACGTAATGAAATTCCCATGAGATAAAAAATCACGCCCAAGAGAATGTAAATAGTCAAGCTGAAGTTACCTTTGTATAGTGTAACCCTAAAATGTATCAGTTATGGCAGAAGTGACATTCCCTCAGTTGATACAGCGCGCTTGCGGTATCGACGTCCACCTGAAGGTTGTAGTGGCGACAATTGACGGAGCAGGCATCCAACGCGAGACCCGCTCATTCAAAACCTTCACGAGTTCTTTGAATGAATTGAAAGAATGGCTATTGTCCAATGGTGTAACGCATGTGGGAATGGAGAGTACCGGTGTTTACTGGAAGCCGGTTTATAAGGTTCTTGAAGATTCCATTCCCAATGTTTGGATAGTCAATGCCCGTCACATTAAGAATGTTCCGGGTCACAAGACAGACAAGATGGACAGCGAATGGATCTGCAAGCTTCTTCTGGCAGGTCTTCTCAAACCGAGCTATATTCCTCCCAAGGGCGCGTCAGCTTCGTGACCTGACGCGTTACCGGAACAAGCTTATTCAGCAGATAGCTTCAGAGAAGAACCGTATGATGCGTATTCTTGAAGACTGCAACATCAAGCTTTCAAGTGTAGTAAGTAATACAAGCGGTACGACAGCTACTTCACTTATTGATATGCTTTGTGAAGGTAAAGTCCTTACTCTTGATGATATAAATTCAGTTTATCACGGTAAACTGTCAGCCAGTCCTGAAGAATTGCTTGAGGCGTGTACCGGTTTTGTTGAAGAGCATCACATTTATCTTCTTCAGATGATCCGAAAGGATATAGACCAGACTCAGACTTTGGTTGATGATTTGTCCGAACGTATAAAGAGACTGTTGTCCAAGTACGAGAATGTCCTTGAACTTCTCAGGAGATTCCCGGTTTTAGCACCAAGGTTGTAGAGGATCTGGTTTCTGAGATAGGTCTTGACATGTCCCACTTCCCTTCTGAAAAGCATCTTTCGTCTGGGCCGGTCTTTCTCCGGGCAACAACGAGAGTGCGGGTAAAAAGCGCACGAATCACTCACGGAAACAAACAGGTAAAGGCGGTAATCACAGAAGCCGCATGGGCGCGACCCGTACAAAGAATACGTTTTTAGTGAAAGATACCATCGTATAGCTGCCCGCAGAGGAAAGAAACGTGCCTTGATTGCAGTGGGACATTCTCAGTTGATATCCGTTTATCTGATACTGAGTACAGGGTCCCGTTACCATGAACTTGGAGCACAATATATGCAATCAAGATAGAGCAGAAACGCAAGGTATATTTGTCTTCTGAACTTAAAAGCTTGGATACAATGTCTCGCTTACTAAAGTTCCACAAGCAGTAACACCCAATTAACAATACAGACCAAAGGCCGACTTTTACTGGAATTACCATAGTCCGAAAATGAAATTGGTCTCAACAGCTAAGCGCCAAAGATTGTGACTTATGTACACGTGTATGAAACTTTTAAATTCTTAGCTGTTGCTATTTGTCATCGTATAATAGCCGCATTTGTGTTTTCATGAATGCTAATCTTTCTTTTGTCAAACCACTCGGTTTTATATCAATTTTAGTATAAACCTGTCCTACTTTATGTGTAGGACGCTTAATATTTACGTATGAAAAAGAAGTTTTTTTTAAGTTGCCTCTTAATCGTTATGGCATTGCTTCCGGCAGTTGCCCAGATTCAAGATCCGGTACAATTCAAAACCGAGTTAAAGACGATTTCCGATACGGAAGCACAAATAGTATTCACTGGTAAGATTGATGCCGGATGGCACGTTTATTCCACTGATCTTCCTTCGGGAGGTCCTATCTCCGCTACTTTCAACGTAGACAAGATAGAAGGAGTAGAATTAGTAGGAAAGCTCACTCCACAAGGTAAAGAAATTGAAAACTTCGACAAGGTGTTTGAAATGAAATTACGTTACTTTGAGAACACTGCCATTTTCATTCAGAAACTAAAAATAACGGGTGCTACCTATATGATAGAAGGTTATATGGAATTCGGTGCCTGCAACGATGAAAACTGTCTGCCTCCTACTGAAGTTTTCTCCGAAAGGAGTTGCCGCTGCCACTACAAGCAAGACTACTGAACCTGCAAAAACAGAAACAGCCATAACGGAAGTTCCTGTAGCGGAAACAGCTACTGCAACTACCGCAACAGATAGTGCTACAACTGCCGCCCTGATCGGCAATGACACTGCTGTCCAAGATTATTGGACTCCGGTTATCCAAGAGCTGAACGCATTTGGCGAAACGACATCACAACAAGACCGTTCATGGATTTACATCTTCTTTGCCGGGTTTATCGGTGGATTACTTGCCTTATTTACGCCCTGTGTATGGCCTATCATCCCAATGACGGTAAGTTTCTTTTTAAAACGTAGCAAAGACAAAAAGAAAGGAATCCGTGATGCATGGACATATGGTGCTTCTATCGTAGTGATCTATGTATTATTAGGTCTTGCCATAACCTTGATATTCGGTGCCAGTGCCTTGAATGCACTTTCCACAAATGCTATTTTAACATATTCTTCTGCTTGATGCTAATTGTGTTTGCAGCCTCTTTCTTTGGAGCATTCGAACTTACTCTTCCTTCAAAATGGAGCAATGCAGTAGACAGTAAAGCGGAACAGACCAGTGGTTTGTTAAGTATCTTCCTGATGGCATTCACCCTATCTTTGGTTTCATTCTCATGCACAGGTCCTATCATCGGCTTTTTGTTGGTAGAAGTTTCCACTACAGGTAGTGTAGTTGCCCCTGCTATCGGCATGTTAGGTTTTGCTCTTGCATTAGCGTTGCCATTCACACTGTTTGCCATGTTCCCGTCTTGGCTGAAATCCATGCCTAAATCCGGTGGTTGGATGAATGTAATTAAAGTAGTATTAGGTTTCCTTGAGCTCGCATTTGCTTTGAAATTCCTGTCGGTTGCTGACTTGGCTTATGGATGGGGAATTCTAGACCGTGAAACATTCCTTGCTTTGTGGATTGTGATTTTCGCTTTGCTAGGCTTCTATTTGCTGGGTAAGATCAAATTCCCTCACGATGATGATGATGATAAAGTAGGTGTTGCCCGTTTTTTTATGGCTCTTATCTCACTTGCATTTGCTGTATATATGGTACCGGGCTTATGGGTGCTCCTTTGAAAGCTGTCGCATTTGCTCCTCCCATGAATACACAAGACTTCAACTTATACACCAATGAAGTACATGCGCAGTTTGATGACTACGATGCCGGTATGGAATATGCAAAACGTACCGGAAAACCGGTAATGCTTGACTTTACAGGTTACGGATGTAAATTGCCGTAAAATGGAAGCTGCTGTATGGACTGATCCGAAAGTAAACAAGTTGATGACTGAGGACTATGTACTGATTACATTGTTCGTTGATAACAAAACTCCATTGCCCGAACACATCAAAGTGATGGAGAACGGTAAGGAACGTACACTACGCACGATCGGTGATAAATGGAGTTACCTGCAACGCTCTAAATTCGGTGCCAATGCACAACCTTTCTATGTATTGATTGACAATGAGGGAAAACCGTTGAATAAATCATATTCATATGATGAGGATATAGACAAATATGTTGATTTCCTCCAGACCGGATTACAAAACTATAAAAAATAACCAAAGTGTGTCAAAAGTCGAAGGAGTGTCAAAACTAAATAAACCTATCATTTTATTCATTCAGAATATTTCTTCATTAAAGCATATTCTGAAAATCAACAAAAAGGAAAAGACAAACGAAACGATAGTTTTATTCGAGTTTTGACACACTTTCAAAAAGATTTTTGCAAGACCCCTTAATAATTATCTACTATGATCGCCAAACCAGAAAGAGAGCAAATCATTCCTTATAAATCGGAGGTCGTTCCGGCTATCGGGTACAGAACCCATAGCCGTAGCCCTTGTGTAGCAAAAGCAACAGAAACACTAGGTAAAAGACCTGAAAGGATTAAAGCTTTACTCAGCGCCAATATTCTTAAGAACGCCATGGAGTAGGCATCCGGGAACAGGAATGATTGGGCTACCTATCGCTATCGCCTTAGGGGCATTAATCGGAAAATCCGAATATCAATTGGAAGTCTTAAAAGACAGCACTCCTGACGCCGTAGCAGAGGGTAAAAAACTAATTGACTCACAAGCTATCTCTATCGGGCTGAAAGAGAATATAGAAGAAAAGTTATATATCGAAATTATCTGTGAAGCTGATGGTGATACAGCGACGGCCATTATTGCTTGCGGGCATACCAATTTTATATATGTGGCCCTAAACAACCAAGTTTTACTAAACAAACAAACTACCTCCACCTGCAATGAGGATGCAAAAGAGCCGGAGTTGAACTTGCGGAAAGTGTACGATTTTGCCACCACCACACCATTGGATGAAATTCGTTTTATTCTTGAGACCAAACGTTTGAACAAAGCAGCGGCAGAACGTTCTTTCAAAGGAAACTACGGTCACGAATTAGGCAAGATTCTGAAAAGCAGCAAAAGCGAAGAACAAATATTGGGAAGTAATACATTTACCACATCCTTTCTTATACCTCGGCAGCTTGCGATGCACGTATGGCGGAGCTATGATTCCTGTCATGAGCAATTCAGGAAGTGGGAACCAAGGAATTACAGCTACTTTACCGGTAGTAGTCTATGCCGAAGATAACCATAAATCAGAAGAAGAATTGATCCGCGCACTGACACTTAGCCACCTGACAGCGATTTACATCAAACAAAGCTTGGGACGTCTGTCTGCACTATGTGTAGTGGCTGCAACAGGTTCCAGCTGTGGTATCACTTATTTGATGGGAGGCACTTACGAGCAAATCACTTTTGCCGTACAAAATATGATCGCTAACCTTACAGGTATGATTTGTGACGGAGCCAAGCCCAGTTGTGCTCTGAAATTAAGCAGCGGTGTTTCTACTGCTGTATTTTCAGCTATATTAGCGATGGAACATAAATGTGTATCTTCTGTAGAAGGTATCATTGACAATGATGTGGACCGCAGCATCCGCAACCTGACCAGAATTGGTTCACAAGGCATGAATGAAACCGATAAACTAGTATTGATATTATGACCCACAAACAATGTGATTAAATATATATAAAGATAAAGAGAGAAACGAATCAGACACGGCATTTTATACAATCCGTGTCTGATTTTATTTCTCACTCCACCAACATGTCTTTATATTGGGTATGCCGGGTAAAAAACATTTTTCAATTAAGAACAAGTAGGACGTATTTTAAGCCCTACAACCGAAGCATATCTCACAGCGGCCTCGGTCAAAGCCTGAGCTATTCCTGCCCTTCCAACTGTGGGGGAACTATGGTATGAAGGATATCCAAAACTCCGTTCTTTTCATCATATTGCAAATAGGCGATTTGTCCCGATTCAAATACTTCGAAACGGTCTACTTTCTCGTCATGTATAACTGTATGTTCCATTCTATATTGGTTTTAATGTATAACTATTACTAATAAAAACAATAATAAAATGGAATTGTTTTTACTCATAGATGAAATCTGTTACAGAACGTATGTCTGTTGACGAAACTCCGATACACACTTTAAATGACACTATAAAATATTGAGAACTATCTGCCTTGTCTATATTGAAAGCCGAAGGTAGTATACCAAATTCTTCCTTAAAATACCGACTGAAATATTTCGGATTATTAAAGCCCACCTGATAGGCTATTTCTGAAATATTCTGTTGACTTCCACGGAGTAATTAGCCCGCTGTAAACGAATTATACGAATAAACTCGATAGGAGTCTTACCGGTAATAGCCAATAACTTTTTATATAAATGAACGCGGCTCATCCCTAATTCCTTGCTTAACTCTTCTACAGACAAATCACTGCGTGCAATATTGTCTTCTACATATTTCACAGCATGATTTATCAGTTTTTCATCCATCGAAGTTATGGCAGTCCCACTAGGTTTGAAATCAATATAAGCATGATTCCAAACCGTTTTCAACTTCTGTTCACTTTTTTCTTCAGGAACAGCAGTCACCATTTCCGGCAACTCCTCCGGTGGAATAATATGAGTTATCATCTCATTATCCTCACCCTCAACCATTGAATCACCGTTGCTCTTTGTGGAGCAACGGCTGAGATTGTTTCTATGTTTTTTTCTTCTGCAATTTCTTCCGTATTACCAGATTCTAATCTTCGGATATCCTCCTCCAGTCCTTCTATTGTTATATATGGTTTGGTTCTTCTTCCGATTCCTCCCCGGCATTAGACGCCATATAAAACTCCGGAATCTGAAGTGGAAATGTCTTCTACCGGCTTATCTGTAACTTGCACCTGTTCTATCTTCGTCGGTTTACTCTCGGAACGCTTTACCGGGATATGGATAACAAAAACACAACCGACAGAGATTATCCATTACGTTCACCGTGCCATCGTGAAGTGT
>SCPO01000293.1_pt1 | contig 23283 bp, 21 predicted proteins | sample 6106821 | NCBI WGS metagenome assembly SCPO01 (sample SAMN10720448, study PRJNA508395) | human gut metagenome | isolation source: Participant 2 stool, 0 month | host: Homo sapiens | collected 2017 | reverse complement strand
TACCGCCTTTCTTGACGAGGTCCACAAGGTTTGTGTTGAGCCCAATGGCAGCCATGGCAAGAACGATGAGAAACTTGCTAAGGGTCTTCATAGGTCCAAAGACAGCTCCCGAAATGCCCAAATGAATGCTTACGGTCGTGACGACAGAAGCAAGGACAAAGTAAAGGATGAACATAGGAAATACGCTTTTGGCGCTTACGGTGCGGCCTTCGCCCGCCCCACAACGGGAACGGTTCCAGGCCAAAAAGAGCGTAATGGGGATGATGGCAAGGGTCCGGGTGAGTTTCACCGTGACGGCCTTATCAAGGGTCTGGGTTCCTAGGTTCCACATGCTGTCCCAGGTTGCGGCCGTTGCCGTTACAGACGACGTGTCGTTGACCGCCGTACCGGCAAAGATGCCGAAAGCTTCGCCGCTCAAGGTATCCATATGGAGCGCCGTTCCAAGGAGAGGAAACAAAATCGCGGCAAGGACGTTAAAGAAGAAAATCGTCGAAATGGCTTGGGCCACTTCATCATCCGTTGCCTCGATGACTGGCGCTGTCGCTGCAATGGCGGACCCGCCGCAGATGGATGAACCGACGCCGATAAGGGTGGCCTTGTTGACGTCAATGTTCATGGCCTTTTGCAGTCCGTAAGCGATGATAAGCGACGTTGCAATGGTGCAGATGATGATAGGAAGGCTCTGCCAGCCTGTTGCGAGGATGACAGAGAGATTCAGGCCAAAACCCAAAAAGACCACAGCCGTCTGCAGGATGTATTTGGATGTAAAGGAAATCCCGCTTTTGACCTTTGTCCGGTCCTTGAGGAACTGGCCGGCGACCATGCCGAGAAGGATGGAGATGATAGGCCCGCCAATGATGGGAAAGGTTTTCCCCAAAAACCAGGACGGCAGGGCAATGACAAGGCAGAGTGCGATGCCTGGAAGTTTCGATGGATTCATGATGATTGCCTCCTCATATTGCGGCAATAAGCGCCGCTCCGATTGAATTCGGTATCATTCTACACAGATTTTATGATAAAATAAAATTATCTTTTATTATTAATCGATAAGAAAACTTTATGGAGGACTCATGTTAGACCACCGAATGGAAACTTTTCTTACGGTCTGCGAGACCATGAACTTCACTAAGGCCGCGGCAAAGCTTCATATTACGCAGCCTGCTGTGTCGCAGCATATCCGCTATTTGGAAGCGGCCTATGACATACCTCTTTTCCACTATAAGGAAAGGAAGCTTATGTTGACGCCTGAAGGGGCCCTCTTATATAAGGCAGGCCTAGCCATGCGAAATGATGATCGGGAGCTCCGTCAACGCCTGCACCATGCTCGCGCGACGTCGCAGCCCATCCATTTTGGCGTGACCAAGACCATCGGCGAATATGTCGTAGCGCCGCCCCTTTCCCGTTTCATCCGCCGCCATCCTGACGCGGCCATGACCATGAAGATTGCCAATACGGAAGAGCTCATCCGCGGCCTTGAAGAAGGGGATATCCAGTTTGCCCTTGTGGAAGGTTATTTCGATTCCGAGGAATTTGAAGCCCTGCGCTACGATACGGTGGCCTTTGTGCCCGTTACAAGCGCACGGCATGAGTTCCCAAAAGTTCCGGAAAAGCTGGAGGACCTTCTCACAGAGCGTCTCATCCTCCGCGAACCGGGAAGCGGCACCAGACGTCTTTTGGAAAACCAACTCGCCCTCATGGGGCGGCAAATCAGCGACTTTTCGCGGCGCATTGAAATTGGCGGCATGCACGCCATATTGCAGCTTCTCGAAGAAGATATGGGTGTGTCTTTTTTGTACGAATCGGCCGCTGAAGGCCCTATCCGTGAAGGTCGGCTCATGCGCATCGACCTTGTGGACTTTTCCGTCACCCATGACTTCACCTTCATTTGGGAAAAAGGCAGCCTTTTTGGCGAGACTTATCGGGGATGGTGCAGGGAGATGATGGATGAATGAGATCAGCCAATTTGGGCTGACCTCATTCGATGGCTGTGAGTTATGAGTAAAATATAACGGTCTTAAAAAAATGAATAGAGTGCGGTGATGAAAAGGTCAGCATAAAGACCGGAAGGCGCGGACCCAAACCGCCCCCCTAACGGGGGAAGGGGACAAATGATTCGCCCGGAGACGTATTCCATCGTCCTCCCGCTGGCGCTGCAAAGCGGGCTTGGGATTCGGGCGGTCCTCACGTTTGCAAGGAAACGTTGCTGCGCATCTTCATCTACCCCCCAAAAGGGTATGCTTGCCTCATTTTATGAGGCAAGCATACCCTTTCGGTTCCCCGCCTTGGCAAAGGCGGATCGACTCTACGAGTTGAACTCAGAGGAAAAATGTGAACGCAGGTCTACCAGATGCTGTCGTGATCTTTCCATTTCAAAGAACCCGCCTCTTACAAAATCCAAATAAAAACCAAGAGCCCAAAACCGAACCTCTGTCTACGTTCGGTTTTGGGCTCTTGGTTTTTTACCTTACAATATTCTGACTTGGAAACGGCGAAAGCCGTCCCATATTGCCAAGGCGGTAAGTCTATCGCCGATTGATTTGCAAGCCGTAAAATGTACTAAAACGGCGAAGCGAGAAATCGTGCAGAGGACTTATCCAGGGAACGCTCCAATGTAAGACTGCGGAACACAGAGCTCTTTTATCTCTTACATCCGCCTAACGTAGTATCAGGCAGATGCTAAAAGCAGCGGATACGTGTTCGTGTACGACGAAGTTTCGAATAGACTTTCTTAGTAGGGGTGTAACTAGCAAACTTGTTTGTAGGAGTAGGTGGTGGATGAGGAGACCGGTTTGGCGCCCGGTCTCACAGTTTTTCCCTCACGGTTTAGCATCAAAGCGTTTTCGTCTTTCTCGCTTGATGACATGCACCGAAGGCGCGAGACAGCCTTTCCATTCTTTTAGCCAGCGTAAATTTTGCGCTGGCTAAAAATTACTTCTCATGTACCAGCTTTCCCGTCATCTTTTCTACGTCAACCCGCACGCCCTGCACGCGGCCGCGGGTGCGTTCCAAGATGGCGTCCACTTCTTTGACGGTAGGGTATTGTACTTGAGGCCAATGAGGCGAGTCATGCGCAGGGTTTCTTTTTCGTCCTCGACAACCTTTGCGCGGCCAAAGACGATGACGCTCTTGACGTAGTACGCCCAGTCGCCATCTTCTTTATAGTCTTCGTCAAAAACAGTAAAGCATACTTTGCCGCTCTTTTTTATGGCGTCAATCTTATGACCTTCTTTGGCACCATGGAAATAGAGGGCATTTTCTTTTTCATCATAGACGTAGTTGATGGGAACGCCATAGGGATAGCCGTCATCACCGATGACAGAAAGGACGCCTCGTCTGCCGTTTTTGAGGACTTCCTTACAGGCATCAAGGGGGAGAGCCTGTTTGAAGCGGCGCATGGATCGAATCACGGGAACCATCTCCTTTTTGGATACTCTTTACCAGTATATCACGGCACTTCCCCTTCTTTCATCCTTTTTTGAAGTGTTCCGCGTCTTTTAGGTGAACCAGATGGTCCCCTTCTTTGATGACACTTGATCCTGTCGGAATGAGGGTCTTGAGACCCCGCCGAATCAGCAGGATGCGCTGGCGGCTTGAAAGGGGAAGCGACTCCAGGGGTATGCCAATGAGGCGCGATCCGGCGGGAACCCGTTCTTCTTCAAGGGCCCATTCGCGGCTTGTAAAGCCGTGGGTTCCCAAAATCAGCGTGTCGCCGGCAGCGAGTCTGACTGCCCCCGTGGGGATGATGCCCTTTCCGTCACGGACAATCATGGCGACGATGAGGTCACCGGGGACATTGAGCTCTGCCAAGGTGCGCCCGTTCCAACCGCTGCGCTCGTCGACATGGACGTGACCAAAGGTGATATCCGTGTCTTCTTCGTAATCGGTAAAGGTCTTTTCTACGTCCGCCGCTGGATCAATCATGGCAAACTTTTTCGCCGCCCAGGGAAGCAGCGTTCCTTGAAAGGTGATGGAAAGGAGAACCATGCAGAAAATGAGGTTAAAGAGGTTCAGTGTCGTTTCCGCACCGGCCAAAATGGCTGATATGGCAAATACAATGGACGCGGCGCCGCGCAGGCCTGCCCAGCTCGTAAGAAGTATTTGGGAAAGTGGAGCTCCAAAGGGCCGCAGGAGAAGCGTCACAACAGCGGGCCGCACAATGAAGGTGAGACATACAGTCAGCACTAGGGCGGGCACAAAGACGCTGGGAAGCGTCACGGGCGTTACGACAAGGCCCAGCAAAAAGAAAATCATGACCTGGGCAACTTGGGTCAAGACATCAAAAAAGTGCACCAGATTCCGCTTTTGTGGCATGGGCGCGTTTCCTAGATGAATCCCGCAAAGATAGGTCCCCAGATAGCCATTGCCGCCAAGTATGGTAGGAACGGCGTAGGATAAAAGCATGACGGAAAGGAGAAATAGGGTTCGGGCCTCGCTGCCATCCAAGGCATTGCGCGAAAGAAGGCGAGCTACGCCAAAGCCGAAGCAAAGGCCTGCGGCGGCGCCGATAATCATCTGTTTTCCCATGAGAAGGGGCAGGGAAAGATCCGACCCCGTCATGAGAGCAATGGCAGCCGCGGTCAGCATGAAGGCCATGGGATCGTTCGATCCTGACTCAATTTCCAAAAGGGAGTCTGTGTGGTATTTGAGGGAAAGACGGCTGCCGCGAAGGATGGAAAAGACCGATGCGGCGTCTGTAGAGGAAATGACGGCCCCAATAAGGAAACTTTCCGCAACCCCCAGGTCTAGGATGAAATGGGCGAGTGCGGCAAGCCCCAAGGCAGAAAGGACAACGCCGACCGTCGATAAAAGGACCGACGCCCTGAGAACGGGGCGTGCCGCTTTGAGGCTTGTCCCAAAGCCTCCATAGAACATGATGATGACAAGGGCACTGCTGCAGATGATGTCAACGGCTTGGTAATCATCGAAGGGAATGTGGAAGAGCCCGTTTTCGCCAAAGAGCATGCCCAAGGCAATGAATAGAAGCAGGGATGGCAGCGGCGTATGGCGCAGGGCCTTGCTGATGAGGAGGGATAAGAGAATTACCGATCCCGTAAGGAGAAGGGAGAGCGTCATGGAAACCGTCCTTTCTTTGACATGATACAAGATAGCCTTATTTTATCATAGGAATATGGAAAAAGTGTGAAGTAAGAGTTCCCATAATTTTTGCTGATTCATCGGCTGGATAAGTAGGAAAATAAGAAAATATTAGCCAGTATAGAATATTGAGAAATTATTGCATAAAGTATTAAATAAAGTAAAAATCGCCATCTAGGATAAATTAATGAGTAAAAACTAAAAAAATAGATGACCTTGACTTTATAAGAATAAAACAAGTTGTTAAGAGAAAGAAGCGTTTATTTTCTGATAATAACATGATGTGATGAAAATATAAAATATATCCGGAATGGATCCGGGGGAAAATGGGAAAGGCCAGGGGAACGCTTCGTATCATCGGGGTGATTGGCCTTTTCTTTACCTTGAAGAGGTTCAAAAGAGGAGGACAAGGTATGAACCGAATCTGCAAAATCATCTGGAGTCTCGTTCAAAATGGCTATGTCGTTGTTTTCGAACTTGCCAAAGGGCGGGGCAAAGTGGCGGCTCAAAAGTTGGTACGCATCCTGACGGCGGCCGTGCTGGGTATGATCCTTGGCGGGGCGGATTGAACCGTTTCGGACCTTGCTTCTTGCTTAGCCCAGATGGGCAGCCTGTCCAAATTACGGGAGATGGCAATGCAGAAAAGGCGCCCACCGTTGTCATCATGGGAAGCCTCAACGGCGTCAAGTTAAGGGGCAATCCCTTTGATGGCGCGGAAGTTCCATTGTGGGGCAGGTCAACTATACAGAAAACGCCAATTTAGCCCTGATCTACGGTGCCGCGAACAGGGTCACCAATTCCTATCGCGATGTCAAGGGCAGCGATGAAATTCTAAGACAAGCGCCTGTCCTTGCCCAAGCAGGAAAATGGGATGAATTGTCCCAGCTCCTGCAAAAGCCATTCTCGAAAGCGGCGGCCAGGTTATGGTCATGGGTGGGGCCAATACAGTCGATAAAGGCTATCTGTCGTAGGTCATGGGCGTTGGCAACATTCTCGCGGGGAACACGAATGAACTCAATGACAGCGCCACACAGATGAACTTCGTCGACGGGTTCTATAATACGGTCACAAATGGCTAGCACATCTATGTCCTGGGCAGCAAGAATACGGTGAAAAATGCTGTCGACGGCGACAATACCAAAGTAAATCATCCTCTTCTGCGCGTCACAGCCACAGACACGAGCTACGTCTGGAAACCGACCTTAGCCGCCGTCTTCGTCGGTGGCCCCGATGCCAACGGAAAGATCAACACGCGCCGCATTACCTATGTCGCCGCCGGTTCTGCCGATACGGACGCCGTCAACGTGGCCCAGCTCACAGCCGCTACGGAAATGGCTGGTACGTCCATCAGCCTCAAAGCAGGTGATGGCATCAAACTCGAAAACGATGGCAGCGGCAACTGGACCATCAGCACGAACTATAAGGATTCCGGTTCCGACAAAGTCACCTACGAAGAGAAGAACGACAATACGGCAGTACCGGATGCAGGCGGCACTGAAACGGGTAATACCGATACGGGGAATGCCGATGCGGGCAGCACTGGCACGGATATCAACGATACGGGAAAGGCCGTCGATGCCGGCATACCCGCTGCCATTGAAACGAAACTCACAGCTGACGACAAAGGCGAAACGAAACTTGAAAAAGACGGCAAGCTTGGCATTATAAGAAGCGAAAATATTGCAACGGCCCGACAGCAATGTCAACGTCGCCCTCAAAGGCAACATCAGCGTCAGCAAAGTCAGCATCAAGAACGGCGGACCGACCATTTCCAACCCCGGCATCGATATGAATCACAACAAGATCACGAACGTCACCGATGGGGAAGTGAGCCCGACTTCGAAAGAGGCCATCAACGGCAGTCAGCTCTATGAAGCGACCAAAGAAGTTCGTGACGTCAGCAGCCGCGTCGAACGCCTTGATGACCGCGTCGATAAAGTCGGCGCTCATGCCGCAGCCCTTGCAGCCTTCTATCCCTTGACTTTGATCGGGGCAACAAACTTGACCTTGCCGTTGGTACCGGCAGCTGCCGCGGCAACACGGCCCTTGCCATCGGTGCCTTCTATCGGCCTGATAACCGCACCTTACTGAGCCTCGGCGGATCGACGGGCGGCGAAAACATGTGGAACTTCGGCGTCTCCGTCAAACTCGGCTGCACCAGTCAGTACGAAGGCGTCAGCAAAGCCCAGCTCATTGCCGAAAACGAAGAACTGAAATGCACGACACCCTCCTGGACCAAAAGATCCAGGAATTCATGAAGATTGTTGCAGAATTGCAGCAGAAAATGAAATGAAAGAAAAACAAAAAACAGAGCCAGCCGTAGGGTGGCTCTGTTTCTTGTTTGCTGTGGTGTTATGACGCTTTGATGCTGTGGTGCAAAAAACAGAAGGACTGCCACACGAAAAAGAGAAAGCAATAAAAAAAGAGCACCGCTCCGAACGCGTGTCAATTGTTCGGAGCGGTGTTCTCATTACGCACAGTTTCTTTAGGCTCGATGCAGGATGCATCGAACCGTCGCCGTTTGGTCTTTTGCCTTAAAAACGCCTTTGAAATGTTTTTCATCGATAAGAAACGTGGCCTCTACAACACATTTGCCGCATAGCGGCAATCCGCCGCCAGCTAGGACGATTTAGGAAGCAACGTTACGTTTTCCCTTCCGGTCTTTTTCCCATTTGCCTTTTTCGAATATGGCTCCAGATTAGCCCAGATGCTAGGAAAAACGCGAAGCGGGCCGACGACGCCGTACTAGAAGTGGGTTTCTGCTAGGAGGCTCGCCGCATTTGACAACGCGGATGGGTCGATAGGGACCGTAGGCGAGAAAGGTTTCTTCTGTCATCCGAAAAAATTCCTAGGAGCGGCCCGCCCGACGACGGTATTTTTTCGGGCGTCTTAGGAATGAAATTGTGGTACACCACTTCTTACGAATCGTCATGCCTTCCTTATTTTCAAAAGAATCTTTTCTCAAACAAGGAAGGCACGTAACTGCATCGACTCGGAGCGATTTTTGCTCCGAGTAAAAAGTAAGGGGCCCGACGTCTCCAAACGAGCGGGAGCAAGGAGCATTTTTTCGATGGGCCAAAACTGCTAATCGCAAGACATCGTTGAAGCGATTCGGTTGCAGGACTGTATTATCGAAAAACTTGTTCGGCGCCGAGTCACGCAGGGACACGGTTTGGCGCCGGAGTTGGGGCTTTTTAGGGGTTTTTACTCAAAACTCACAACGCAAAACTTACAACCATGATGAATCGGAGCAATTTTTTGCCTCGAGTAAAAAATTAGAGAGACAGTCTTTCCCAAACCAAAAATAACGCAAGCTCACGCTTGCGTTGTTATTCTCACCACGCCCCCGGCGTGGTGAGCGGATCCGGCCCGAACCGATTTGGCCCTTTTTCGCCTTCAATGAAGGAGATACGGATTGCAATATAAATGTTGACGAGGGGAACGATGCTCCAAAGGAGATACCAGCCGGATCTTCCGAGATCATGGGCACGGCGCACAGTGAACATGATTTGGTAGATCGAAACAGCGATGGTCAGGATGGCTCCAAAAAAGATGGGAAGCTCTGCGGGAATCTCCATGAAGATGGCCGCCATGATGTTGAGCACAATGCACAGCCCCGTACGGACCCAATAGCGCTTGCGGTTGAGGCGGCCTTCAATGGTGAGGTCGGCGCGCAGCATTTGCAGATAATCTTCCGCATTTTTGGGCTTCTGGGGGGACTGCGGTGTGGTAAAATGAGGAGAAACGGATTCCTCTTTTGATGTTTCCGTAACCGGCTGCTGTACAGGTGCTTGTTCCTCTGCCGTATGTGCTGTGGCTGCTTCCTGACGGGCGTCCGCGTTCAGCGCTGCTTCTTGGAGCACGGCGGCAGCAATCTTTGCGCCGCACTGGGGGCAGAATTTACTTGTCGGCGTCAGGGGAGCGCCGCACTGAGGACAAAAGTTTGCCATATGGATCCATCCTTTCTTAAAGGGAATTTATCAACAATGTCGCTGCCCTAAATCATAGCTTACAGAGGGAATCTCTGTCAATTCATGAGAAAAATGAGGTGCATTTTGTTTACACTGGAAACAAAAAGGCTCATCTTGAGACCCTTAACAGAAAAGGACGAAATAAATCTCAAACGGACCTTACAGGACGAAAAAGCCATGTACGCCTATGAAGGCGCCTTTACGGACGAAGAAGTAACGGCCTGGCTTACGCGCCAGTTGGCACGGTACGAAAAATGGGGCTTTGGCCTTTATGCCGTCATCCTTAAAGAAACGGGCGCTTTTATCGGTCAGTGCGGCCTCACCTACCAGCCTTGGCGGGGTGGGGAGGTCCTTGAAGTGGGCTACCTCTTTGAGCGGCTCTATTGGCATCATGGGTATGCCACGGAAGCAGCTCGGGCCTTTATGGATTATGCCTTTAATAATCTTGGAGCGGACGAAGTGTCGTCCCTCATCCGCGATACCAACGAAGCCTCCAAGAACGTTGCCCGCCGCAACGGCATGCATCCCGTGGATGAAGATGTGAAGGTGTATAAGAGGCTGAGGATGAGGCATGTGCGGTTTATGTGTTCGGCGCGATTTTTCTCCGAATAATGAGAAGAGAGCGTCAACAAAAGTCCGAGAAACATGGTTGAGGGCGAATTATTTCGGACCCGTTCCCCCGTCAGGGGGCGGTTTGGGTCCGGCGTTACGGTCTTTTAGCATCAAAGCACTTTCCGTCTTTCCCGCTTGACCGCCAGCACCATAGGTGTGAAATAGAAAAAGCTGAAGGCTCGTGATAGCTTGATGGCTTTTCTTGCCTTAGCCTACGGCTTCAACCTTTTTGAAAGAAGTGACATCCATGCTATATGCCTTTTCGGCCTTTTTGGCCTACTTCGTCAAAGGCCTCTGCGGATTTGCCAACACTCTGGTCTTTAGTTCCATTCTAAGTTTCTGGCAGGATAACATCTACATTACGCCCATTGACCTGCCTCTTAGTCTCATATCGAACCTGCTCCTCGTCTTTCATGATCACAAGGCTCTTTCCGTGAAAATCTGGGGCTCCGGGGCTTTTTTCATGATTCTTGGCATCATCCCTGGCACATTCTTTCTCAAGGCGGGTGATCCGGCTCTCATCAAGATTATCCTAGGCTTTCTTACCATGGGCCTTGCTCTTCAAATGCTTCTTAAGAAAAAATCCGCAGGCGGGGCAGGGAGCGCTCTTAGTCATGCGCTCATCGCTATCCTTGCAGGTTTTATCAGCGGCCTATTGGGCATCGGTGCCCTTATCAGCATCTATATGGCCCGTGTGACCAATTCCCTCGAAGCTTTTCGGGGCAATCTGTCGCTCCTTTTTATTATGACGAATCTTTTTCGATTTGCCATCTACATTCGGACGGGAATCCTGACGGCAGAAACTTTCAATATCTCCCTTACCTTGGTTCCTTTCATGCTGGCCGGGCTTTTGGGCGGCACCATGCTTTCATCCCGTCTAGGCGGGACGCTCGTCCGACGCGTCATCATTTTCTTCCTGCTTCTTTCCGGTGTCGCCCTTGTGGTGACAAATCTCCACATATAACTGCTTTTCCAGTGGTTTACCTGCAGCAGGACCCTTGAAAAGACCTGCCTCATTATCGACTAGCACAGAATATGACACCAGGCAGGCTAAAGGCATCATTACCTGTGCCGGCAGGGGAACAAAAATAATCCTTATGGGTGGTCCCCATCAGATTGACCGGCCCTTCCTTGATGAGCGCGTCAATGGCCTGAGCTATGCCTCGGGAAAAATGAAGGAAAGCCCCTCTTTGCTTCCAGATCATCATGCTGGAAAGCGAGCGTGAACGGTCAAAGCTGGCCATGGAAGTGATAAAAAGATTGTGAAGTAAAGGACGCCAGAGGCGGCTGGTTAAGACGGAAAAGGGTGGCTGCGAGTCTGCGGCTCTAGCGGTCAAGCAGTAAGGGGTAAAGTGGAAGGCGCAACGATAAGATGGCCGTCCTTGGCTGATGTCATCTGCGATGGCAGGATAAAAGACCGGGAGACTGTCAAACGAAAAATGGTAAACAATAAAAAGGGAGCACCTCTCCGAACGCGTGTCAATTGTTCGGAGCAGTGCTCTCGTTATCTTTTTTTAGGTCTTTTGCTTTCGAATCTTTCGCTTTGGTAAGGCGGTAAGTCCATCGCCGATTTCCTTTTTACTTTCCATTAAGCGTGGGCCGAGCCTTGTTCCAGAATCAGATCGTTTTGCGCAACCGCGTCAAAGAAGGCTTTGACGACATCGGGATCAAAATAGATCCCGGAAAGGTCACGAATCCTTGTTGGCGTGACAGCGCTCTGCCACTGCCAGTTATGGGTGCAGGGCTTGCAGCGCCGATCATAATAGTCACAGACGGCAATGATGCGGGCCCCCAAGGGAATGTTCACCCCTTTGAGGCGTTTGGGATAACCGCTGCCATCCCAATGTTCATGATGATGGAGGACCATCTTCATGATGTGACCAAAGCCCGGGATATTTTCCATCATACTGGCGCCGGCCAGGCAGTGACGCCGGTACGCAGCCCGTTCTTTGACGTTGAAATAGGGATATTTGGCAAGAATGGTGTTCGGTACGGAAACCATGCCGATGTCGTGAAGGAGTGCTGCGGTTTTGATAGCAGCCACTTCCGACAGGGGAAGCCCCATCTTGATTGCGGTGCAGACAGCGTAGTTGGCAACCTGCTGGCTGTGGAGGAAGAGTCCTTTGTTTTTATGCTCCAGAAGCTTCAAAAAGAAGGATACGAGAGCGCTGGTGTCTTCAGTTGTTGGAAACTCCAAAAATTGGGGTATCGTCAGCATAGTAAAACGACCTTTACATATAAAATAGAAAAATAGGGGAAAAATGCCCCACCTTTTTTTTCTGCCAAAATCCTCTCGGGGCTTATAGTGTACTATAAAAATTTGACATTGAAAACACTCTGAAAAAAATTCGTGAAAAATGAATAAAAATACTTGCGTTTCCTTAACTTCCTCATTATAATAAATAAATATACAATTCAGGTCTGTGGTTGAAAGTCGATGCCAGTTGCAGGCAAAACGATCCACGTAAGCAGCGGAATCCGCTGTGAGCACGGTGCAGCTTAGAAGTAAGACCTGCCGCAAAATGCGAGAGGAGCAGTAGTGGGGAGCCAGAACGCTTAGGAGCGAACCTTCCAGCAGGCGAGTGTGGGGGCGAAGACCAGGTCAGCTGAATTGTATATTTATAAATAAGATGAGGGGTTGAGACGGATGAAAAGTTGGGTGAAAAAATTGGCCTTAACAGGCATTCTTGCTGCAGTGGTTGTAACCAGCCTTTCTGGGTGTGGAAATTCCGGCAGTAAGGATGCGGCACAACAAAAGAAGGAACTCATTGTAGGCACGGAGCCTTCCTTTGCTCCTTTTGAATTCCCTGATGGGAAGGATGGGGAAATCACGGGCTTTGACATGGATCTTATCAAGGCCATGGCAAAGAAGATGGGCTATGAAAAAGTGACCATTAAGGGCATGGGCTTTGATGCCCTCTTCCCGGCCATGAATGCCGGCCAGATTGATGTAGCCATGGCAGGTATGTCCATTACGGAAGAGCGAAAAAAACAGTTTCTCTTCACCGATCCCTACTATGAATCCGGTCTCATGACCATTGTTCGTAAGGATAATACGGTTATCCATTCCCTTGCTGATCTGAAAGGTAAACGCATTGGTGTCCAGCTAGGCACTACGGGCGCCCAGGAAGCCGAAAAGATTGAAGGTGCCAAGGTCACGAATTTTGACACGTCGGACCTTGCTTGCCTGGAACTTAAAAACGGCAATGTGGACGCCGTTATCAGTGACCTGCCGGTACTGGAGTTTTTCCTTAAAAAGGGCGGCGCTTCCTACGCAAAGACCGTTGGAACCCCGAAAAAGGGTGATTTTTACGGAATCGCGGCACCTAAGGGGAAAAAGGAGCTCATTGATGGACTCAATAAAGCCCTCAAGGAACTGAAGGATTCCGGCGAGTATCAAAAGATCCATGACAAATGGTTTGGCGCAGAAACAAAATAAGATGGGAAAGAAAGGATGAAAACCATGAAAAAAAGTCTGAAGATGATGTGCCTCCTCGCAGCGCTTATTTTGGGTGTGGCTGGCTGCGGCGGCAATGCGGCCAAAGATGACAAAAAGGCAGCCGCGCCCCAAAAGAAGGAACTTGTCGTCGGGACGGCCCCTTCTTTTGCCCCCTTTGAGTTCCCCAGCGAAGAAGCGGATAAACCGACAGGGTTTGATATGGAACTCATAGAAGCCATTGGTAAGAAGATGGGCTATGAAAAAGTGACCATCAAGGGCATGGGCTTTGATGCCTTGATTCCTGCCATGAATGCCGGCAATATTGATGTAATCATTTCCGGTATGTCTATTACGGACGCACGGAAAAAACAGGTCCTTTTTACAGATCCCTATTATGAATCGGGACTGATGGTCATCGTCAAGAAAGACAACAATGAAATCAAGTCCTTTGATGATCTGAAAGGCAAACGCATCGGTGTCCAGCTAGGCACAACGGGCGCCCAGGAAGCTGAAAAGATTGAAGGCGCCAAAGTTACGAATTTTGATACGTCGGATCTTGCCTGCATCGAACTCAAAAATGGCAACGTTGATGCTGTCATCAGTGATCTGCCCGTGCTTCAGTACTTCCTGAAACAGAAAGGGTCCAGCTATGCCAAAGCCGTTGGCACGCCGAAAAAAGGCGACTTTTACGGCATTGCAGCTCCGAAGGACAAGAAAGACCTTGTGGACGGCATGAATAAAGCCCTGAAGGAACTGAAAGACTCCGGTGAATACAAGAAAATCTATACCAAATGGTTTGGTGAAATGAAATAAGTGAGAACGCCCCTGCCGAATAATCGGCAGGGGCGTTCTATGTGTATAGGAGGCTGTCAGGCTGAAAACTTATGGAAGGCAATCAATGAAAAACGTAAAGAACACCGATCTGAACACCTGTCAATCGTTCAGAGCGGTGCGCTCTTCTTATTAAGGCTTGATGCAGAATGAGCAAACCGTTGCCGCAGTTTTTTTGCTTTAGGGCGGCGAAAACCGATTCGCCTCACCAAGGTGATTTCGAAACGCTTCGTCATCTTTTCCCTTTCGTTTTTTTCCTTGACTCTTATCCCCCGGTCATAGACGCCGCAGCCTACGCCTTGCTGTTAGCTTAGGCTGCTTTTTTTAAAATCTCCCATTGTATAAAAATTCATTCAGATGTATAATGTCATATGCTTCTTAAAAATATCAAGTCTATCTGGAGGAACAGCCATGAAAAAACGTACCGTACTTGTTGGAATGTTAGCCGCTTTGACGATGTTTGCTGCTGGCTGCGGCGGTAAGGATGCAGCTAAGGAATCCAAGGTCCTTCGTGCAGGCACGGAACCGACCTTTGCCCCTTTTGAATTCCAGGAAAAGGATTCCAAGGATTTCACGGGCTTTGATATGGATCTGATCCGCGCCATTGGCAAGCAAATGGGCCGTGACGTGGAAATTAAGAATATGGGCTTTGATGCCCTGATTCCAGCCATCAATTCGGGCAATATCGATGTTGTAGCTTCTGGCATGAGCATTACGGAAGAACGTAAAAAAGCCGTGACTTTCTCCGATCCGTATTATACGTCCGGTCTTGCTATCATTGTCAGAAATGATGAAAACAACATCAAGAGCCTGAAGGACCTTGAAGGCAAAACGATTTCCGTCCAGATTGGGACGACGGGGGCCGATAAGGCCGCTTCCGTACCGGGCGCCAAGGTCAAGACCTTCAACACGAATGCGGAAGTCTTCCTTGAACTCAACAATAAGAATGCCGATGCGGTCATCATTGACCGTCCTGTTGGGGCTTACTTCCTGACGAAGGAAGGCAAGGGCCAGGATAAGATTGTCGGTGAAACGATGGATGCTGAACCGTATGGATTTGCCGTCAAGAAGGACAGCAAACTGGCTGGCGAAATCAATAAAGCCCTGGGCGAACTAAAGAAAAACGGCGAATACGATAAGATTTACAAGAAATGGTTCGGCGAAGCGCCAAAAGAAAAATAATGGCAGAGTAAGGATTGGTGGGTATGGATCTAGAAATTATTACGTCGTCCTTTCCCCTGCTTTTGGCAGGGGCGGGCGTAACCATTGAAATTACAGCACTGAGCGTTGGTTTTGGCATGGCCATCGGAATTGTCATTTCCCTCATCCGCATGACGGGTATCCGCCTCCTGCGGATCTTGGGCAATGTATATGTCGATTTCCTACGCGGGACGCCGCTTCTTGTGCAGATCTTCCTTGTTTACTTTGCCTTGCCGGCACTCATCCATCATCAGGTGGATGCCTTTTTTGCTGCGGTCTTTGCGTGCTCCATCAACAGTGGGGCGTATGTTGCGGAAATTTTCCGCGGAGGCATTGAATCCATTGACAGAGGGCAGATGGAAGCGGGCCGCAGTTTGGGCATGAACTGGTGGCAGACCATGCGGTTTGTCATCCTGCCCCAGGCCTTTAAGCGGATCATTCCGCCCCTTGGCAATGAATTCATCGCCATGCTGAAGGATTCGTCCTTGGTCTCCGTCATTGGTTTTGAGGAACTGACCCGCCGCGGCCAGCTCATTATTGCCAGGACCTATGCCTCTTTTGAAATCTGGCTGTCCGTCGCGTTTATCTACCTCATTATGACATTTGCTGTGGCTCGTCTCGTAGGGCTTCTGGAAAGGCGGTATAAGAAAAATGAAAAATGATCTCATCAAGATTACCGGCCTTCGGAAAAGCTATGGCAAGAACGAGGTCCTAAAGGGCATCGACATCAATATCAAGGAAGAGGAAGTGGTCGTTGTCATCGGCCCTTCAGGCGGCGGCAAGAGTACATTCCTGCGCTGCATCAACTATCTGGAAGTGCCTACAGGCGGCGAAATTGTCTTTGATGGCATTCCTCTTAATGGCGAGGCTAACATCAACGAAGTCCGCAAGGAAATCGGCATGGTTTTCCAGCGCTTCAATCTTTTCCCGCATATGACGGTCATGGAAAACTTGATCCTTGCGCCGATGAAGGTGCGCCACGCCTCGCGGGAAGAAGCGATGGAAAAGGCCGAGATGTATCTTAAAAAGGTTGGGCTCCTTGACAAGGCCGCTGCTTATCCTGATTCTCTATCCGGCGGTCAGCAGCAGCGCGTTGCCATTGCCCGTGCACTTTGCATGAACCCCAAAGCCATGCTCTTTGATGAACCGACAAGCGCCCTTGACCCGGAAATGATCAAGGAAGTCTTGGACGTCATGAAAGACCTTGCTGAAGGAGGGATGACCATGGTTGTTGTGACCCATGAAATGGGCTTTGCCCGGGAAGTGGGGGACCGCGTGATTTTCCTTGACCAAGGCGTCATCCAGGAAGAAGCGGATCCACAGGAATTTTTCTCCCATCCAAAAAGCGAAAGGGCGCAGCTCTTTTTGTCAAAAATCCTGTAAGGAAACAAATCCAGCCGGCCAACAATTAAAAAAGGTTTCAGTTATTACTGGGGAAGCCCGATGGAATCGGAGCTTCCTCTTTGTTACATTTTTAGAAAATTTTTCAAGATTTTTAGAGGAATTTCGCTTCATTTGTAGAAATAGGATAATAAGAACGAACAGGAAATATCCTGTGAGTTAGGAGGTAATCATTATGACAGTTAGAGTTCGTGGTAAGAATCTTGAAGTAACGCCTGCATTGAAAGATTATGTGGAAAAAAAGGTTGAAACCATTACGAAGCAGTTCAAGACCGTTGGTGAAATCACGGCCGTCATGAGAATTGAACGCAATAAGCACATTGTGGAAATTACGGTTCCTGCAAGCGGCATCGTTCTCCGCGCCCAGGAAGGCAGCGAAAACATGTATGCTTCCATTGATAACTGTGTGGAAAAGATTGAGCGCCAGATCCATAAATATAAAACCCGTCTCATGAAGCGGAAATACAACAATTTCCGTGATGCCGCGGTTCCGCCGGTTTCTGGTGATGTTGAAGAGGCCTCGGCTGACGGCGAATTCAAGGTCGCTCGCACCAAGACCTATGCGATGCGCCCCATGAATGTGCAGGAAGCCATCATGCAGATGAACATGCTGAACCACGACTTCTTCGTCTTCTTCAATGACGAAACGGAATCCATGGCCGTTGTGTACCGCCGTAAAGCCGGTGACTATGGTCTCATCAATCCGGAACTTGTCTAATCAAAAAACATGCCGCCTTCGGGCGGCATGTTTTTTTTTAGGAGCTGTTTTAACTAGCCCAAAAATCGGGCTGGATTGATGAAGAAGGGGCGCCTCACATCCGCTGCCAAATCTGAGAAATCATAAACTGGATCCACGCTGATGCCCGGTTTAGGGCTCTGGAATTGTATTTGACTTTTATAAGAAGACAATCTTTTTGAAATATAGAAATCACAATAGCGGCAAGATCGTCCCGCTTTCGTGTTTTCCTTTTGTACTCGATGTGCGGCATCAATCCGACTTACCAAGACGATTTGCAATCATTTTGTCATGTTTTTGCCTTCCGGTCTTTTATTCCATTTGCTTTTTACAAATTCCGATCAGATGGTTCCCGTTGCGAAGAGCTCATGTTTTCATCGACGACGTAAGTTACTTGTCTAATGCGGTTGGTTAAAGCCTTCGCGTTTTCTTTCAATTCCTTTTTTTGAATAGGGGACTCAGGCAAATCATGCTTCCTCTAAAGAAAACGAAATAATACCAAGACGGGCTCGCCCAAGGACTCCACTTTTTCGGACGATTTAGGAATGAAAATGCAGTACGCGATTTCTTACGAATCGGCATGCTCCCGTTGCAATCGAACGAATCTTTCTCAAGCAATGGGAGCGCGTCACTGCATCAAATTGGCACGATTTGCACACCGAGTAAAAAGGGGAGGGGGGCTTTGGTGTCGGCTCGACCTTTAGTTTCCCTCACGGTCTTTAAGAACCACAGCATCAAAGCTAGAGCGTTAGTTTTTTTTTACTCGACAGCCGCAGCCTTGCATGCAGGACAGCCATTCGGCCAATAGACAGCTTGAACGCGGCTTTCTATGTACCCACTCGGCGTAATTTGCAGACCCAGCAAAAAAATAAAAAGTTCTCTCTTTTGACACGCTTTTTGCGTGCCTTTCTTTGACTTTCCTATATGCATTTGATAAAATGAAACGATGAATAAATAGGCTATCTATGCGTCCATGAGGAGTGATTTTAGTTGCTGGAACAGCTAATGAAAATGGTCTTTGGTGACCCCAATAAAAAAGAACTGAAGGTGTGCCAAGGCTATGTAGATAAAATCAATGCGCTGGAACCGGAAATTTCTGGTCTTAGTGATGCCCGTTTGCGCGCCAAGACGGATGAGTTTCGTCTGCGCCTGACCAAGGGAGAAACGCTCGATGATCTCCTGCCGGAAGCTTTTGCCGTTGTTCGGGAGGCCGCCAAACGTGTCATGGGTCTGCGTCATTTTGACGTTCAGCTCATGGGCGGCTGCATCCTTCACCGTGGAAAGATTGCGGAAATGCGTACTGGTGAAGGGAAGACCCTTGTGGCAACGCTGCCGGCTTATTTAAATGCCCTTGAAGGCAAGGGCGTCCATGTTGTGACGGTCAATGACTACCTGGCTCGCCGTGACAGTGAGGATATGGGCCGTGTTTACCGTTTCCTGGGACTTTCTGTCGGCCTTATTACTCACGAAATGGATTACCCTGCCCGTAAGGCCGCTTATGCTGCCGATATTACCTATGGAACAAACAATGAATTCGGGTTTGACTACCTCCGTGACAACATGGTCATTTCCCTTGACCAAATGGTGCAGCGTCCCCTGCATTATGCCATCGTCGACGAAGTGGACTCCATCCTTATTGATGAAGCCCGTACTCCCCTTATCATTTCCGGCCCTGGCGCCCAGTCAACGAGCCTTTATCAGGTCATGGCGGATGTGGCGGCCAAACTGAAGGAAGGGGAGGACTATACGGTCGATGAAAAGCAAAAGACCGTTGCCCCGACAGAAACCGGCATTGCCAAGACGGAAAAACTCCTCGGCGTTTCCAATATGTATGACGGGGAAAATGGCGTCGACTATTCCCATCAGCTCATGGCAGCCCTGAAGGCCAAGGCCCTCATGCACCGTGACCGCGATTATGTCGTAAAGGATGGGGAAGTCATCATTGTCGATGAATTTACGGGTCGCCTCATGTTTGGCCGCCGGTACAGCGAAGGGCTGCATCAGGCCATTGAGGCAAAGGAACATGTCAAGGTCGAACGGGAAAGCCAGACACTTGCCACCATCACTTTCCAGAACTACTTCCGTATGTATGATAAGCTCTCTGGCATGACCGGTACGGCCAAGACCGAAGAGCAGGAATTCCAGAAGATCTACGGCCTTGATGTTGTGGTTGTGCCGACAAATAAACCCAATATCCGTATCGACTATCCAGATGTCATCTATAAAACGCGCCGTGCTAAGTACCGCGCCGTGGCAAATGCTATTGAGGAACTTCACAAGAAGGGCCGTCCGGTCCTTGTAGGAACGACGAGCATCCAGCAGTCGGAAGAGTTGTCCGAACTCCTTAAAAAACGCGGCATTGAACATAATGTCCTCAATGCCAAGTTCCATGAAAAAGAAGCTGAAATCGTCGCTGATGCCGGGCAAATGGGGGCTGTTACGATTGCCACCAACATGGCCGGCCGTGGGACGGATATTGTCCTGGGGGATGGGGTCGCTGAACTTGGCGGCCTGCATATCATCGGTACGGAACGCCATGAATCACGCCGCATCGATAACCAGCTCCGCGGACGCTGTGCCCGTCAGGGAGACCCAGGGTCTACGCGTTTTTATCTTTCCCTTGAAGACGACCTGATGCGTCTATTTGGTTCGGATAACATTTCGGGCATCATGGATAAGCTCGGCATGGAAGAAGACGAGCCCATTGAGCATAAGATTGTGACCCGTTCCATTGAGTCGGCCCAGAAGAAGGTCGAAGCGCGCAACTTTGAAATTCGTAAGCAGGTCCTTGAATATGACGATGTCATGAACCAGCAGCGCGAAGTCATTTATGACCAGCGCCGCCAGATCCTTGAAAAAGCAGACCTCAAGGAGACCGTCCTTGACATGGCAAGCCATATTGTTGACCGCTCCATGGATATGTATGCACCAAAAGAGGCTTACAGCGAAGATTGGGATGTCAAGAGCCTCATCAGCTATGCAGAGGAGTTTTATGCGCCGGCCGGTTTCCTGAAGGAAGAAAAACTGCAGGAAATGAGCCGTGATGAACTGGAAACCTTCCTCCACAAGGTCGCGGTTGATTACTACAATGCCCGCGAGGAAAATAACACGGCTCCCATCATGCGCGAATTGGAAAACCTGGTCATGCTGAAGGTTGTTGATTCCCACTGGATGGAACATCTCGATGCCATGGATGCCCTGCGCGAAGGCATTGGGCTGCGCGCCTATGGACAGCGTGATCCGTTGGTTGAATACAAGTTCGAAGCCTATGAAATGTTCGAAGCCATGAAGGAAGCCATCGTCGATGATGTGGTCCGTTATATGTACCGCGTCAACGTCGTTACCCAGCCTGTTGTGGAAGACCATTTGAGCGAAGCCTCGACGAACAACCCGAACGTCGACGGCAGTACAGAAACGCCGAAGGAACCGGTCAGAAATGACAGCACGGTGGGGCGGAACGATCCCTGCCCCTGCGGCAGCGGCAAGAAATACAAGAATTGCTGTGGTAAAAATCAAAACAGCTGACACCGCACAGTCATGAAGAACGGGACCTTGCCATAGGTCCGGAAAAAAGGCCTGCGCCTTTTTTCGTGCGGCGCATGACAGAAAAGGGGATGCCGCCTTGGCGGCAGCCCCTTTCGGACATTGAAGGGAAGAATCCAACATGGGGCCCTGTGGCTCCTCATTCAATAGGAAAGGGATTGAACGAATCGTGTTACTTGAAGAATTAAGACCGCAGATCGGCGAACTCAGAAACCGTCTTGGCGAACTCAAGACGGGCCTTAAAATCGAACCCAAGAAGGAACGCATCCAGGACCTTGATTACCAGATGGCGGCACCGGGCTTTTGGGATGATCCGATAAGGCCCAGAAAGTCGCCCAGGAAGCCAATAACCTGAAATCAGAAGTGGATACCTTTACGAGCCTTGAAACGAAGGTCGACGACCTCGATACCCTTTGGGAAATGGCCATGGAAGAAAAGGACGACACCCTGGTTTCCGAAATGGAATCGGAACTGGAAGGGGCCAAGCATACCCTTTCGGAACTGGAACTGGGCATGCTGCTCAGTGATGAATACGATGCCAACAATGCCATCATGAACCTTCATGCTGGTGCGGGCGGAACGGAAGCCCAGGATTGGACGGGCATGCTTCTGCGGATGTTCACGCGCTATGCCGAAGGAAAGGGTTTTGAAGTGGAACTGCTCGATGTCCTGCCCGGTGAAGAAGCAGGAACCAAGAGTGCTACCCTTGCCATCAAGGGACATAATGCCTATGGGTTCCTCAAAAGCGAGAAGGGCGTGCACCGTCTTGTCCGTATTTCTCCTTTGACTCCAATGCCCGCCGCCACACCTCCTTTGCGGCGGTGGACGTTATGCCGGAAATCGATAATACGGTGGAAGTCAACATCAACATGGACGATGTCCGCGTTGACTACTACCGCGCCAGCGGTGCTGGCGGACAGCACGTCAACAAGACGTCTTCGGCTGTCCGTATGACCCATTTGCCGACGGGCATTGTTGTCCAGTGCCAGAACGAACGGTCCCAGCTGCAGAACAAGGAACGCTGCCTGCAGCTGCTGCGTGCCAAACTCTTTGAATACGAAAAGGCCATCCAAGATCAAAAAATCAGCGACCTTGCCGGAGACTATCAGGCCATCGAGTGGGGGAGCCAGATCCGCTCCTATGTTTTCCAGCCCTATACCTTGGTCAAGGATCATCGGACTGGCGCGGAAACCGGCAATATCCAAGCCGTTATGGACGGGGACCTGGATCTTTTTGTGGAAAGCTATCTCCGCAGCCTGAAACATTGATCAGGGGAAAGGGGTAAGCCGTGAAGAAAATCAAACAGCTATTTGTGGTCCTCGTCAGTCTCGGCCTTTTGGCCTCCCTTTGTCTTAACTGGAGCCGGCATCAGGTGGAACAGGCCAATCGGAGTATGGAAACGGTCATGGATTATCAGGCCCTGGTCCGTATGGCGGACAGTGAGGGTCTATCGAGGCAGAGCGTCTTCAAAAAGTTCAAGGACGCCGGCGTCACGACCCTTGCCGTTTCAGACCGCACCATCATGGATATGGCAGGCGAAGGCCTTGTTACTTACTATACGGGCGGCGAGCTCCTGCGTCAAAAGGAAATCGGCGGCCTGAGCCCGAGCTGGCAGGCCATTGTATCCTCACCGGATTTTACCTATCAGGCTGTCTACCTGGCCGATGGAACGAGCCGCCGCACCTTTGATGCCCTCATTGAAACACTGGGCGCCCGTTTTGACAGGGACCGCTTCCAGAAGGTCTCCGATACGCCCCGTGTCTACATGCTCAAGGCTCCGACGGCCCTCAATAAGAATCCTTTCAGCCAGGACCAGCTGGGCATCCAGGAAACGCCCTTGATCCTTGTGCCGGACGAGCTTCTTGCCGCCAAGGAAAATGGCTTTATGGTGGCCATTCGTCCCAATAATTTTGTAAAGACCACCAAGGATGAAGAAAAAGCTCAGCAGCAGCTTGCTGTGTTCTTTAAGGAAATTGATGAAACGGGAGCCGATGTTTCGCTCATCATTGGCAGCGGCCGCAGCATGCTCGGCGAGCCTCGCTATCTCAAAAATGTGGCGAACGCGCTCAAAAAGCGGCATATCACCCTGGGTATGGTCGAAGCCGATGTACAGCTCCAGTTCATCAAGATGGACGGACTTGTACCCCTTTCGGAAGTCATGGACTATGATGCTGCCCGCGTCTATACCATTGCCGAAGACGAGCAGCGCAAGATGAAGGTCTTTGATGCGTTCCGCCGCTGGTCCCTTGCCGATGATGAGCGCAATATCCGCGTCAACTACATCCGTCCTTTGTTACCGGTCTTAATGGCAACACGGCCCCTTGAAACGAACCTTGAATACGTAAGTGATGTGACGCGTGACGTGGCATCCCATGGATATATAAGCGGACGGGCCGGCGTCTTTGCCCCGTACCATTCGTCCCGTCTTTTCTATGTGCCCATGGCTTTTTCTGTCG
>SCPO01000465.1_pt1 | contig 23352 bp, 48 predicted proteins | sample 6106821 | NCBI WGS metagenome assembly SCPO01 (sample SAMN10720448, study PRJNA508395) | human gut metagenome | isolation source: Participant 2 stool, 0 month | host: Homo sapiens | collected 2017 | reverse complement strand
TTCCATTTTAGTTTTAGTGGGACCTCTATATGCCATTTCATACAACACATTAAAGACCAAGTCCTTAAAGATAGTCAAGCTGCTGTTAATAGAGGAATGAGCCGTTTGGATATGGAAATTAGTGCTTCAGAATATTCGTCTTGAGATGCAAATGATACTAATTTTATCGTATGAAAATCTTCGCTCGTTTGAAGAGGTGCGTCAGTATTATTTTAAAGATTTTGCTAATTATTTTAAAGCTCAGACAAAAAACATTCGTGCTTGCTTCCGATGCCTATATTTTTTCCGAAGCAATAACTGCGTGCTTTCAGACAAATATCAATATGATAATGGAATCAATATTTCGGAGCATATCATAATGGAAGGAATGGACTGGAATCAATTTCGCAATAGCTTGTTTGAAAAAGTCAGAATTTGATGCAAGGTATGTAGAAGATTTATATATAGACGGCGAAAAACAGCCGTCTTTGGTTGTAAGTCTTTCACTTAGTCAAGCATCATCAGCCGGAGGCTGCCTGTGGATATATAGTATAGCCGATTTGTTTGAAGATATGAATTTGAGTAATTATCAAGAGATTTTGAATATGTGGCATTTAACGATGAAATTATCTTTGCAGATGGAAATGAACAAAATCAAATCCCATCAAATTGTTGACGGCTGTAAAATATCAATCTGAAAGTAACAATGGATGTTTCGGAGCAATATTTTGACAAGAATATGAGAACGTTCAGAAACTTTTTGATTATATATCTGGCAACCATGATTATTTTTATAATTTGTCTGGAATTGGCTTTGAGTTACTGGAAGAACAAGCCTATAAAACAAATGGTAAAACTTATGGCAAACTTAACAGGTGATAACAGCATTTCTGATAAGGATATTGAATATATATCTGATACAATGAAGCAGATTAATCTTGAAAATCAACAATATCACAGGATATGCTGAATTTCTTGTTTTTCAAACGGCTGGACGAAAACAGAATGAATTTATACGAAGCAAATACTCTGAGTTTGGCAACCCGTTTTTCTTTGCGGCGTTTTCGGAGAGAATAAATATCCGTATTTTAAATCTGTGTATGGAAAAGTACGGTGTAAAATCACAAAATACTATCACCTCAGGAGGAGAATGTATTGTATTTTAACTATTCTAAGGAGATGGATATTGCCTTGCGTGAAAACTCTTGCCAAAGTTGTGGATATACTGAAAGTATATGATGTGCAACTTCAATTTTGATAAGTATTCCATGTAATGATGTTTCAGAATTTTACGATGCCTATCAATATATAAAAACAATTATCGTTTTATTGATTACAGCGGTGTGTTTTGTTTGAGAACAGCGACAGTAATAACAGTATTAAAACGACAGAAAGTATTTGTATGACAGTCTGTATAATAATTTAATACAGGGTAATGCTTTTGAGGCAAATCAGGCAGTATATAAGCTTTGGTATCAGGTTATGATTAACGGTTATAACAGTGTAGATCCGATACGAAAAATGTTTTACCGCCAGCTTGGTATTTTTGGAGGATGCGGCTGAAAAAGTGAATTACAGAGGAGAGCTTACACGGTATGATAGCAAAAGAAAATCAATGATTTAGCATTTTCTATTGCGGATGATGTTGAGAATATATGCTCCTTGATTTCTTTGCATGAAACTCAAGAAAATGGACGCATACAGGAAATTATATCTTGGATGAACGAGCATTTTAATGAACTGATTTTGTATGGCGTCTATGGAAAACAAATTCGGTGTGTCCAGTAAGACAATAGGCAAGATTATAAAGTCTACCATTGCAAAACATTTCAGGAATATGTGGAGGGGGTGCAGAGCTTGCTAAACGATTAATTACACAACCTGACAGCAATATGAAAGTAGTGGCTCAGGAATGGATTTATTAACTACGATACCTTTTACAAATTCTTTAAGAAGCACACAGGGGTTTCACCAAAGCAATGGAAGAATATATATCGACAGGACTATGTAGATTGTATTTCTTTGTTAAAATGTAATTAATTATTAAGAGGCAATAAATTATGGAAATACTTATTAAGATAGGAGATAAAGCAAGAAAGGCATCAGAAATTAAAAATTCTCGTATTGGTATCGGGTTTGAAAAGTTGGACAGAAAAGTGTTTAACCCTGAAAAAGCTTATGACAAGCTTGCGATGATTGGAGCGGTTCGTATTCAAAGCGGTTGGGAAAGAACCGAACAGGAAAAGGGCGTTTATGATTTTGAATGGTTAGATAGTATTGTAGACCCGGTTTGAACGCGGACTTGTTCCATGGATAAATTTAGTTTACGGCAACGGACTTTATGATGATGATGCAGCAAAGGTTTTTGGGCAGTCGGTTGCCCGCCCGTGAAAAGTGAGGAAGCAAAAAGGCTGGGCAGATTATATTACTGCTCTTGCCGCTCATATGTGAGCCGCATTTCTTATTACGAGGTGTGGAACGAGCCTGACGGCGAATGGTGTTGGAAGCATGGCCCCCAATGGCAAGGAATATGGTCAGTTTGTTGTTGATACATCGGTTGCTTTAAAAGGGCGACAGCAGTGCAAAGGTCATAGGCGGCGCAATATGTATGGCAAAGCCTTTAGATTTTGCATATGACGCATTCAGCGTTGGAATGGGAGAGCATATAGATGCGATTAGCTTTCATGAATATGTCATAGATGAAACGGTGGTATTCCGCCATGTAAAGGCTTTGCGTGGATTATGCAATAGATTTAATCCCAATATAGAGATTATCCAAGGCGAATCGGGTTCTCAATCAAGAAGCGATGGCAGAGGTGCAATGAGAAAAGGCGCATGGACACCTCATAAGCAGGCAAAACAGCTTTGCGTCATCTGATGGCAGACTTAATGACTGAGGTGAAATTTACTTCGTATTTTTCCTGCATGGATATGATTGAAGCAATCAACGGCACAGTCGGTGATTTAGTCAGTTATCTTGATTACGGATATTTCGGTGTACTGGGAGCTGATTTTGACGCACAGGACGTTCTGTTGGAAACTATACGCCAAAACCGTCATATTACGCACTGCAAACAATTTCCGCTATTTTCTCTGAGGATGTTCAAAGGCGGATTTGCCGATTTACGATGGCCTGAGGTGTCGGACAGATTGTTTGGCTTTGACTGTGATGACCCATCTATTGTAGAGGGCGGATTTAAGTGCGAAAACGGTTCGGCGGCATTTGTATACTGGAACAGTACCAATTTGATGACTACAGATTTTGAATCTACTGTGACCTTCTATACAGCAGGGCTACCGGATAAAATACGATTAGTAGATTTAATGGACGGAACGGTTTATGAGTTGCCTGAAAGTATTTTAGAAAGCAAGGAGAAGGCAAATATGCAATACATAATATTCCTATAGGACTATCCTATGGCATTGCTTTTCGGAGATTTTAAAGAAATAAATATATAAATATCAGAATACGAAGATGTTTTATAACAATTTAGAAAGACTATGGTGATTAGCGTGAAGAATTTTGTTTCAGGGAGACTCAATTACCGATATGTACAGAGTCAGGGATTTAGACCATTATGCAGGCTGCGGTTATGCAACATTGGTGTCAGCTCAGTTAGGATATGAAAATCCGGGTGAATATACATTTATAAACCGTGGTATAGGTGGCGACAGAAGTATAGACATATTGGCGAGAATAAAAAGACGCAATAAATTTAAAACCCGATTATATGAGTATTTTGTGGGTGTAAATGACGCATGGGCGGAAATTGACACCGGCAACGGAGTATCGCCTGAAAATTACGAAAAATATTTAAGTCTGATTATAGACGAGGTAAAGGTGGCACTGCCGGATATAAAGCTGATGATTTTAGAGCCGTTTGTTTTAAAGTATCTTATTTTGCCGGATAAATATGAGGAATTACGTGCGATGGTTGAAGCAATAGCTAAAGCTGCAAAAGAACTGCGGAAAAATACAACATAAAATTTGTGCCGCTGATGAAAAATTTGATGATGCACTGAAATATGCACCCGTAGATTTCTGGACGGCGGACGGCGTTCATCCCAAAGCGCCGGACATGAGCTTATTAAAAGAGAATGGATAAAGGCATTTAATGAAATAAAGTGATGGAGGATTGGCTATGCAAAATACCAAACAGAAAAATCAAATTTCAGAGCATCAGCTGTTCCTCTTGTAACAGTTGATCCGTATTTCAGCGTATGGTCATTTCAGACACACTTTATGGAGATGCTACCAGACACTGGACAGGGCGTGAAAATCGAATGAACGCAGGTATAATTATTGATAATACTTATTATTCGTTAATGGGTACGTTTCACAGCAGTAAACGTCAGGTTTTCAGCGGACTTGAAGTTATTGAACAGAAAAGCATCAATATAAGCCCTCTTATCACTACATGAATTTGAAAATGAGCTTGCGCGTGTCAAGCTGGAATTTATAACTCCGCTTTTACTGCGTGAGATTGATATTTTGTCAAGACCATTATCGTACATAGAGTACACTGTGGAAATCAAAGATAAGAACGTGCATGATGTAAGATTTTACTTTGATATTTCGCCGGAGTGCTGTGTTACCGACTGGACACAGGAGGTTGAGCTTAAAAGCAGTGAATTTGGCATTTTCTGTGGCAATACTGAACAGAAAGTTCTCGGGCGAACAGGAGATAATATCTGTATAGATTGGGGATACCTCCATTTAATTCACAAGGACGCACGGTTTATACAACGCGGAATTGACCTTTATAAATGTCGCTTTGTTATGTCTGAAGCAGACACAAAAGACTTACAATGCGTTTAATGAGGCAGTCGTTATGGCAGTTGTCACGGAGAAATGAGTGGCGTAATCGCCATTGCGTACGACGATATAAAATCCATAGAATATTTTGGTACGCATCTTGATGATTTTTATAAAGAGTCTGACGGCAGCTTTAATAATATGGTTAAAAAGCAGTTTCGCAGTATAGAGATTAAGAAAAATGCGTTTTATTTTCAGAGGGCTTAGTGAAGAAGCATCAAAGGTCAGTACAGAATACGAAAAAATTATTTCATTGATATATCGCCAGGTAATTGCGGCTCATAAGCTTGTTCGTGACACAGACGGAAATATCTTGTTTATATCAAAGGAATGTTTCAGCAACGGCTGTGCGGCAACGCTTGATGTGTCATATCCGTCAATGCCTATGCTGTTAAAGTATAATCTGAGCTTGTAAAGGGAATGCTTCTGCCGATTATTAAGGTTGCAAGAAGCGGAAACTGGGATAAAGAGTTTGCTCCTCACGATGCAGGCTGCTATCCATGCCTTAATGGACAGGCTTACGAAAAGGAAAGTGACGCTCAAATGCCTGTTGAGGAATGTGGTAATATACTGATTATGACAGCTGTTCTGTGCAACACATTGGGCAACAATGATTTCGCAGAGGAAAACGAGGATTTGTTGAAAAATGGGCGGAATATCTCATTGAAAACGGTTATGACCCCGGCGACCAACTATGCACTGATGATTTTGCAGGGAAGTGGCCGCATAACTGTAATCTAAGCATAAAATCAATCATTGCTATAGGAGCATACGGAAAATTGTTTGATGACAGGCGTTTTACAGATATTGCAAAGAAATATGCAGAACTGTGGGTTAAGGACACATATGCTGAAAAGGGACGCTTCTAGCATTTGACAGAAAAGATACATGGAGTATAAAATACAATATAATATGGGACAAACTGCTGAATCTTGGATTGTTTCCGAAAGAGGTATACAAAAAAGTTGAAGCATATAAGGCAAAGATGTGTAGATATGGTGTACCGCTGGATTGCAGAAGCGATTATGCAAAACGGATTGGCAGGCGTGGACAACGGTAATGACCGAGGACAGCGAATATACCGAAACGGTATACAGGAAAATTTATGATTACATAAATGAAACCGTTGACCGTGCTCCTGTAAGTGACTGGTACAGCGCAGAGCGCGGACGGCAGTATGTTTTCAAAATCGAAGTGTTTTGGGTGCTTTGTTTATAAATATTATGTAGAATAGGTGGTAATAAAATGAGTTTTCCGAAAGATTTTTATGGGGTACTGCAACAGCGGCATATCAGATAGAGGGCGCATGGAATACGAACGGAAAAGGACTTTCTATCTGGGATCTTTTCTGTGAAAAGACAGGTGCTGTAAAAACGGTGATAACGGACATACAGCGTGCGATCACTATCACCGTTAAAAAGAAGATATTGCACTTATGAAAAAGCTTGAAATAAAAGCATATCGTTTTCAGTCGCATGGACGCGGATTTTACCGAACGGTACAGGCGAGGTCAATAATAAGGGTATAGAGTTTTATAATAATCTTATTGACGAGCTTATAAAAACGGCATAGAACCTGTAATGACAATGTATCATTGGGATTTACCCGCCGAGCTTCATTACAGAGGCGGCTGGCTAAATCCTAAAATTGCAGATTATTTTGAGGAATATGCGAAAGTAATCGCTGAAAATTTTACGGACAGAGTGAAAAGATTATTACAATCAACGAACCTCTCTGCATAATCGGTCTTGATATGCGGAGGGTATTCATGCTCCCGGTTTAAAAGCTGTCACAGCGCGAATATTTAAAGTGCGCCCATAATTTGTTGGTTGCACACGGAAAAGCTGCAAGGGCGTTAAAAAATATGGAGCTAAAGATGTACAGGTAGGCATTGCACCTAATATGGATAATTTTTATCCGCTTGATGCGAACAATATCACCGATATAAATGCGGCGACAGATAAAATGTTTGAAATTGAGCACCAAAATCCGCGTGCGTGGATAAATCATGTAAATTGGTGGCTTGACCCTGTTATAAAGGGACATTATCCGCTTGAGGGTAAGGGTGAATATGACAGCTTGCTTCCGAAAATTATGAAAAGATATAAAAGACATTGCTGAAACAGTTGATTTTATATGCTTTAATCTGTACTTCGGAGCACCCATCACCACCGATAAAATGGAACTGCAGTTATGGCTGAATTAGATGCGGCTAAAACACAGGTTGGCTGGACTGTTACACCCGATGCTATAAAGTGGACTGCAAAGCTTTTATATGAAAGATATAACGTGCCGATTTATGTGAGCGAAAACGGAATGGCTTGCCATGATACGGTTTCTCTGGATGGTAAGGTGCATGACCCTAACAGAGTTGATTATCTGAACAGGTACTTATTAAAGCTTGGTGAAGCGATTGACGAAGGTGCTGATGTAAGAGGATATTTTGTGTGGTCGTTTATGGATAATTTTGAGTGGGCGGAGGGCTATGACCCACGCTTCGGAATTGTATATGTGGATTACAAAACACAGAAGCGTATTATTAAGGACAGCGGTTACTGGTATGCAAAAGTGATTGAAACAGGCGGTAAAAGTTTATGTGATTGAGGGATGAAGATTAAATGAAAATAACATGGCTTGGGCAGGCCGGACTGCTTTTGAATCAAACGGAATAAAGCTTATAGTCGACCCGTATTTGTCGGACAGTGTGGAAAAGATAAATCCCCAAAATTTTCGTCGTGTTCCTGTCAAAGAGGAACTTTTGGAAGGACATTGATATTATTGTGATAACGCATAATCATCTTGACCATCTTGACCCCAAAACGCTTGAAAGGTTTTAAATACAGATCGTGTTTTGACTGTGCTTGCTCCGTATTATGCGTGGCAGGAAGTACGAAAGCTCGGCAGAAATCATAACTATGTTATGTTTAACCGCGGTACAGTCTGGACACAGAACGGTATAACCTTGACGGCAGTGAAGGCAGAACATTCTGACTTAACGGCAATAGGCTTTATTGTAGACGACAGCAAAGAAACATCACGCTCTATAACAAAGATATTTTGCCGATTTGCCCAGGATATTGACACTGTATTTTTACCGATAAACGGTGTCGGCAATAATATGAATATTACCGATGCGAAAAGATTCGCAGTGAAAACAGGTGCAAAAATGCAGTACCTGTTCATTGGGGAATGTTTGACGAGCTTGACCAACTGAATTTGATTTAGAAAATGCGGTTATACCGACAATATATGAGGAAGTGAAATTGAAATGAAAGTAACAGATATTAAAACTTTGCAGTAGATTGTTTTCGCACGAATTGGGTCTTTATAAAGGTTTATACCGATGAAGGCATTGATGGAGTCGAGAGGCCACGCTTGAATATAAGGAAAAGGCACTTATAGGAACGGTAGAGCATATCAAGGAATATCTTGTCGGACAAAACCCGCTTGATATTGAAAGCATTGGCATAATATCTATCGCGATGCGTACTGGCGTGGCGGCGCAGTTCTGATGTCGGCATTGTCAGCGGTAGAAATGGCGTTGTGGGATATTCTCGGCAAAAGTCTTAATGTGCCTGTGTATCAGCTTATGGGCGGCAAGGTGAATGATAAAGGTTAGGATATATGTAAACGGCTGGTTTGCGGGCGCAAAAGAACCTGAGGAATTTGGAGAAAAGGCGAAAACAGCCGTAAAGCGCGGCGTAACCGCAATGAAATGGGACCCTTTCGGCAAGAACTATCTTAATATTTCAAATGCCGAGGCTTGATAAAGCACTTCGTTGTGTTGCATCAGTGCGTGAAGCAGTGGGCGATAAGGTAGATTTGCTGATTGAGGGACACGGACGCTTTAATATTCCGACAGGAATTAAAATCGCAAAGGAGCTTGAACAGTTTAAGCCGATGTTTTTGAAGAACCCGTACCGCCCGATAATCTTGACGCACTTAAAATGGTTCGTGATAAATCGCCTGTTACAATTTCGGCAGGTGAAAGACTTTATACGCGCTGGGACTATAAGAGAATGTTTGACATTATGGCGGCGGATTACATACAGCCAGACATTTCGCATGCGGGCGGTATTATGGAGCTAAAGAAAATCGCAGCAGAAGCGGAGAGCAGATATATTCCATTCGCACCACATAATCCATCGGGACCTGTCGCAAATGCGGCAACGCTACAATTGGCGGCAAGCTGTCCTAATTTTGAAATACGAAATTATGTATTCAGACGTGGACTACCGAAAGGATATAACAAACGAGTTTGGAATATAAGGACGGTTATATCACCATTCCCGATAAGGCGGGGCTTGGTATTGAGATTAACGAGGAGAGTGTCTGAAACACCCATATCGACCGCATACACTAAGACACTATACGGGTGCATTAACAGATATTCGTCCGGCTAAAACGGAATTTTATTTTTAAGCCCGGCGGTGAAGTGTCAAGAGGGCAATCAGCAATAACAAAGAGTCAATGAAATCATTCTTGGGCAAGTCATTGTAAGCTTCTTTGAATTTACTGACTTGCTTAAGATTGAGGACATGAATCTTTGAATTAAAACGAGCTAATGCAGCATCTTCCCTTAGAAAATAAACAAGGTTATCACCATACAGAGGTTGCTTCAAGACCTATTAAAACAGAATCTAAGGAGCAAGATGTCATAGCAGAAAGAATTCTTTTACCAACTGTGAAGAACCGGTATGTGAGTTAGCAACAGAAAAGTTACTATGTTTACTTCCGTCAGGGGAGCATGAAATAAACGACATTGGATTTGCTGCCCACATCAATACCGACGTAAAAGTGGGTTCATAAAATCACCTTCTTTCGTTAAAATTTTAAGTGTTCAATCGGTTTGGTAAAACCCATGATTATGGAGCATCAATACTCTCGCATATAAGAATCTGACTTAATAAGGACAGATGCGAAACCACACTGCTAAATGGTTGTCCCAAAGCAAGAAAACAGCCGGTCGATTTGAAGTTAACTTCCATATCAGGGGAACAGACTAATTATGAAGCCTGCAATGGTTCAACAGGAGTGAAAAGAACTATTACCTAATTGACACCAAGTCAATTATATCATAGGTTTACCAAAACGATTGATATTTTGAATATAAAAATATATCTATAAAGATATTATACGAGGAGTGAAAAATATGGAGAAATCGGTGTTTATAACAGGAGCAACGGTTAATACAGGACTTGGAATAGCTGAAATTTGCAAAGAGGGGTATAATCTCTCTCGGTAGCCGAAATGCGGAAAATGCAGAAAAACAGCAAAGGAATTGTCAGAAAAATATGGTGTTTATGCAAAGGGTTATGGTATGAAAATCTTTGATGAAGAAAACACAAAAGAGATTTTAAAGATATAAAAACAGCGGATATTCAGTTGACACACTTGTGTTAAACGCAGCAAATTTAGGTATTCGTCAGCAGTTTTGATGTTTCGATAGACGACTTTATGAATGTTATAAATACAAATATTGGCTGGAATTTTATGCTGTCGCGTGAGGCGGCAATTCAAATGAAAAGAAAACGGTGGCGGTTCTATTGTGTTTGTAAATTCAAACACGGCTTACCGTGCAATCCCCGACAGAATTGCATACAGTGCATCAAAATCCGGAGCACTTGGTATGATGAGAGCACTGGCACTTGATTTGGGTAAGTACAATATTCGAGTAAACGCCGTGCTTCCCGGTATGATAAAAACAGACCGTTGGGAAAGCAATTATAATGATTGCAGAAGCGCACTGTCGAATTATACACCGCTCGGCGACATTGCGGATTTTGAGGATATAGCAAATGCGGTCTGGTATTTTGGAAGTGATAACTCAAAAATACCACAGGCGCAGAGCTTACTGTTGACGGCGGCAATATGATACAGCTTTATCCGATAGTATCTGAAAAATAATAAAACCTATATCGCTCATCTCAGAATATACGGAGATTTTGTTACCCCAATAAGCTCATCTCCCTCTTATTTGTACCGTGTATTCTGTAATGAGCGATATATTGATATTAAGAGTGAAATACAGTGTATGTATGAATAGACTTGAGGACACAAAGCTCAATTAACGAAATAGCTTAAGCTACGGCGATTATGAGGCACAGGAGTACTTTTGAAGCTTGTAAAATAGCTTTAACATAAAACAAAAAATTTAATGGGAAATGCTCGGTAAACGGTGTGGTTACTTAAAGTAATCAAAGGATATAATGCACGTGTGATATTCTCGGTCAAGACCGAAAACGCATATACACAAATAAAGAGTTACTCTTCTATGCTCACATGAAAGCGAGCGTCGAAAAATTTTAAACAGCGAAATGGAATATTAACATAATTGCATTATTGCGTAAGTAGTGATATAATTATTTCGGTGATTAATGATGAAGAACTTTTATGAAAAGTGTATGACATAGTGGCACAGATACCGAAAGGACAGTTACAACGTATGGGTGTATCGCAATGAGGGTTGGGAAACATACGGCTCAGCCGACTTGTCGGAAATGCGTTGCACGCAAATATTGACCCTGTAAACATTCCTTGTCACAGAGTAGTAAACCGTGAGGAAAGTTAGCACCGATGTATGTTTTTCGGCGGAATTGACGCTCAAAAGAGCGTCTTGAAAATGAGGGTTGTGGTTGACGGCGACAAAGTTGATTTGAAAAATATTTATGGAGATAAATGGCGGTAAAAAACTGCCCGTTGAGTCTGTCGACAAAATGTCGACAAAAATCATAAAGTTCCTCAATAGTCGAAACTTTAGATTTTAAGCAATTTCTGTCGCATAGGTCGTCAGAAATGATTTTTAATGAGGTTGCATTTTCAGTAGTTTTGCCTATGGCAAAACTACTCTGTGTGCGTCGAATGTCTTTCCGGTACGCCATCAAGCAAACAAAAATAAAGTAGACAAAACCATAACAGTTTGTCTACAATTTGAAGGGACTGCGTGCAGTCCCTTATTTTATTATAAATATGATATTCTAATAAAAAATTGAATGGAGAAAGTTATGAACATACAGATATTTGGAAAATCGAAGTGTTTTGATACGAAAAAGGCGGAGAGATATTTTAAGGAGAGGAAAATAAAATATCAGCTAATCAATATGACCGAAAGGGTATGAGCAAGGGTGAATACAACAGTGTCAAGCAAGCGGTCGGCGGATATGAAAACTTAATTGACGAAAGGCAAAGGACAAAGACACTCTTATGCTTATAAAATATCTTGCCGACGAGGCGAAAGAGGACAAACTGCTTGAAAATCCTCAACTATTCAAAACACCGATTGTCAGAAACAGCAGACAGGCGACTGTCGGCTACAAACCGGAGGTATGGAAAACATGGGAATAAAGCGAGTTCCGACGTATTTCAATGAATTTGTCTGTATCGGCGGTGCGTGTGAAGATAACTGCTGTATCGGCTGGGAAGTCGATATTGACGATGAAGTCTTGAAGTTTACAAATCGGTCAGCGGTGCATTTGGTGACAGGCTACGCCGTTATATGAATGACGAAAATAGTTTCACGCTTAAAACAATCGTTGTCCATTTTTGAACGACAAAATTTATGCGATATTTTTATAAACATCAGCGAGGACAAGCTCTGCCGTTTGTACGGAATATCCGCGATTTACCGAAATATACGGCAGTTTAACTGAAAAAGGTCTTGGAATGTCGTGCGAAAGTGCGGCGGAATTTATCTTTAAAGCGACAAGACTGTAAGTTTTGAAACGGAAAAGTTTGACTATGAAGAAGAATGTGACGAAGATTTTTGAGGGTACTTTTGAATGTGCGTGAAAATATTTTTTGACGTGCTAAAAATCGAAAAATAGGCATATCGGACAGGGTTAAAACGATTTTAAATTATGCGTATGATGTGCAGGACAAAATCAATAACAACAACGTTGACAAAATACCTCAAAGTGTGGATAACTATGATTTTCGCAAAGCGAAAGTGTATAAATGACATAAAAGAGTGTGTCAAGCTATGTTTAAGCCTTGAAATTATGGAGGACAGCTGGACGGGTGTAATTGAAAACACGCTCGGAATTTTGACGATTACGATAATTTAAGCAGTGAATTTGATTTATACATAAGCGGACGCGAATACGAATATGAAAATTTGCTTGTGTACTTCATACCGATATTTGCTGAAAGCGGTGTTTGACTGTGACGTGCTGACAAAGGTGCGTTTTGCGGCGGTGTCGTATGATTATACGTCAGCTTGATATTGCGTTGGCTTAGAAACGGAAGGAATTTTCGCTTAAAGACAGAATAAAAATTGTGTGTTGTATTCAAAGGAGGTTGAGCATTGTCAGGATATATTGATTTCTTTGACGAGGAATTTTTGTTCAACCAATCTTTGAACACAACAGATTTTGAATTTAATTTAAGTTTTTCGATTTTGTATTGCAAAATATAATAATTGACGAAAAGAGCCGAGCGTTTTGTTGCCGGTTTACTTCCGTTTTCTTCTCCGATATGTCTGCCTGTTAAAACGGTACAACCCATTGAACAGCCGATTACAAAGCTTGTAATAATTCTGCATAAGCTGACTGCCTATGTTTACGGCTGAAATCAACGACGTGCTGTTATACGCACCGACAACGGTATTACGGTATTATTATATATTCCTTATTCGGTTTTGCCAACGCCTTTGTAAAATCGGTCAAACTTGACATTATAAGTAAAATGCTATAATTAAAATAGATTACTATATACAAAATACGGTGTTTTCAGTATGGAGGAAATTATGACGCATTTGAATTCTGCGGTAAAATTAGCGACAAGAGCCGCTGAAAAGTTTAACGATAAAATTGCAATATCAGATGAATGGAGCGAAATTAGTTTCAGTGGTGCAGAGAGGAAAGGCTGTCGGAACGGCACTTGCAAAGACACAACTCCGCAAGGATATATGCCTGCACCTGTTATGGTGTATTTGAAAGAAACATATCGTGCTTGGTTTGTTTTATGGGTGCGATGTACAGTGCAAATCCGTATGTGCCTACCGCTTACGATATGCCTGCGAACAGAATACAGAAAATTGTTGACTCACTTCAAGGCAGAGGTCATATAATCACAGATGCACAGGTGTAGAAACTTTAAAGACTATGAACATACATGCCGAGTCAATGAGTATTCATATATATGAGGAAATCGTTGAGACCAGAAACGGACGGGGAGCTTATTGAAAAAACACTTAATTCGGTAATTGATACAGATCCGATTTATATAATGTTCACATCTGGTTCGACAGGTGCACCGAAAGGCGTTACAGTGCCGCACAGAGGCGTTATAGATTATGCAATTTGGGTTGCAAAGACATTTAATATCAATGAAAATTCTATACTTGGAAATCAAGCACCGTTCTATTTTGATAATTCGATATTTGATATATACAGCTGTCTTTGACAGGTGCAAAATGGTGATAATTCCTGAGACATTGTTTATGTTCTGTAAGTTGCCAGAATTTGTGCGTGATAATGATATTACGACAATATTCTGGGTACCGACCGTTATGATTAATGTGGCAAATTCAGGAATGCTTTCGGATTGAATTGCCGAAACTTAAAAATGTGGTGTTCTGCGGTGAAGTAATGCCGAATACTCAACTTAATATATGGCGTAAGGCACAACCGCAATGCACATACGCAAACCTTTACGGTCCGACGGAAATTTCGGACGTATGTACTTATTATATTGTTGACAGACCTTTCAAGGACAGTGATTCACTTCCGATTGGTAAGGCTTGCGAGAATATGCGTATTATAATTCTTAACGAGAAGAATGAAATTGCAAAGACGAACGAACAAGGCGAAATATGCGTTATAGGTACAGGCGTATCGCTTGGATATTGGAATAATCCCGAAATTACGCAAAGGCATTTATTCAAAATCCGTTAATCCGTATTACGAGGAAAGAATTTATCGTACAGGCGATTTGGCATATGTTAATGATGAAGGCCTCATTATCTACTTGGGAAGAATGGATAATCAGGTTAAGGTAAAAGGTAACAGAATTGAGCTTGGCGAAATCGAAAATGCCGCAATGTGTGTTGGCGGAGTTAAAGGTGCTTGTGCGGTGTTTGACGAGAAAATCAGAAGATTGTGTTGTTTATAGAAAGTTGCGAGGCATTTAGGCTTAGAAAACTTAATCTTGAACTTAAAAGTATATACCTAATTATATGTTGCCGGGCGACCTTGTTGTTATGGAAAAATTCCGCATACCGCAAATGACAAGATTGACAGAGTTACACTAAAGAAATCTTTGGGATAAAGGAAAAGCTATGGAAACAATGATGCAAAGTGCCGTGTGCCTTTTGGAGCAGGCGGCGGAAAAGTTTAAAAATAAGACAGTATTTGAAGATAAGGACGGAAGTATTTCTTTTGAGGAATTGAGAGAAAAAGCCGTATAATAGGAGTGAACTTATTAAAAGAGTTGAAACAGGCAGAAAATGTCCTGTAATCGTATATTTGCCGAAAAGCATAAAATCAATAATCAGCTTTATGGGTTCGCTTTACAGTGCGTCACCGTATGTGCCGATTGATTACGCAATACCGATGGCGAGAATGGAAAAGACCGTTGAAAATCTTCATCCGACCGCGATAATAACAGATACGGACGGCAAGGCAAAACTTGAAAGTTTTAATCTTGACACAGAGATACTTATATTTGATGAGCTTGCAGACGGACAAGCCGATGATGCGGCGGTTGATAAGTCGCTGGGCGGTGGTATTGCGATCTTGACCCTGCGTATATTATGTACACATCAGGCTCAACAGGTGTGCCGAAAGGCGTTACAATTTCAAACAGAGGTGTTATAGATTATATTGAATGGATTGTCAAAACATTCCCGATTGACGAAAACAGCGTAATCGGTATGCAGTCGGCGTTCCATTTTGACAATTCTGTTTTGATATGTATACCACTTTTATACGAGTGCAAAACTATGATAATTCCCGAGATACTTTTATGTATCCCGAAAAACTTATGGATTATATGACGGAAAACAAAATTTCCGTTATCTTCTGGGTACCGACCGTTATGATAAGCGTTGCAAACGGCGGTGTGCTTGAAAATGCCGATTTGAGTGCATTAAAACTGATATTGTTTGCAGGCGAAGTAATGCCGAATACTCAACTTAATATATGGAAAATATTTGCCCGACTGTATGTATGTAAATATGTACGGTCCGACAGAGGCAACGGATATTGCAACGTATTATATCGTTGACAGAGAATATGAAAATCACGAAACTTTACCGATAGGTAGGTTTGCAGAAATATCGTGCATTGATTTTGAACGATGATGATAAGCAATGTGCTGTCGGTGAACAAGGTGAACTTTGCATAAGCGGTACGGGTATTGCACTCGGATATTGGAATTCACCGGAGATTACGGCAAAGGCATTTGTTCAAAATCCGCTTAATACGAAATATCACGACAGAATTTACCGAACAGGCGACCTTGTTTATGAAAATGAAGAAGGCAATATAATTTTCATAGGCAGAAAGGACAGCCAAATTAAATTGAGAGGTAACAGAATTGAACTCGGTGACCTTGAAAGTGCGGCGGCGGCTATTGAGAATGTCGCAAAGTGCATGCGCATTGTTTGACGCGGATAAACAGGAGATTGTATTGTTTATCGAAACAACAGCAGAAATTGTCGCAAGAAGTTTAAGATGGAGCTTAAAAAATATGTTCCGGCATATATGGTACCGGGCAAAATCGTAACTATGGAAAAGTTCCCTCACACACCGAGCGGAAAGATAGACAGAGTCGGTTTAAGAAAAACTTATATAAATTAAAGGAGATAATTAAAATGGAAGAAATCAAAGAAAAACTAAGAGCATTCATACAGGAGAAATTTGAAATTGATGATGATCCTGATTTTACAGATGATGTACATTTGTTCAACGAAGGTTTTGTCGATTCATTCGGCGCGGTTGAAATAATCCATTTTATCGAACAGACATACAACATCGAAATCACACAAAAGGATATAACACTTTATCCGATGAACACAATCGAAGAAATAGCTGAGGTTGTCGAAAATAAATTATCATAATCAGAAAGGTAACGGATAAATGTGGTATCTTCAGACAGATGTACTTTTAAGACTTTTTATAGCCTGCGGTGCAATGATACTGATTTCAGGACTTTCAAGGCTGATTTTCAAAAAGATTTCGGACCTAAAGTTCTTGTATTTGCAAGTATAGCAGTTATAGCATATGTTTCGTGGCAGCTTGCCATAGCGATTGTATGCTATACACTTATAACATTTATTTTCGCACGAATACTGAAACCGCTGAAAAACACGGCGGTTTTTCTTCGTACTATTCAGTATTTTGTGTACAGTGCCGTTTTTCTACGGACGAATGACGGAGTTTTCCCGCAGTTGCCTGTAATAATTACATTTGTGGGAATAGCGTATCATATGCTAAAAGCGGTTGACGTTATGTACTTCGTGTACTATACGGATATGGATATTCCGTTTTTGACGTATGTGAATTATATGTTGTTTTTCCCGACGTTTACGGCAGGCCCGATTTTTCAGATACAGAGATTTTCAAAAGGTATATAATAAACCCGTACCGCTAACGACAGACAGATTTATAACTTGCGTAAAGCGATTTATAAAGGGTATGTTTAAGAAAATGGTTGTACTTTACTTTGTAAGCACATTCTTTAACTTCCTTGTCGCAAGCGAAAAACATTGGTATGTAAGCCTTGATAGTGGTTTTCAGCTATCTGTTCCTGTTCTTCGACTTGTCGGGTTACAGTGATATGGCGATAGCCGTAAGGCTCAGTTATGGGATATACAGTACCCGAAAACTTCAGAAAGCCTTGGGCGGCGGCATCATTTACGCAGTTCTGGCGTAACTGGCACATAACTCTTTCCGATTGGTCAGAGAACATATTTTTGTTGTATTAAACGGAAAAAACTCGGAAAACTTGCTTCAGCCGGAATGGGCTTTCTTGTAATGTACGTTATGGAAATGTGGCACGGTTTTACTTGGGTGTACGTTATCGGCGGTATTTATAACGGTTTGTGTCTTGGTCTTGAAAACCTTTTGGGACTTACAAAGGCGGAAAACGTAAGATGAAAAAGCCTGTCTATATTGCAAGATGTATTATAGTAAATATGCTTTTGCATTTAATACATTGATGTTTACCAACACCTGCACAGTTTTGAGATACTTAAAGGATTTATAAGAATATGAAAAAGATTGTAACAATAATTGCGATTGTACTTGCAATAGCGGTCGGTGATTTGGCACTGACTTATAACAATTTCATAGTGAACAGTGATTATTTTGTGAAAAACGATTTTGAAATAACGCAGTATAAACCTGAAAAAGTTTGGGATAAGGTGTTTTCGAAACAGCGTTATTATTTCGGCATATATGGAGGACGAGAGCAGTAAAGGATATGTCAATCTCGGTCTTGACTACGGTGTTATTACCGACTTGTGGGAAATGATTGAGAAGAAGCATATAAATATCGGATCTGAACTTGTTATCGGACTGAATTATTTGACGTTGTATGACGAGTTTGAAACCAATCCGACATATATATGGCATAAAAGCTGTATATGAGCCGTATGCGTATTTTGAGCGTGACAGATTTTATCCTATGATAACAGACGGCTTTGATAAGCTGTTAAACGGCGAAAGTCCTTTGCCGTATAAATATCTTCCGCAGGAAAAGCATATTTATCATGGCGCAATGTCGGATAAAATGCTTGAAAAGACTATGGAAAATTATCAAGACGAATTTTTCAATCTTCCGACGGAGAAGTTTTCAAAGAATGTGGCCGCACTTGAGAAGATTATAAATTACTGTAATGATAATAATATAAGGGTTAGAGCGGTTTGGATGCCGTGGAATACGAAACTTGAACAGCCTGAATTGTTGGGTGAAGTCAAGGCTATGGCAAACGAAGTATTTGATAAGTATAACGTGGAAGTGCTTGATATGGAAACTGCTTTGTCACCCGAATGTTTTACGATACGGGACATTTGAATTATGACGTAGAGTCGGCTATATTTACACAAAAAATAGACGAGTGGCTGTAGAAAAATCGCCCACAGCACTACTTTTGCTTGGGCTGGTCGCAGACTGATAGTCTGCTGCTCGCCCATGCAACCGGGGCAGTACATATGTACAGCACCGCAAGTTGGCTGTGAACAATTTTGGAAGGATCTTTATATGAAACAAAAATTAAAAACAATAGGAACATTTTTAATATACCTTGCAATGTTCATTTTAATATGTATATTCTTTACCGGTCACGGTACATTTATATATGAGGCATTTTAAAAGGAGAAAGTTTATGAAAAACTTATACCAATATTTCTTGCAGTGCTTTGTCTTACGGCGTGCGGAAATGAACAGGTAAAAATCCCGATACATTGTCTACAGCGGTAATTTCGTCCTCGGACAGTGTTACGGCAAAAACACTTTAAACAGTTTAAATGAATCAACCGTTGCAACATTGACCGCCGATAAAATCGACGCGTCAAACATCGGTGATTTGTCGGATTATGATGTTTTGTACATTGATAAAAGCGTTGTTGAAACAGGCGGTTTTAATGCAAGTGCAGTTGAGGAATATGTATCAAACGGCGGAAGTGTTTTCCTTGACAATGATGTGTATAACGTATTTGATAAGGACTTTATCGGTGCGGAGGACTTTGTAACGATTGATTCTTGTCCGGTTGATATGATTTATCCGAGAACAGCGATAAAGGAATAAAGAAAATTCAGTCGCTTTTGTCTGATTTTTCGATGTTGTACAGAAATTATGCCGATTATAATGATGTGCTTGTAAATCAAAATTACGGAGTCGGCGTTGTTCCGTCAACAGCGGAATGTATTGCGTCAAAGGATAATGTGGGAATTTATACGGTAAATCAGTACGGAAACGGTTATGTGTTCTTCACCAATCCGCTTTTACCAAATTCATTTTCCGTAAACAATCTTTCTCCCGATGATACCGGCGAATACCTTTCAGCAACAACGGTCGGTGCAAATAAATTGCTCAGAGATTATTTTGCGGAATTTGTTTCGCTTAAAAATTACGGATATGCCGTTGAACACGTTTTGGGCAGCTTTGCAAAGCCTGTTGCCTCGTGGGAGCTTCACTATGAGGATATTACGGGTATAGATAACGGCTCGGCGGAAATTTTGAGGAAATGTGTGAAAGATACGGTCAAGTACCGTCATTCACGCTTGCAAGAAATCCGTATATTTGGTTCAGACGTGCCGAAAGTGTGACGTATGCACTGAATAATAACGGTCAATTTGCAATGGATCCGTATGAAAATGCGTATTCATCGGGAACGCACTTTGTAACCGCAAAGGAATGGCTGTCACTTGATTATGACGATAACACAATCAGCTATTTTGAGGACAGCCACGATTATATAAAACGTGCTTATCCGTGTCCGACGGACTTTAACGGTGACGGCAAGATGGACTTGATTTGCGGAAGTGCGGACGGAAAACTGTACTATTTCGAGGGTACGGAATGAAATCGAATTACGAACTTGACGTTGCGACTATGTTTACCGATATGGACGGAAATCAAATTTCGGTCGGTGCATATTCATCACCTACAACTGCCGATATTGATAATGACGGTGTTGATGAAATAATTACAGGTGATGAAAACGGAAGTATCCATTGCTTTAAAGATCTGACGGTATGGTGCTTGACGATCGCGCATCATTCTTGAAACAGGACTTACCGACGCAATGCCGTCAATCGATGATTTGAACGGTGACGGCGTGCTTGATATGGCGGTCGGCTCACGAAACGGCGAAATGAGAATATATTACGGCGATATGGGTGAGCACAGTGTTTTGTTTAATGCTTACGAAACCGTTGATACAGGTCAAAGTTGGTGTTCGCCTTGTATAGCCGACGCAGACGGTGACGGCGTGAATGAGCTTTACGCAGGTACGTTTGAGGGATATATCGCGAAGTTTGAAAATAATGTTTTAACGGTTATATTGAAGGCAATGAAAGCAATTATAAGGGTAATAATAATCTGAAATTCGGTGCGAACAGTGTACCGCGATTTTATGATATTGACGGTGACGGCAACAAAGATTTGGTTGTCGGCTCACTTGAATACGGTATGGCTGTGCCTATAGACAGCGATTATTTTCCGTATCGTGAAAAATTGCAGAAACAGCTTGACGGCTTTAAGGACAGAGGAATCTATGTCGGTGTACACGCACTTTCAAATGAATATGCCGACAGTACGCATGACCAAAGGGAGCTTTGAATCAGAAAATGCGTTTGAGTCATACGGACTTCCATGGATAGGTGGTGTAAATCAGCATACATGGAGAACAAGTAAAATCGGTTATGACACGCATTTTGATAATATGAGCGGTTATGACGGAACATACAAGAGTCAGTTTGATGCGGGACTTTATTGGAACAGCGGTTCGCAGATCTGAACAGTATCGCTGTACCGGAAGTAAGCGCGGAAAATTCAATTTTGTTCCGTTCTATCTCGATAACGGTCAGCTTTATGCTTCAACCGTCAAATACACCGAACGGAAACAGCGAATTTTCGGCGATTTCCGCAAAGTATGAAGTGCCTATTCTTTTCTACAATCACTGCGATTACGTTTACCGTGAGCAAGACAGCGAGGAGGAGAAGATTAAAAGGTTGATACGCTTGTAGATGATTACGGCTATAATTTCGTACAGGAAAATCAGCTTGCAAAGATGACTGCGGCGGCATATAACAGCAGGGTCAGTGCAAAGTGGGATAATGATACTTTGTATTTGTCGGCGGCGGCAAAAATGAGGATATTCCGCTGTATGATAAGAATTATCAAAATTCTACCGGCGTAAAAGGATTTTGCCGACGGTGTTACGGTTGATGAATTTAATATAGACGCAAGTGTTGCATATAAAAAGATAACTGCATTTATACGTCACTTGATAAAGGCGTAAAGATTTCAAAGAACGGTGAAAATAAAGATATAAATATCACTTCGGTGAATGTACCTGCAAAAATTTCAAAGAATGATAATGGTGCAACGATTAAATTCTGTGACGGCGGTATGATGACTGTTGAAGCTGCCGGTAATGCGCGTACAACGTCAAAGGCTGGGGAAACAACTCAACAAGAGGGTAAAACACTGTTTAGAAAATACGGAAAAGCAGAAACTTTGAAAATAATAATAAAAAGTGCCAAAAGGCACTTTTTATATGATTTTAAAAATTAAGTCATTTTTACTGTCCCCAAACATTTCTTAAATGCTCGGCGTACATATCTTGTATTTCTTTAATTTCGCCAAGTCCCGTAAGGTCACACTCGACATTGAAACCGTTATTTTCAAATTCTTCTTTCCATTCGACAGCCATATCATTTTTCGCGTGGTCGCCGCATACAAGCATAAACGGAGTAGTGTTACATTCTTTATATCGGTTTTCATTGCGTGGGAGATGACTGTTTCCAAGGTCGGGAAAACCTCAACAGTACCGACAAATACGTTGTTCATATCGGCATTTTAAAGTGATAATCAAGGGCAGGGTAGGCGGCATTCGCAAAATGGTCGCTGCCGTGTCCCATAAAACGTAAAGTCTGTTTTTGTCGGTAAGTCTGTGTTTGAAAATATCAACAATGTTGTAATAGTCACTGTTTCGGTAACAAGCGGACGAGAAATTCTGATTTTCATTTTGTCGTTACTCTCAATCATTCTGCAAGCTTTGTCGTATTCAATACCGCACATAATGTGAGTAGGGACACAAAAATATCTGTTTAACCGCTTTTATATAATTTTTCGTGCTTCATCTACAGTATCAATTTCTATTCCGTCACGTTCACGTAGCTTTTAATAATCATACCGCTTTAAATGCACGGAAAACATCTGTTTTAAATTCATATTTGCTTTTCGACAGCACCGATTGTTTTTCAAGCGTATCGCGGTGGTTTGTGCCAAAGCTTATGACAAGTATTGCAGTTTTCATATTTTCTCTTTATTTCTGTTCATATAATTCAAACTTCTTTGCAATTTCGAGCATTTCATCGGAAACCATAAAATTTAATATTTTTTAGTGTCCCTGCTTTCGCTTATTAAAATACTTCTGTATTTCATTATAGGTAAAATGCTTGCGTAAAATTCTAAATCGTTTGATTTAATTTGGCTGATTTTTTCGCAAGTGCCGGTGATTTGCCGTTTGTCGAAACAGAAATCGTTATGTCATCGTAGTTTTTGATGACGGTAATATAAAATCGGAATGCTCTGTGTCATCAGATAGGGACACTAAAAGTGCTTTTGCGTCATTGTAAATCGTTTGATTTACTTCTTTGTTGTCTGTTGGTGGCTATGACAAGAAAAGAATTTTCTATGTCACTTGAGGAATATTCTTTTTCAAGTCGTTTGACGTTTGGAACTGTCTTTAAAACAGGACTTACTGCAGTTACGTCTGCACTGTATTTTAAAAGCGTTTTTAACCTTTCTTTCCGCAACATTTCCACCGCCTGCAACGGTACATTTTTCCGCGTATATTCAGCATTATCGGAACATCAGTTTTCC
>SCPO01001361.1_pt1 | contig 23415 bp, 31 predicted proteins | sample 6106821 | NCBI WGS metagenome assembly SCPO01 (sample SAMN10720448, study PRJNA508395) | human gut metagenome | isolation source: Participant 2 stool, 0 month | host: Homo sapiens | collected 2017 | reverse complement strand
CCCTCATTGACATCAGCATGTGTGCCATCTATTCCTATTATGACGAGGACGCCGTGGAAAAGCTGATGCAGATCTACTTTGGAAGAGAGCCGGAATTGCTGGAACGCAAGGTCATTTACTCTTACATTGCCCTGGGCGGATTCTTATGGGCGCTGTGGGCGGTGTACAAAGCATCTCTCGGAGAGGAGTTTGGGGAGTATACACTCATCATGTATCGGTACGCAAAGAAATATTATAAGAAAGTATGTTTGTTGTAAGAAAAATGTTACCATTTTCCATTGGCTCCATGCTATAATCAGAATATATGAGATTAGGAGGACGGTATGAAATATACAAAGCGATTTACGGCAGCCGCCATGGCGGGGCTGATTGGTGCCATGACCCTGATTTCCGGCGTGACCACCTACGCCGCTACCGGCTGGCAGCAGAACGGCAGCACTTATTACTATTATGACGCGAACGGGGAATTGCACAAGGGCTGGCTCAACACAGAAAACGGCTATTATTATCTGAATTTATCCACCGGCAAGATGACGGTTGGCTGGGAGAAGATCAACAATAAGTGGTACTATTTCCAGGGCAACGGCGTTATGGCGACCGGCTGGGTGAAGGACAACGGCAAGTATTACTACCTGCTGACTGACGGTACCATGCATACCGGCTGGGTAAGCATTGACAATGTCTACTACTACCTGGGCGACAGCGGTGCCATGGCCACCGGCTGGGTCAATATGGACAACGGCTGGTATTACTTTGACCCAACGATGGCAGGTGCACGGTAAACAGCGCGCGGGAGATCAAGGACAGCTGGTACATGTTCGGCAGCGACGGCAAGATGGTAACCGGATGGCAGCAGGTGGATGGCGGTTACTATTATTTCCACACCGACGGCAAAATGCTCACCGGATGGCTCAGCGACGGCACCAACAGCTACTATATGGATCCGGCGAATGGCCGTATGTCTACCGGATGGAAGCAGATTGAGAATTCCTATTATTATTTCAACAATTCCGGCCACAAGCTTACCGGATGGATTCAGATTGACGGAACCTATTATTACCTGAATCCGTCTGACAAGGGACGCATGGCGGCAAACACCACGTTGAAGATTGACGGAGTTTCCTATACCTTTGCGGCGAATGGTGCCTGCACCACCAGCAATGGGAATGCCCTAAACGTAAGCAACAATAACAATACAAATTCCAGCACTGTTCCGGGAAACGACACCTCCCCGGGCACGACTCCGGGCGTACCAGTACCAGCAACAGCACTGCGCCTGGAAGCTTCAACTCAAACAGTAATAACAACAGTAACAATGAATATGTATCCACCGGCCCGGCTACCGGAAAAAGCGATCCAAGCTTCAATGGAAGCACGCCTTCCGGTGGCAACAGCCAGAGTAATTCCAGCAGCAGTTCCAATTACGTCAATGGATTGCTGAATGCCGGACTGACCTCTGGTCCAAGACCGTAGGCAATGTCACAAAGCAGATTTTAAGCGCAAAATATCCCGCATCCGACTGAGATGATTCACCGGATGCGGATATTTATTTGCAAAAATTCAGTTTTATGAGAAGAACAGTATGTTCACGGCACTGAAGATACCGCGGATGGAAGACCGGGTGATGTTGGAGCTTACGCCGACACCGTAGGTCACCTTGCCGCTGTCCTTATCCATTAAGTGGATGTAGGATGCTGCCTGTGCATTAGAACCGGAATTCAGAGCGTGCTCGTTGTAGTCCAGAACCTTGATCTGGATGCCGAGTGCTTCTTCCAGGCCGCGCTGTACTGCATCGATCGGGCCGTTGCCGACGCCCTCGAAGGTTTTCTCCATGCCGTGATCGGTATAGGTAACCTTGGCAAGGGTTGCAAACTCGCCGTCTGCAGACTCGGTATCGGTGATCTGGCACTTGCGGAAGTGGATCGGCTCTTTCTTGTCCAGGTAATTCTTGCGGAACTCTTCCATGATCTGCTCCGGAGCAACCTCACCCTGCTGCTCGGAGATTTTCTGGATGACATCCGCGAACTCTTTGTGCATGCCCTTCGGCAGCTTGAAGCCGTAGAAGGTATCCATAACGAAGGCTACGCCGCCCTTGCCGGACTGGCTGTTGATGCGGACGATCGGCTCATACTGTCTGCCGATATCGGACGGATCGATCGGAAGGTATGGAACCTCCCAGTACTGGCTGTTTCTCTCATGCAGAGCCTGCAAGCCCTTGTTGATGGCATCCTGATGGGAGCCGGAGAATGCGGTGAATACCAGCTTTCCAGCGTACGGATGACGCGGATCGATATGCATCTTTGTGCAGCGCTCGTATACTTCCGCGATCTCACGGACGTTCTCAAGTCCAGCTTCGGGTCGATGCCCTGGGAGAACATATTGTAAGCGATGTTTAAGATATCCACGTTACCGGTACGCTCACCGTTGCCGAACAGGGTTCCCTCGACACGGTCTGCGCCTGCAAGGAGCGCCAGCTCGGTGGCAGCCACCCCGGTGCCGCGGTCATTGTGCGGATGTACACTTAAGATCACGCTCTCGCGGTTCTTAAAATGCTTGTGCATCCACTCGATCTGGTCTGCGTATACGTTCGGAGTGTTCATCTCCACGGTAGATGGCAGGTTGAAGATGATCGGCTTCTCCGGAGTTGCCTCGCCCCAGGTGTCCTGAACAGCGGTGCAGACTTCCAGCGCGTAATCAAGCTCGGTGCCGGTAAAGCTCTCCGGGGAGTACTGTAACATTAAGTCGCCGTCATAATCTTTGGCATATTTTTTGACCAGCTCAGTGCCCTCGATAGCGATCTGCTTGATCTCTTCCATGTTCTTATGGAAAACTACGTCACGCTGCAGGGTAGAGGTGGAGTTGTAGATATGTACCACTACCTTTTTGATACCCTGGATAGCCTCGAAGGTTCTCTTGATAAGATGCTCGCGGCACTGTACCAGAACCTGCACCCGAACATCATCCGGAATCATCCGCCGCTCTACCAGCTGTCTTAAAAAGTCATATTCAATCTGGGATGCTGCCGGGAAACCGATCTCGATCTCCTTAAAGCCCAGCTTGACTAACATATTGAAGAACTCGATCTTCTCTTCTACTACCATCGGCTCTACCAGGGCCTGGTTGCCGTCACGTAAGTCAACGCTGCACCAGATTGGCGCTTTCTCGATTTCCTTGTCTGGCCACTCGCGCTCCGGGTAGTGTACGACCGGGTTTCTTTTGTACTTAGCGATGTTTAACATAATTCATTTCCTCCAATTTGTTCGTTGTCCTGCTATATGCTGCGATATTTTCGTATTACGGTGTATTCCGGCTGCTGCCTGTTTGTTCTGGCAGTTCCGGCAGATTCTGTGCTCAGCCCATAACGGGCAGTCGCTCGATCACGCCGTAGAAGCGGACAATGAACAATACTGATCCTACTGATTCAGCCCCATCTTTCATCATTCCTTTTTCTGAAAAATTTGATACGTTAATCCATATAATAGCATATTTTTCCAGATGTGACAAGAACCCATCTACAGCCGAAACTTTATTCAAATCAATTTGATTCAAATCGGTTTAAACAAAAACGCATGAAATTCATCAAACATTGTTCATGAATTTCATGCGTTCTTCTTTTGTAATTTCTGTTTCTTACAGCACGTGTCCCTGTGCCTTCATAACTTCGATCACCTGGTCTACCAGCATCTCGCACTGTTCGGTGGTCGGCGCTTCTACCATGACGCGCACCACCGGCTCCGTGCCGGACTGACGGAGCAGGATACGGCCGTCTGCGCCCAGAGTCTCAGTGACCTTTGCCACTTCTGCCTGAACTGCCAGATCATCCTGTGCTTCCTTTTATCTTTGACGCGACATTTTTCAGTACCTGCGGCAAGATCTCCACCTCAGATGCCAGCTTGCCCAGGGTCTCTTTCTTCTCCAGCATAACTTCCATAACCTTTAAGGAGGTCAGGATGCCGTCACCGGTGGTAGCGTGCTTGCTGAAGATGATGTGGCCGGACTGCTCGCCACCCAGGCAGTTACCGTTCTGGGACATATTCTCATAGACATACTTATCGCCAACTGCCGTCTTCTCATAGGAAATGCCCTCGCGCTCAAATGCCTTGTAAAGACCGAAGTTGGACATGATGGTGGTGACTACGGTATTGTTCCGCAGCGTGCCGGTCTCCTTCATGTACTTACCGCAGATGTAGAGGATCAGGTCTCCGTCTACCACGCTGCCGTTCTCATCTACCGCGATGCAGCGGTCTGCGTCGCCGTCGTAAGCAAAGCCTACGTCACAGCCAGTCTCTTTCACATAGTCCTGGAGTACATGGATGTGGGTGGAGCCGCAGTCGGTGTTGATGTTTAAGCCGTTCGGATGGTTGTTGATGACATGGGTCTCTGCGCCCAGAGCGTCAAATACGTTCTTGGCAATAGCGGAAGCGCTGCCGTTGGCGCAGTCCAGAGCCACCTTTTTTTGCCTTTAAAAGAACGGGTAGCAATAGAGATCAGATAGCCGATATAGCGGTTTCTGCCTGCGGCGTAGTCGGTGGTGCGGCCGATGGCATCCTTTAAGGCAAACGGAATCTCTTCCATCTCCTCGTCTAAGTAGCGCTCGATTTCTACGATAACGTCCTCTTCCAGCTTCTCGCCCTTGCCGTTCATGACCTTGATGCCATTGTCATAGTACGGGTTATGGCTGGCAGAGATCATGATCCCGCAGTCGAAATCTTCCGTGCGCACCACATAGGACACACTCGGGGTTGTGGTGACATGAAGCAGATAAACATCCGCGCCGGAAGCGGTAAGGCCCGCTACCAGGGAATACTCAAACATGTAGCTGCTCCGTCTGGTATCTTTGCCGATGGCTACGCGGCAGCGGCCCTCCGGATTGTCTGCGGTCTTTTTCGCCCGCTGTCCGTAATACCAGCCCAGGAAGCGGCCTACCTTGTAGGCATGCTCTACCGTTAAATTGACGTTTGCTTCGCCGCGGAAGCCGTCGGTGCCAAAATATTTTCCCATAATTTAATCTCCTCTTTCTGGCTTAAACCGGAAATTCCCGGCAGGCACACCTGCGCCGCCGGGAACCTTTTGTATATTAGTATTCGATTTCTTTTAAGAAGCGGCCCAGCGCGTCCTGCCATGCCGGAAGGCGCTCAAATCCGTTCTCACTGAGTTTCTTTGCTCAGACGGCTGTTGGACGGACGTGCTGCCTTTGCCGGAAACTGGTCGCTGCTGACCGGAGTAACCGGCACATCCATGCCTGCCTGGCGAAAGATCTCTTTTGCGAACTCGTACCAGCTGCACAGACCCTCGTTGGTGGCGTGATAGCGGCCGTACTTGTCGGTCTGGATCATGTCAACCAGAAGTCTTGCCAGATCATAGGTGTATGTCGGGGATCCAATCTGATCATCTACCACGCTGACTGCCCCGCGCTCTTTGCCGAGACGCAGCATAGTCTTGATGAAGTTCTTTCCTGCCACGCCGAATACCCAGGCAATGCGCACGATAAAGTATTTGTCGGACAGTTCCTCCACGGCCAGCTCGCCCTCGTTCTTGGTCTGACCGTATACATTTAACGGATGGCGTTCGTCATCCGGCTCCCACGGGCGGGTGCCCTGGCCGTTGAACACATAGTCCGTGCTGATGTACATAAGCTTCGTATCGGCCTCTTTGCAGGCCTGAGCGACGTTGCGTGTGCCCTCGCCGTTGATGCGGCGGCAGAGGTCTGCGTTATCCTCAGCTGCGTCTACTGCAGTATATGCGGCACAGTGGATGACTGCGTCTGCGCCGGAATTTTTAATGACACGGCGGCAGGCTTCCGCGTCGGTGATGTCCATTTCCTGGACATCTACGCCGATGCCCTCGATGCCGCGTTTTTCCAGTTCATGCATCAGGTCAGTTCCAAGCTGGCCTTTTGCTCCTGTTACCAGAACCTTCATGCTGTTTCCTCTTTCTGTTTCACAGTTTTTCAATGACGGTTTCACAGGCTTACACTTTCCTCGCGGTTTCCGTACATTTTCTCGTAATAATTCTGATACTCGCCGGAGATGATGGTTTCCCACCACTCACGGTTCTCCAGATACCATTTGATGGTCTTCTTGATGCCGTCCGCGAATTTGGTCTCCGGCAGCCAGCCAAGCTCATTGTGGATCTTGGTCGGGTCGATAGCGTAGCGCATGTCATGGCCCTTGCGGTCGGTAACATGTGTGATCAGGCTTTCCGGTTTGCCAAGCTCCTTGCAGATCAGTTTTACGATATCGATGTTTTTCATCTCGTTGTGGCCGCCGATGTTGTAAACCTCACCTACACGTCCTTTGTGGATGATCAGGTCGATGGCACGGCAGTGATCCTCAACATAGAGCCAGTCGCGGACATTTAAGCCCTCGCCGTACACCGGAAGCGGCTTGTCTGCCAGCGCGTTTGCGATCATCAGCGGGATCAGCTTTTCCGGGAAGTGATACGGGCCGTAGTTGTTGGAGCAGCGGCTGATGGTCGTTGGCAGGCCGTAGGTTCTGTGGTATGCGAGTACAAGAAGGTCAGCACCTGCTTTGGAGGAGCTGTACGGGCTGCTTGTATGGATCGGGGTCTCCTCTGTGAAGAAGAGGTCCGGGCGGTCTAACGGAAGGTCTCCGTATACTTCATCGGTGGATACCTGATGATAACGCTGGATACCGTATTTACGGCAGGCGTCCATCATCACTGCGGTACCCTTGATGTTGGTGTCCAGGAAGATCTCCGGGTTCTCGATGGAGCGGTCTACGTGGCTCTCTGCCGCGAAGTTCACCACGATGTCCGGGTGCTCCTCCTCAAAGAGCTTGTAGATGGCTTCGCGATCGCAGATGTTGATCTTGCAGAAGCGGAAGTTCGGGTTCTTTAATGCCTCTTCCAGGGTGGATAAGTTGCCTGCGTAGGTCAGGCAGTCCACGCACACGATCCGGTAATCCGGATACTTGTTTAACATATGGTAAACGAAGTTGGAGCCGATGAAACCGGCGCCGCCTGTTACGATGATAGTCATGGTTCTCCTCTTTCTTTTGGTTTGCTGGCTCCGGCCTTATTTCATGTCGTTGCCGTGCAGCTTGTCGATGTATTTGCCGTCCAGAACATCTTTTAAGTAGCGGCCGTACTGGTTCTTCTTCTTTAACTCCTCGTAAGTTTACAGAACCTGCTCCTTCGTGATCCAGCCATTTAAGTAAGCAATCTCCTCAAGGCACGCGATCTTGCGGTGCTGATGGGTCTCTACGGTCTTTACGAAGTTGGTTGCCTCCACCAGGGATTCATGGGTTCCGGTGTCAAGCCAGGTAAAGCCCTGGCCCAGGAGCGTTACGTCCAGCTCGCCGTTCTCCAGGTAAATACGGTTTAAATCCGTGATCTCCAGCTCGCCGCGGGCAGACGGTTTTAAACTCTTGGCATACTCAACCACACGGTTGTCGTAGAAGTACAGGCCGGTCACGCAGTAATTGGACTTCGGATGCTCAGGCTTCTCCTCGATGGAAACGGCCTTACCCTGATCGTCGAATTCCACGATGCCGAAACGCTCAGGATCGTCTACATAATAGCCGAACACGGTTGCGCCCTTCTCCTTGGCTGCTGCCGCGCGCAGGCGTTTCTTTAAGCCCTGGCCGTGGAAAATGTTGTCGCCCAGTACCATGGCAACCGGCTCTCCGGCAATGAACTCCTCACCAATAATAAACGCCTGTGCCAGTCCGTCCGGACTCGGCTGTACCGCATAGGACAGCTCCACGCCAAACTGATGGCCGTCTCCCAGAAGTGCCTCGAAACGCGGGGTGTCTACCGGGGTAGAGATGATCAGGATGTCGCGGATGCCTGCATTCATGAGCACAGACAGCGGATAATAGATCATAGGCTTGTCATAAATCGGAAGTAGCTGTTTGGATGTTACCTTGGTCAGCGGGTACAGACGGGTGCCTGAGCCGCCTGCCAGAATGATACCTTTCATAGTGTTCTCCTTTTTAAACATAAAATACCGCCCGGGTCTCTTTTGTACAAACGGACAGTTTAAGCTAGTTTGTACTATACCACAGATGCGCCGATATTGCAATCTGGGGCCTGAAAGAGACCGGGCGGGAATTCGAAATTTTTTATTAATTTATCTGTACTGCAGCAGAATCTGCCACCGATGTCTCTGTACCAGCAGCACCCGCATCCGGCACGTTTCTTCCGGTGGCCGGGAGGAAATTGCCGTCTTCATCTACCTCTGCCGCGAACAGCAGGGTGCGGGCATCATTCTGCTCGTATAGCTGCAGGTAACCAGAACGAACATGGAATCGAAGGGCTGCTCCGGAACTTCCGCAAAGCTGCAGGGTGCCAGGCGCTCACTGACCCATTTGTCAAAGGAGGCCTGGGACTTGAAGGACGTTTTGCGGACAATGCCGTTGGAGTCACTGTAGTAGCAGCCTAATGTCTTAAATGGATGGTCCGGGGTGTAGATTTCAAAGTACCGGTGGTTCTCAAAAAATCCTGGTCTTTGAATTTTACCACATCCTTGAACATGGAGCCGTCCTTCATGTGGTGGCCGTAAATCGGGTTGTTCCAGCCGCTGAAGTCAGACTTGCTGTCGGCATCCAGATAGATGGTGCCGTACACACTGTCTTTGCCCTCAAAATCCTTGTGCAGGTAATACTGGTTGTCCGGGGACTGGACGATGGGATAATCGATTTTGGTATCCGGTACGCGGATCCAGCCGATGGTGTCCGGGTTGGTCTCCCAAAGTGGGGCAAAGTCAATAGGGGAGACATACGGTGCCTCGGTCTCGGCTTCCGTCTCTTCCTCTGTTTCCGACGGTTCGGTCTCCGTCTGCTTTGCCGCCTCCGCCAGACTCTCCTCCAGACGGCGCTGGGCTGCGGCATCCATCCATTCCTTTACCAGGCTGAGAGCGCTGGCGATGATGATAACCAGAAGAACAGCAATGATAATGCGTCTGAGAATGCCATTTGAATTTCTGTTTTTATTCTCGTGTTCCATCATAAAATCCTCCATTTTGCAAAAAGCCAGATTTAATACCTTTGATTAAATCCAGCTTTTTTCAATCGTCCTGATGATTCCTACACTTCGTTCATCTTTGCCAGCTTCGCTGCCTGGTCAGCCGCGATGCAGGCATCCAGGATCTCCTGGATATCACCATTCATGATCTTATCTAATTTGTACAGAGTCAGGTTGATGCGGTGGTCGGTGACACGGCCCTGTGGGAAGTTGTAGGTACGGATCTTCTCGGAACGGTCACCGGTACCGATCTGGCTGCGGCGCTCTGCCGCTTCCTCGTTCTGGCGCTTCTCCAGCTCCAGGTCATACAGCTTGGAACGCAGGAGGCGGAATGCCTTCTCCTTGTTCTGCAGCTGGGATTTCTCGCCGTCTGGCTGTAGATCACGATACCGGTCGGAATATGTGTCAGACGTACCGCGGAGTCAGTCGTGTTGACACACTGTCCGCCGTTACCGGACGCACGCATGACATCGATACGGCAGTCGTTCATGTCGATCTGAACGTCTACTTCCTCTGCCTCCGGCATCACGGCAACCGTCGCGGTCGAGGTATGGATACGTCCGCCGGACTCGGTCTCCGGCACACGCTGTACGCGGTGTACACCGGACTCGTACTTCATCTTGGAGTAGGCACCCTTACCGGTGATCATGGCCTGAACCTCCTTGAAGCCGCCGATGCCGTTCTCACTTAAGGAGATGATCTCTACCTTCCAGTGCTGGCTCTCTGCGTAGTTTACGTACATGCGGTAAAGCTCTGCCGCGAACAGGGCTGCCTCATCGCCGCCCGCGCCGGCACGGATCTCGAGGATGATGTTCTTATCATCGTTCGGGTCCTTCGGCAGTAACAGGATCTTCAGTTCCTGCTCCAGCTCCTCCACACGCTTCTTGGCATCGGAAAGCTCCTCTTTTGCAAGCTCGCGCATCTCCTCGTCGCTCTCCTCTTCCAGAAGTGCCAGGCTGTCTTCGATGTCCTGCTTTGCCTGCTTGTAAGCCTTGTACGCCTCTACTAACGGTGCCAGGTCAGCCTGCTCCTTCATGAGCTTGCGGAAGCGGTCCTGGTTCTCGGTTACGTTCGGCTCGCCTAATTCCTGCATGATTTCCTCATAGTGGATGAGGATGTCATCTAATCTGTCAAACATGCGGTTCCTCCTATTATATATGTGTTTGTATCTGTTGGTTTCTTAATTTATATCAGCCCGGCCAGACGCCGCAGACCACTCGGTCCTTGCCCGGAAGGTCTTTTACGACTCTTACCTTATCAAAACCCGCTTCCCGCAAAGCCCGCTCACGGCCTCGCCCTGGTCATATCCGATTTCCAGATAGATGGCTCCGCCCGGCTTTAACCAGATTCCGGCTTCTTGGGCAATCTGCCGATAGAATCTCAGGCCGTCTTCGGTGCCGTCCAGGGCCATCATAGGCTCGTGCTCCCGCACCTCCGGTTCCAGGGTGGCAATGACTGCCGTGGGAATGTAGGGCGGATTGGATGTGATGATGTCGAAGGTTCCGGCTTCGGTCCGGGGCAGGGCAGAAAACAGGTCGCCCTGGCGGAAGATGATTTTTTTCTGGTGTGTTTTCGCGTTCCGCTCTGCCACCTTCAATGCCTCCTCTGACAAATCTGTGGCCGTTACCGATTCATAGCCGCCCTTCACCGCCAGGCTGATGGCAATACAGCCGGATCCGGTGCAAAGATCCAGAAGTTTCTTCTCTGGGTCCGGCTGCTCCTGCAGCACCAGCTCCACCAGTGTCTCGGTGTCCTGGCGCGGGATCAGCACGTGTTCATTTACATAAAATTCCAGTCCCATAAATTCCTGGCTGCCCAGAATCTGCTGCAGCGGAATACGGGAGGCGCGTTTTTCGATCATTTCCCGATACGTCCGCATCTTTTCCTGCACCTTCCGCATCCTGTTCTGAAAGGGGGCGCAGGCGGTCCATCAGGAAAATGAACCAGATCCAGATGAAAGGCTTCAAAAAGAAGCAGCTTTGCATCGTTTTCGCCGTCGGTATCCTGCCTGCTGCAGGGCGGCGTTTCCTTCAGTCAGAAGGTCATAGAGTGTCATCTGGCTTCCTCCGGCTGATGGCCTGGTCCTGTGCCGGACCGGAAATGCGGCATGTCCTCCGGAATTTCCGTATCCGGAAAATTTTCCCTTAAGTATCCTTTCCAGTCAAACACCGCTTCCACGGCTGCGATGGCTACCTCGATCATGGCATCATCCGGCTCACTGGTAGTAAGGTTCTGCATCCACAGCCCCGGCTTACTGAGTAAATTGACAACCGGGTTGTCACTGCGGCCTGCCAGGCGCAGAAACTCGTAAGACACACCGGCAATGACCGGCACCAGAATGATGCGGCTTGCCATGCGAAGCAGTACGTTGTCTACCCGCACAACCATAAAGAACAGGATGCTGATGAGCATGACAATGATGAGGAAGCTGGTGCCGCAGCGCTTGTGCTGCTTGGAGCTTTCCGCACATGGTCCACCGTGAGGTCATGCCATGCTCGATACAGTTGATGCATTTGTGTTCCGCGCCGTGATACATGAAGGTGCGGCGGATGTCTTCCATCCGGGAAATCAGTTTAATGTACGCGATAAAGATCGCGATGCGGATGACACCCTCTAAAATAGCCATGATGGTGTCGGAGTGGATGACCTGCTTACAGGCATTCGCAATAAGCAGCGGCAGCACCATAAAAATGCCAATGGCCATGACCACGGAAAACACCATGACAACTGCCATAAGCACCTGCTCCACTTTCTCCCCGAAGACCTTGTCCAGCCACAGCTCCAGCTTTCCCGGCTCGGGTCTTCATCATCCTCGAAGAAGCTGGCAGAAAAGCTTAAAGGTCCGCATGCCCAGGATCATGGAATCCGCAAAGCTGAAGACGCCCCGCACAAAGGGGAGCCCGCAGAAAGGCACCTTTTCCGTCATGCTGACGTAGGTGTCCTTTTTGACCTCAATGCCGCCGTCCGGCCTGCGCACAGCCGTGGCATACTGGTCTTTATTTTTCATCATAATTCCTTCAATGACGGCCTGACCGCCGATACCGGAATATTTCATATGAGTGATATCTCCTTATAAGAAAAATAAGGTTGAGCCAAAGTGTCTCCACTTGAGTCTCAACCTTACTTCGCTCTCGTTATGCTTACGCCTTAACGCCGTATTTCTTGTTGAACTTATCGATACGACCGCGTGCAGAAGCAGCTTTCTGCTGACCGGTGTAGAAAGAATGACACTTAGAGCAAACCTCTACGTGGACTCGGTACGTTGGCAGGTAACCTTTGCCTGATAGTAAGCCGGATGGATTCCTTCTCTCATGATTTTCACCTCTTCACTTTCTCAATTATATAGTACTGTGATCGTCTAACGGTCTCATTCGTACCGTTAAAATCACGCCACATCTATAAACAGCTCCATAATTGTATCATAGAACGATAGCCTTGGCAAGCATATTTTCTAAGGTTTTCAAAGATTTTTCATCAGAACATACGCCGTTTTTCGCCACTTCCACAAACTCCCGGTTGGTGCGTGTCTGGGCGAACAGATCCAGGATGCGCTCCACGGAATCCTCCGGTTTCAGAGTGTTTGTTGCCTTGCGGATAATATCCACTGCCTCTGCCTCATCACGGCTTAAGAGCAGGTCATCGCGGCGGGTGCCGGACTTTAAGATGTCGATAGCCGGGAAGATCCGTTTCTCGGAAAGCTTGCGGTCTAATACCAGCTCCATGTTACCGGTGCCCTTGAACTCCTCATAGATCACATCGTCCATGCGGCTTCCGGTATCCACCAGAGCTGTTGCCAGAATGGTCAGGCTGCCGCCCTCCCGCATGTTGCGGGCCGCGCCGAAAACCGCTTTGGCATGTGCAGGGCCGCCGGATCCAGGCCACCGGAAAGGGTACGTCCACTCGGCGGAACCACCAGGTTGTAAGCCCTTGCCAGACGGGTGATACTGTCTAAGAGGATCATGACATCTCGCCCATGCTCTACCAGACGCTTCGCGCGCTCGATGACCATCTCGGACACACGTTTATGGCGCTCCGGCAGCTCATCGAAGGTAGAATAGATCACCTCGACATTGTTCCCTACTACGGACTCTTTGATATCGGTAACCTCCTCCGGGCGCTCATCGATCAGAAGAATGATCATGTGCATATCCGGATGATTGGTGGTGACTGCCTGGGCCACCTGCTTTAAGAGGGTAGTCTTACCTGCTTTCGGCGGGGATACGATCATGCCTCGCTGGCCCTTACCGATTGGTGCCAGAAGATCCAGAACCCGCATGGCGGTGCTGCTCTTGCCCTGGGTCTCCATATGGAGGCGGCTGTTCGGGAAGATCGGGGTCAGATCCTCAAAATTCGGACGGCGTTCCAGCGCGCTGACCGGATAACCATTCACGTTTTTGATATATAAAGAGCCGCGAACTTTTCATTGGAGGTCTTCACACGGCGGTTTCCATTGATGATATCACCAGTCTTTAAGTTGAAACGGCGGATCTGGGTCGGGGATACGTACACGTCATTCTCTCCCGGAAGAAAGTTCTCACAGCGGATGAAGCCAAAGCCGTCCGGCATCACTTCCAGGATGCCGCTTGCCGGTACACCACTGTCCATCTCTTCCTGGGATTTCTCAGCAATCTCGTCCCGATTGTTCTGATATGCCGGCTGCTCATTATTCTGGTTCTGGCGGTTCTGGTAAGGCTGTTCCCCATTTTGGGCCTGGCGGTTCTGATAAGTCTGTTCGCCATTCTGGTTCTGGCGGTTCTGATAAGACTGTTCGCTGTTCTGGTTCTGGCGGTTCTGGTAAGGCTGCTCACCGTTCTGGTTCTGGCGGCTCTGGTAAGACTGCTGCTCCCCCTGCGCGTTATTATTCCGTCTTGCCGCGGCAGGCCGGCCATTCTGTCCACGGTTCTGGTAGGAAGTGCGGGTCGGCTGGGAATTCTCCGGCACTGCCGTCTCATGACCGATATTTTCCTCCGCTGCATTGCAAAGCGCTTCGATCAGTTCTGCTTTTCTCAGGGCGGTTGCCCCCTTAATTCCCTGCTTCTTCGCCATTTCCTTTAATACAGCTACAGGTAATGTCTGCAATTTTTCTCTCATATATGTTCTCCATTCTAAGCTTGTTCAAGTGGGTGGGATAATAATGATAGATATGGTTTTCACCATGTGATTAATCAATTTCTGAACTATGCGGGAGCTGCAGTCCGCAGCTCCCACGCATGATTTTATTATAATGGAATTCCCGAAAAAGAAAAGATTTATTTTACCTGGATTCGCTGTCATCCCTTACCGATTCCCGCAAAAAGCGCATATGTTCGCCAATTTTCGACTCATAGCCGTTTTCGGACGGATGGTAAAATACCTGTTCTTCCATTCCGTCCGGCAGATACTGCTGTTTTACGTAATGATTCGGATAGTTGTGAGCATATTTATATCCGATTCCGTGTCCCAGTTTTGCGGAGCCACCATAATGGGAGTCCTGCAGATGCGCCGGAACCGGCATGGAACGCTGATTTTTCACGGCATCCATTGCCTCGAACACGGCATTGCACGCGGAATTGGATTTCGGTGCTGTTGCCACATAGAGGACCGCCTGGGAAAGAATGATCTGGGCCTCCGGCATACCAATGCGCTCCACCGCCTGTGCCGCGCTGACGGCCACGGTAAGTGCCTGCGGATCCGCGTTTCCCACATCCTCTGCCGCGCAGATCATGATCCGGCGGGCAATGAACTTGATGTCCTCTCCGGCGTAAAGCATGCGTGCCAGGTAGTAAACCGCCGCATCCGGGTCCGATCCGCGCATGCTCTTGATGAACGCTGAGATAGTATCGTAATGGTTATCTCCGTCTTTATCGTAGCGGACCGCGCGTTTCTGAATGCACTCCTGGGCCACCTCCAGCGTAATGTGGATCAGGCCGTCTGCCTGGTCACGCTCCGTGGTAAGAACGCCCAGTTCCACGGCATTTAAGGCCGCGCGGGCATCTCCGCCAGATACATCCGCGAGGAAATCTGCCGCTTCGTCATCGATCACCGCATGATAACTTCCCATGCCCTTTTTCTCATCCCTCACCGCCCGCAGGATCAATTCTTTTACATCTTCCTTCTCCAGTGCCTTCAGTTCAAAGATCCGGGAGCGTGAAAGAAGCGCGCCATTTACCTCAAAGTAGGGATTCTCCGTGGTCGCGCCAATGAGAATCAGGGTTCCGTCCTCCACATACGGAAGCAGATAATCCTGCTGGCTTTTATTGAAGCGGTGGATCTCATCTACAAACAGGATGGTCTTTTCCGTACATGCCCAGGGCATCTTTGGCTTCCTTCACCACATCTTCCATGTCTTTCTTCCCCGCCACGGTTGCGTTGATCTGGCGGAAGCTGGCACTGGTGGTGTTGGCAATGACCTTGGCCAGAGTGGTTTTTCCGGTTCCCGGCGGGCCATAAAAGATGATGGAACCAAGCTGGTCCGCCTTGATGGCGCGGTAAAGCAGCTTGTCCTTTCCGATGATATGCTTCTGCCCTACCACCTCGTCCAGCGTGGTGGGGCGCATACGGGACGCCAGGGGCGATTCCTGCTCCTGGGTACTCGCTCTCATATAGTCAAACAGATCCATGTATCTTGTTTCCTCCTCTTGCCGCAGCTTTCCGGACGTCTGGCCGCAAACTGCAGCGTATGCTTTTTTCCAGTATAATCCGCGCGGATTCCTGCGTCAACCAGGATTCGCGGCGGTAATCCGGCCAGCTCCGCAGTGGCTGTTTTGTCTGCTCAGCCGGATCAGCTGCCCGCCTGCATTATCCGGACAGTGCCAGACACTCTGCCCTGCTTCAGTCCACCAGCAGTTCTTCCACGGTCACAAATTCATAACCCTGCTTCTGCAGGTCATCTACGATCCGCAAAGCCGCCTCCACGGAGGTTGGGAAGATATCATGCATCAGGATGATGTCACCATTCTTCACATCTTTCTCCACTCTCCGTACAATCTGCTCTGTGTTCTGCAGCTTCCAGTCCAGAGAATCCACATTCCACAGCACTGTAGTCAGATTCACCCGGCACTCCAGCTGTTCATTCCAGGCACCGTAGGGCGGACGCAGATACTCCGGCCGTCTGCCGGTGATGTCCTGAATAAGCGTCTCCGTCTGTTCGATTTCCGCGCAGGCCTGCTCCGCCCCTTCCTTTGTCATCTGGATGTGGCGGTAGCTGTGATTGCCGATAAGGTGTCCCTCCTCCTGCATCCGCTGTACCAGTGATTCTTTTCCGGCAATATTTTCTCCCATGAGGAAAAATGTGGCTTTCACGCCGCGCTGCTTCAGTCCGTCTAGCAGGGCAGGCGTGCAGGTCTGATGGGGCCGTCATCGAAGGTGAGGGCAACCTGGCGAGGCTGGGCGGTGGATGCCTGTGGGATAGACGGCCGGACGGAGGACAGCGGAGTAGTGGACGACCAAGTAGTGGATGCCTGAATGGTGGACGGCTGAGCGGTAGATGACTGGAAGGTACCGCACTGGTGCCGCGCAATCGCAAAAACCGTGCCGGCCAGGGCTCCATCTGCCAGAAGCACCAAAAACAGCAGCAGACTCATTGTCGGCAGCTTCCATTTTCTTTTGCTCACAGCAGTACCCTCCACGCTCCTCTTTTCCCTATTATTTATATCAGAATTTCCCTGCGGATATGCTTGCGTTTTTCCTCCATGTGCGCTACAATAGTCATGTCAAATATTTTGAAGTATTCGAAATATACTTCATTAATTCCGATATTAGAAAGTATTTCATGGAAATTAGAAACCTGATTACATTTACCAAAGTAGCTGAGACCCAGAGTCTCTCCAAGGCTGCAAAAGCGCTGGGTTACGCCCAGTCTACTGTTACCATGCAGATGCAGCAGCTGGAGCAGGAACTCGGAGCGCAGCTCTATGAGCGATATTGGGCAAACAGATCCGTATCACACAGACCGGGCAGGAATTCTTATCCTACGCAGGCGCCATCGTCCGTATGTCGGAAGAGGCCCTGATGGTTGGCAGACAGAAGGAGGCCGCTGTAAGCGGTTCTCTGCGTCTTGGCATATTAAGCCCGCTGTCCCCGGCTGTTGGCGGCGCCATTGCGCGCTACCTGCAAAGCTATCCCCAGGTTGACCTGGAGGTGCAGACCGTACAGAATCCGGACGATCTGCTTTCCCGTCTGCGGCATAACGAGATTGACCTCGCCCTGACGCTGGACACGCTTTACACCGATGCCGATCTGCTCCATGCTTTGGAAGATCAGCCGGTTCCGGTTCACTATTACACAAACAAAGCACATCCTCTGACCAGCCATGCAGGACCGGGCGCAGAAGATGTTTCCCATTATCCGATCATCCGCACCAGCTGTTACAATTCCAGGGCGAACGTTTCTGCTTCCAGGCAGCTTTATATTGCGGATCCGGGATTAGCGCTTTCCATTGCAGCCAGCGCGAATCCGCAAAATGGTTCCTCTGTTATTGTTCCGGTTCCGGATCTGATTGCGCAGAATCATCCGCTCTTTCAAAATCTGGCCCGGCTGAACTGCGAATGCGACATTCCATCACTCTGGCTGCAGACGCTTTACCACCGGAACAAATGGCTCACCGGAGCCATGAAAGCATGGCTTTCCGATAGCCAGACGCTTTCCTTTTTCCCTTTGACAACTTTTCCATTTTTTGTTTTGGCATAGTGTGCGTGGCCGGCCACTTTCCCCGGTCACGCACCCATCACACAAGCTTTAAAACTCCTGCCTGTGAACTGCAATAACCCACCGCTTCAGTATCTAAAGAAATGCCGAAATTGCTTGACAGAAAAGGGGTTGGGTGGTAAACTCACAGTGTATTTTGATATGAGCTTTTGATTCACATATTTTTGTAAGTCAAGAAGTACATTCCAGATTTACAAAAATATGTGATTTTTGTTTCATACGAAAATACAAATTTTATTTTTTTATAGGAGGTACCACAATGAATAACGGTACAGTTAAATGGTTCAACGCAACTAAGGGTTATGGTTTCATCACCAACGATGAGACTGGCGAGGAAGTATTCGTACACTTCTCCGGTATCGTAGCTGACGGCTACAAGACCTTAGAGGATGGCCAGAAAGTTACCTTCGATACCGCTGAGGGCAACCGTGGTCTGCAGGCTGTTAACGTTCACGTTGTAGCTTAATTTACCACCTGAAAATAGGATACCCGGAAATCCGCAAGGGCTTCCGGGTATTTTTTTGCATATTTTTTGTATAACAGAAAAACCCCGGAAATCCTTGCGGATCCCGGGGGTTTTAAGCTCTAGTTGAGTTTTAATTACTTCAGGGTAACTTTTGCGCCCTCAGCCTCAAGTTTAGCCTTGATGTCCTCAGCCTCTTCCTTAGAAGCGCCCTCTTTCAGGACCTTCGGAGCACCGTCAACTACGTCCTTAGCCTCTTTCAGACCAAGACCTGTAGCTTCACGAACTACCTTGATAACTTTAACCTTGTTCGGGCCAACCTCGGTCAGCTCTACGTCGAACTCATCTTCTCCTCAGCTGCCTCGCCTGCGCCAGCTGCTGCTGCAACTACAACGCCTGCTGCTGCGGATACGCCAAACTCTTCCTCACATGCTTTTACAAGATCGTTTAACTCTAATACAGATAACTCTTTGATAGCGTCAATAAACTCTGCGGTTGTTAACTTTGCCATTTTATTTTCCTCCATTAAAATAATTATAATTCTAAATCAATTGTTGTTCGATATGACATCGAAATGCTTACTTCTGACTGCTCATACGGCTGGCCGCAGAACCATGCTCAGATAATTAAGCCTCTGCGCCCTGCTTCTCAGCGATCTGATTAAGCACACGAGCGAAGTTTGTGATCGGAGACTGGATGCTTCCCAGTAATTTTCCAAGAAGAACTTCTCTGGACGGGATGGTTGCGATAACCTGCATACCCTTCTGATCATAGTAAGTACCTTCAACAACACCAGCTTTGATCTCAAGCTTGTCTGCTTTTTTAGCAAACTCAGCCAGGATTCTTGCCGGAGCTGTAGCGTCATCCTTAGATACTGCGATTGCGGTCGGTCCTTCTAAATCCGGATCCAGAGCTGCGAAATCAGTACCCTCAGCTGCACGCTTGATCATTGTGTTTTTGTATACTTTGTATACAACACCAGCTTCTCTTAACTGCTTACGAAGCTCGGTATCCTGAGCAACAGTAAGACCACGATAGTCTACTACTACTGCGGATGCAGCGCCGTTTAACAGCTCGGAGATCTCAGCTACGATAGGCTGTTTTAACTCAACTTTAGCCATGAATGTCTTCCTCCTGTTTTATTATATAACTGGAGACTGCAAGGAAAAGCCCCACTGTACAAGACAGAGGGGCTCTACAAATTCGTCGTTTAATACAAATTGTACGTTCCTCGGTAGGCGGCTGTAACCTTATGCCTTACGGCACCTACTGTCTTCGGCAGTCAATACTTGTGTATGATAACATACTATATTTGGATTGTCAATCAGTTTTTTGCAAAATCTGATTAAGCCATCAGCTTAACTACGTTCAGCTTAACGCCCGGGCCCATGGTAGAAGTCATGGTTACGCTCTTTAAGTAAGCGCCCTTTAAGGTAGCCGGTTTAGCTTTGTTGATTGCACCGATAAGCGTCTGGAAGTTGTCGCTTAACTGTTCTTCTGTAAATGAAGCTTTTCCTACTGGCACGTGGATAATGTTAGTCTTATCCAGTCTGTACTCAATCTTACCGGCTTTGATATCATTGATAGCTTTGGTAACATCCATAGTAACAGTACCAGCCTTCGGGTTTGGCATTAAGCCCTTCGGTCCAAGTACACGGCCAAGACGTCCAACAACGCCCATCATATCCGGTGGTAGCAACAACTACATCAAAATCTAACCATCCCTCGTTCTGGATCTTCGGGATCAGCTCCTCAGCGCCTACGAAATCTGCGCCTGCAGCCTGAGCCTCGTCAGCCTTTGCACCCTTAGCAAAAACAAGGATTCTGGTAACTTTACCAGTTCCGTGCGGCAGTACAACTGCTCCACGGATCTGCTGATCAGCATGACGGCCGTCACAACCGGTTCTGATGTGAGCCTCGATGGTTTCATCAAATTTAGCAACAGCAGTCTTCTTAACAAGTGCGATAGCGTCTGCTGCATCATAAAGAGTAGCGCGGTCTACTGCTTTAGCCGCTTCTACGTATCTCTTTCCATGTTTCATAATAAAATAACCTCCTAGTGGTATTGTCGGGGATGTCCCTCCCACGTATTTAAAGTTTCATCTCAGTCCTGTATGAAGAATTACTCCTCAACAGTGATACCCATACTTCTTGCAGTACCTGCGATCATGCTCATAGCTGCTTCCAGACTTGCTGCGTTTAAGTCAGGCATCTTGGTCTCAGCGATCTTCTGAAGATCTGCCTTAGAGATGGTAGCAACTTTGGTCTTGTTCGGGGTTGCGGAACCGGATTTGATCTTGCAGCTTTCTTTAACAGAACAGCTGCCGGCGGAGTCTTGGTAACGAAGCTGAAGCTTCTGTCTGCATATACGGTAATAACAACCGGGATGATCAGATCGCCCTGATCTGCGGTTCTTGCGTTGAACTCCTTGGTGAACTGTACAATATTAACACCGTGCTGACCCAGTGCCGGACCTAACCGGCGGAGCCGGGGTTGCCTTGCCTGCCGGAATCTGTAATTTGATGTAACCAGTTACTTTCTTTGCCATGATAATGACCTCCTAATAATGTGGTATTGTCGGGGTGTCCCTCCCACGAACCGGCATCACCGGTCCTTTTTCGTTGTTACATGTGCTTCACTTCTGTGAAATTGAGTTCAACCGGTGTTTCACGGCCGAACATCTCGACATTGATCGTAAGAGTGTGCTTACTTTCATTGATAGACTTAACGGCACCGATCGTGTCCTTCCATGCACCGGCCGTTACCACAATGGTATCGCCAACTGCATAGTCCAGAGCGACTTCTGTCTTTCCGAATCCGAGGCTCTCCATCTCCTCATCGCTTAACGGAACAGGCTTGGAGCCCGGTCCGACAAAGCCGGTTACGCCGCGGGTGTTGCGTACTACATACCAGGTATCATCATTCATGATCATATGGATGAGTACATAGCCTGGGAACATTTTTTTGTCCGCAAGCTTCTCCACGCCGTTCTTGAGTTCTGCGACTTCGAGCATCGGAACGGAAACTTCGAGGATCTGATCCTGAAGGTTACGGTTCTCAATGGTTTTCTCAATGTCAACTTTTACTTTGTTCTCGTAGCCCGAATAGGTATGAACTACATACCACTTTGCTTCTGACATCTTATCACCCTCGCCTTAATTAAATAATGAAGCTGAGGCCCCATTTGATAATGAAATCCAGGATTGCGATGATAATTCCCAGCGCAGCGGTAACCGCTACTACAGCAACAGTCTGCTTGCCAACGGTTTCCTGGTCAGGCCATACGATTTTGTTGAACTCAGCTTTTAAACCCTTGAAAAAGCTCTTCTTCGGAGCCTTCTCAGTGCCTGTAGTTTCTCCCATAGTTCACACTCCTTACTTGGTTTCTTTGTGTAAAGTATGAGTTTTGCAGAATCTACAATATTTTTTGGTCTCCATGCGATCCGGATGTGTCTTTTTATCCTTCGTCATGTTGTAGTTCCGCTGTTTGCATTCTGTACATGCCAGTGTAATCTTTGTGCGCACGACTTCCACCTCCACTTGATTTTTTCGTTGTTTTTCAGCCTTTTTCTGCCGGATCAGCCAGAAGGCTAATTTTGAGCATAAAAAGACCTAAGCTCTTCCATTCGCCATACCACTATAGCATAACGATGTCCATGCGTCAATATTTTTCTTTATTTTTTAGCGAATTTGCGAATTATAGAAGTATACAACTAAAATGAAACAGCTTAAATTAAACCCGTACCGTCTAAATCTAAGCTGTTTCCCGTTAGCTATTCAGTTTTATCATAAATTTGGCATTATAATGCCTGCCTTTCGGAATCTGTTTTACAGGATCATAAGGCGTCTCTTCGAACTGAATTTTAATCTCTGGATCCAAAATCAAATGTCACTATTGTACAATAATCTGCGGTTATTGTTAAAATCCTGACCTCAAATTTTTCCGAATTCAGCCATCTTCCTGTCGATAAAACCGGATAATCACCCCAAATGCTTTTTAAAATTCCTGGTTCCATTTTATCTTTGAGCCCTAGCACAATTTCATTTTCCTGATGATCTTCTGTATATCGCATTCTACATTGATCATCATTTTCAAACGATAAACTTATTTTTTCGATCCCTGTCCTATTCAGTTCAATACGAGCATCTGCAAATGCCAAACTCTGTCGCTTTGTTGTTACCATAGATTCTCTGTTTGAATCCATTATAATTTCCCGTCCGGACACTTCTCTGGCTTTTGAAGAAACAGGCCTCTTCTCTGGCCATGGTAGCTTAAGATTCTTTAACTTCTTCTTTAATGCAACCCATTCAGTATCTGTTGACTCTCTATCAAAAGCAGGAATCAAATATTTCCAAAACAGTTCTAAAATTCTTTCTGGTCTGGCTTCGGATGCTGTGGTAACTAGCACTGCATTATAGTCTTCTAAAACCACCGCTAACTGTCCAAAACTCCCATCAAACCGATACGCATTTTTGTGTGCATCTCCAATTCTGGAAACCATATCCGCAATACCAATCTGGCTTTTAATGTCGGGTTGCTATGAGACCAAGAATCCCTAAATTGCATTTTTGTAAATTCTTTAACCCAGCTTTCCGATAAAAGCCTTACACCATTCCATATTCCGTTATTTAAATACAGAACAGCCAGTTTTGCCAAATCTTCTGTAACGAAGGAACAGTCCACCTCCTCCATACTCAATTCCCATGGGACAGGTATCACAATATGCATCATAAATCCCCAATGGCTCAAATATGCGAGTTCTTAAATAACGTGTCATATTTTGTCCTGTCACTTTTCTGATAATTGCTGTCAGCATATAGCTTGCCATGGAACTATATTGAAAATGCGTTCCAGGAACATAAGGTACCGGATGATTTAAAAACTGCTTTACATAGTTATCTGTTCCTTTCCTTGGCGGTACAGAATCATGCCCACATGTCATTGTCAGCAAATGCCATACATTCATTTTCTTTAAATTATCACAAGGATTTTCTGGGCATATTCCGGAAAAAGACATTACCGTATCTTCTAATTTTAGTCTCCCCTCGTCAATTCAAAGTCCAATAGCTGTTGCAGTAAACTTTGTTGCAGAATGCATAGAACGTTCAATACACTCTGAATAAGGTTTATAGTATCCTTCTGTTATGACTTTTCCATTTCTGATTATCATAATACTGTTCAGCATGATGTTCTTTTCTTCCGCTTCTTCCAACATCTTTAGAATTAATTTCGCAGAAACTTTTTCTTTAATTGGTGTGCTTCTAAAAGAGGCTTATTTTTA
>SCPO01000312.1_pt1 | contig 23495 bp, 29 predicted proteins | sample 6106821 | NCBI WGS metagenome assembly SCPO01 (sample SAMN10720448, study PRJNA508395) | human gut metagenome | isolation source: Participant 2 stool, 0 month | host: Homo sapiens | collected 2017 | reverse complement strand
CTTTGGGAAATCAGCCTGCCATGCGGCGGTACCGGGCCGGAATCTATAAAGCGGTATTAAAGGGCCTGCGCCAAACGCCCAATGGGATCTGTAAAGACTATCTGCCCGGAAGCGGCAAACGAATATAACGAAGGAGAACAAACACTATGCAGGCAATGATTCTTGCTGCAGGTATGGGAAAACGCCTGAAGCAGCTGACACAAAATAACACAAAATGCATGGTAAAGGTAAACGGGGTTCCCATGATCAACCGCACCTTAAGCCAGCTGGAGCGCTGCTCCCTTTCCCGGATCGTGATCGTGGTGGGATATGAAGGCCAGAAACTCATGGAGCATATCCGCACTCTTGATATCAAAACTCCTGTGGTCTTTGTAGACAACCCCATTTATAATAAGACCAACAATATCTATTCCCTGTTTCTGGCAAAGGACTATCTTCTGGAGGAGGATACCCTTCTTCTGGAATCGGATGTGATCTTTGAGGATTCTGTCCTGGACTGTCTGGTAAATGATCCCAGGGACAGCCTGGCTCTGGTGGCAAAATACGAAGCCTGGATGGACGGCACCTGCGTACGCCTGTCTGAGCAGGATGACATCGTAGATATGATCTCCAAAAAGCAGTTCCGTTTCTCAGAGATCGAGGATTATTATAAAACGGTAAATCTTTATAAATTCAGCCGTGAATTTTCCCGTACCCACTACGTTCCTTTCCTGGAAGCATACACAAAGGCTCTGGGAAACAACGAATACTATGAGCAGGTACTAAAGGTGCTGGTGGCTCTGGATGATCCCGGCATCAAGGCCAAACGCCTGAGCCCGGATCAGAAATGGTATGAAATTGACGATATTCAGGATCTGGATATCGCAGAATCCATGTTTGCCCCTGAAAAAGAGCGCACCGCCTTAATCAGCCGCCGGTTCGGAGGCTACTGGCGCTATCCCGGCATGCTGGATTTCTGTTATCTGGTAAACAGCTACTATCCGCCCAAAAAGATGCTGGATGAAATCCGATCCAATTTTGATGTACTGATCCGCCAGTATCCTTCCGGAATGTATGTAAATTCCCTTCTGGCTGCCAGAAACTTCTCTCTCCGCCAGGATCAGATTCTGGTGGGAAATGGAGCCGCCGAGCTGATCAAGGCTCTCATCGGTCATACAACTGGAAAACTTGGCGTGATCCGTCCGACCTTTGAAGAATATGCCAACCGTATGAGTCAGACAAAGTTGTTCCATATTACCCGGATAATGATAATTTTTCCTATACGGCTGACGATCTGATGAACTTTTTTGAAGATAAGGATATCCGCTGTCTGACCGTGGTCAATCCTGACAATCCATCCGGAAACTACATTCCCAGAGAGGATATGCTGCGGCTGATCCGATGGACGGGCGAGCGAAACATTCATATGATTGCAGATGAGTCTTTTGTTGACTTTGCAGATGAGGAAAATGCCACCCTTTTACAGGAAGAGCTTTTAGATGAGTATCCCCATCTTACGGTTATAAAGAGCATTTCCAAATCCTACGGTATCCCCGGACTGCGCTTAGGGATTGCTGCCAGCGGCAATAAAGACCGCATCTGCCTGCTGAAAAAAGAGGTAGCGATCTGGAATATCAACTCCTTAGGGGAGTTCTATATGCAGATTGAAGAAAAGTACAGAAACGATTATGCCGCGGCTCTGGTAAAGGTAAAGGCAGAACGGGAACGCTTCGCGAAAGCCCTGGGCGAAATCCCCGGAATCCGTGTAATCCCTCCCAGGCAGATTATCTGATGATCGAGCTTACAGGCGGCCACAGCGCCGGCCAGGTCACAGAACGGCTGTTAAATCAGTACCATTGTCTGGTAAAGGATCTGTCCTCCAAACTCTCTGCTGATAACCGCCAGTTCCTGCGGCTGGCAGTGAGAAACCAGGAAGAGGATGATGTTCTGGTGGATGCGTTGAGAGCGGTTTTGGTGTAAAAAAGAACTCTTTACAGAATCGTCGTCAGGTAAATGCAATTCGAAGAAACTGAAGTTAATTTTCTTGTTTCCCAATTTCAAAAATCGTTATAATAATTTTGCTTTAGCATAGTTCCATTATAACATGGAACGGAGTGAAAGGTGGTTGTCGTTAGCCATCTTTTTCTCTTTTTAGAGAAAAGTTTCAGGGGGGCATTGTGACTTGTCCAGTCACAATGCCCCCCTGTTTTAGGCTACCTATTTCCCGACCCCCATTCTATACATAGAAAATCCGCCCGAAAATGGTCTGCCTGTTTTTCGATTCACTTTCACAGCATACCTCCGTTTTTACGGCACAGTATTTCCAGATCTTCCACGATTGTTCCAAAATCTAACGTATGCTCCACTTCATAATTTTCTTTTATAAAAGCAATGCCCTTAAATTGAAAAAGATAGCGAAATGATTCTTGTAAAGTGATATTATGCTGCTGGGCAAATTCACTTACACAGGCAACGGTAAAACCTATCTTCTCCTTCTGTTCGCTCATTCAAATCCTCTTCACCTTCTCACCCAACTTAGAATAAATCCGCTCCGCAAACCATGGTTCGCTGCACCGGCTTTCTATCTCATCTGCCGGAATCCAGCCCACACGGCTGTTTTCATCAGGTTTTACAGCCAGAGGCGCCTCTGTATCCCCCTCCAGGAGGAAGGTCACATTCAGATGTAAATGAGGATACATATGCCCCTCTTTTTTCGTGGCCATCCACGGTGAGGATTTCCAGCGAAAACAGCTCATCCGAAAGGAATTTCACCTCTGTAAGCCCACTTTCCTCCTGTATCTCCTTTTTGATAACCCGTCTTACATCCTCATCTCCGTCCGCATGGCCTCCCAGCCAGGCCCATGAGCGGTAAATATTGTGGTAGGCCATCAGGACCTTTTTACGATCCGGGCTTACCACCCAGCCGGAAACAGTGATGTGAGCATTTTTATTATGTCTCGTCAATATATCCCGTCCGGAATCAATCTGCTCTAATATCAGCTCCCGATCTCTTTCTTCCTGCTCATTATACGGAACATACGCTTCTACCAGCTGCCTTAACTCATCCATCCTGTCTGCCCCCTCTTTTAAAATATCTCTTCCGCCTTCTTCATGGCAGATTCGATTACCTTATCCATATCGTAATACTTATACTCGCCCAGACGGCCTCCAAAGATTACATTCTCCTCTTTCTCTGCCAGCTTTGCATACTTCTGGTATAATGCCTGGTTTTTCTCATCATTGACCGGATAATACGGCTCCATTCCCTCCTGCCAGGAAACGGGGTATTCTCTGGTGATCACAGTCTTTGGCTGAGTGCCGAACTCAAAGTGCTTGTGCTCAATGATCCTGGTATAAGGAGTTTCCCTGTCTGTGTAATTTACCACAGCCACTCCCTGATGATTTTCTTCCTCCAGCACCTCTGTTTCAAACCGCAGGCTCCTGTATTCCAGCCGTCCGAAGCAGTAATCATAAAAGCCGTCAATGGTTCCCGTATAGACCACCGTGCCGCCCAGGCTGTTGTAATACTCCCTGTTTTCCAGATAGTCCACTCCGGTTTCAATCTCGCATCCCTCGAACAGCTTATGGATCATCACATTGTATCCGCCGATGGGGATTCCCTGATAGAGATCGTTGAAATAATTATTGTCATAAGTATAACGCACCGGCAGACGGCGGATGATAAAGGAAGGAAGCTCCTTGCAGTCTCTGCCCCACTGCTTCTCCGTATAGCCCTTTACCAGTTTTTCTTCCCGGCCTACCAGACTGATAGCCTGCTCCTCCAGGTTCTTCGGCTCTCCCTGAATCTCTTTTCTGCTCCTCAATGATCGCCTTCGCCTCTGCGGGAGTGGAAACGTTCCACATTTTACTGAAGGTGTTCATATTAAAGGAGCATATTATACATCTCGCCCTTATAATTTGCCACCGGACTGTTGGTATACCGGTTAAACTCTGCCAGGGAATTGACAAACTCCCACACCTTTTTATTGCTTGTATGGAAAATGTGGGCTCCATACTTATGTACATGGATATCCTCCACATCCTCGCAGTAAATATTTCCGCCCTGTATGATCCCGTTTTTCCAGGACCAGACAGGTTTTTCCCTGTTTTTTGCATACCAGGCAAATACGCCTGCATAAAGACCGCTTCCTACCAGAATATAATCGTATTTTTTCATATGATTGCCGCTCCTTTTCCCATCCGTGATCGAACCATTGATCCTATACCCGCATTATATCAGTTATCTTCCTGGCTGTCACGCTCCTACGCCAGAGGAATCCCCAGAAAATACCATCTGATCAAAAAAAGTACAAAAAGGTGAAGGGGATAAAACCAGTAAAACAAAAACTTTGCCTGCTGCTTTCCCCGTTTTCCGTTATAAAACCATATGGGGACCGCTGCCAGCGCCCCTGCTCCCAGAGTAGGGAACAGCGTCTCTATAAAACCCAGCACTCCTGCTGCCACAGTCTGCTTCCTCCGGCTGTTCCTGAAACGGTATAAAAATACAATAATCAGTATGCCGACGGCATTATAATCCGCTCCTGCAAGAACTGCAGCTCCGCAGCCGATAAAGGTGTACAGACAGACCAGATCCATTTCCTTTGGTCCATATGTCCTCTTCTCCGCCCGTTCTATCCAGCAAAGGATTAAAAAGCCGATAAAAAGCTCAAAAAACACATTTTGATACATGGGATCGAACACCCTGTTTGCCACTGCCAGATTAAACGGGATCTCCGATATCAGACCAAACAGAAGAAGGTTTCTGCCGTATTTCTTCCTGTCCCTTGTATGTACAAAGCCTTCCACAAGAAGAAAACAGTAAATCAAAAAGGCCGGGCGGCCGAGAATCCTCAGAAGCAGCGACAGCGGATATAAAAATACTCCCCATGACTGTTCCAGAAGGAAATCCATCCGTTCTGCTCCGCCCTGATAATACAGTCCATACTCCAGGACCACAGCCCTATATGGTCAATGAACATGGAGCACATGGCAATCCATTTAAGGGCCGCTCCGTTAAGCCCTCTCTCCGGCCATACTCGTTCCGTCCAGGTAACATGCGTGATTTTATTTTTCATAAATATCCATTTTCTATCGATACTGCCCTAGTGCAAAAGGCATCAGCCGTCTGGCAACCACAGCCGCCATCACACACAGGATAAAGTCCTCTGCCGCCGTAATCAGAAAACAGTTAATTACCACCAGTTTCCAGCTTACCGGCATATGGATCACATAATTACTGATCACATAAAAATATACCATTCCGCACAGATAGTACGCCATCATGCCCCAAAAGGCAGAAAAAAGCCGCCAGGCCATCCCGCCGCCCCCGGACGTTTCCAGTAGAGCGTTCCTGTAATCCAGGCCGCAGCCACAAAACCGATCAAAAAGCCAAATGTGGGGCGAAGCAGATACGCCGGCCCTCCGCCTGCTGCAAATACGGGAATCCCCGCCAATCCCACTGCCAGGTAAACGCACACACAGGCAGCTCCCCGTCTGGCCCCAGCACATAGCCTGCCAGAAGCACAAAAAAGAACTGCAGCGTAAAATGCATGGGAAATGGCTGAACCGGAATATCGATCCTCATATAGGCTCCTGCTGCGATCAAAGCCGCAAACAGGCCGGTAAATGCCATTTCCTGGCTTTTTATCCTCTGGCGTCCCTCTAAATGTATTTCCTGCATTATATTTCCTCCAAGTCCGGGCCGGAAAAGCCCCTTTTATTAAGTCTGATTTTCAGTCACCCTCCTATTCTATCAGGAATCAGCTCCTGTGGAAAGAGGATTTTTTTCCATAGAAAACAGCGGCTGGCTTCCTTTGAGTGGAAGCCGCCGCTGCTGCAATCCTGAATATTGCCGGTTATTAATAAAACAGCCGGTTCACCGCACTGAAAATACCGCGGATCGACGCCCGGGTAATATTGGAGCTGATTCCTACGCCGTAGGTTGCCTTTCCTGTGGTCTGGTCTACCAGATGGATATAGGAGGCTGCCTGCGCTCCGGAACCGGAGGCCATGGCATGCTCGGTATAATCCAGAACCTTGATATGGATACCGAGAGCATCCTCCAGCCCCCGCTGAACCGCATCGATGGGGCCGTTTCCAATGCCGTCGAAATGCTTTTCCATGCCATGATCCGTATAAACGACCTTTGCAAGAGTAGCAAACTCGCCGTCTGCCGTCTCCGTATCCGTGATCCGGCACTTGCGGAAATGGATCGGCTCCTTGCGCTCTAAGTATTCCTTCTTAAATTCATCCATGATCTGTTCGGGGGCTACCTCCCCCTGCTTCTCCGAGATCTTCTGGATTACATCTGCAAACTCCCTATGCATGCCCTTTGGCAGCTTGAAGCCATAGAAGGTATCCATTACAAAGGCTACGCCGCCCTTTCCGGACTGGCTGTTGATGCGGACGATCGGCTCGTATTCCCGCCCGATATCGGAAGGATCAATGGGAAGGTAGGGAACCTCCCAATACTTGCTGTTTCTCTCTCTGAGAGCCTGCATTCCCTTGTTGATGGCATCCTGATGGGAGCCTGAAAATGCGGTAAATACCAGCTTTCCTGCATAAGGATGTCTGGGAGGAATGTCCATCTTGGTGCACCGCTCACAGATCTCGGCAATCTCACGGATATTTTCAATGTTTAACTCCGGGTTAATACCCTGAGAGAACATATTGTAAGCAACGGTCAGAATATCCACATTTCCGGTACGCTCGCCGTTTCCAAACAGAGTTCCCTCTACACGGTCTGCCCCCGCCAGCATGGCAAGCTCTGTAGAAGCCACGCCTTCGCCTCGGTCATTGTGAGGATGTACGCTTAAGATAATGCTTTCTCTGTTTTTGAAATGAGTATTCATCCATTCAATCTGATCCGCATATACATTGGGAGTTGTCATCTCCACCGTAGAAGGCAGATTAATGATAATGGGATTTTCCTTTGTAGCGCCCCAGGTTTCCTGAACGGCAGTACAGATATCAAGGGCAAACTCCAGTTCCGTGCCCGTAAAGCTCTCCGGCGAATACTCCAGACGGATTTTCGTATCACAGTCTGCCGCATAGCGCTGTACCAGTTTAGTGCCTACAATGGCAATATCCTTGATCTCCTCCATATCCTTGTGGAACACCACATCCCTCTGCAGAGTGGAGGTGGAATTATAAATGTGCACAATGGCCTTTTTAACGCCATCCAATGCCTCAAAGGTCCGGCGGATCAGGTGTTCTCTGCACTGTACCAGAACCTGAACTTCCACATCATCGGGAATCAGCCTGCGCTCTACCAGAGTACGCAGAAAATCGTATTCGATCTGAGACGCCGCAGGAAAACCCACCTCAATCTCCTTAAAGCCCAGCTTCACCAGAAGGTTGAACATCTCCACCTTTTCTTCTACTACCATGGGCTCCACCAGAGCCTGGTTCCCGTCCCGCAGGTCTACGCTGCACCATACCGGCGCTTTCATGATTTCTTTATTGGGCCAGGTGCGCTCCGGAAAATCTACCACCGGCACTCTCTTATATCTCTTATAATTTAACATCTCCCATGTCCTCCCTTCCAGCATTTTCCTCAAGGCTTTTGAATGTTACTTTATTATAGCATAGTGAGCTATAACTTACAAGCAAGGGAAGGCTTTTTACTATTCATAATAGTTATGGTTGATATTCCTGTTTTTTATTGCAGCGATGCTGATTTCCGTCTCAGATGCAGTGCCCCTGAGCCTTCATGACCGAAATCACCTGATCTACATATTTCTCACAGGTTTCCATATCAGCCGCCTCCACCATGACGCGAACCAGGGGTTCTGTTCCTGAGGAACGAAGAAGGATCCGTCCGTCGCTTCCGAGCGCTTCTGTTACCTTCTTCACCTCTGCCTGAACTGCCTCATCCTCCTGAGCCGCAATTTTGTCCTTTACTCTTACATTTTTAAGAACCTGAGGATAGATTTCCACCTCAGAAGCCAGCTTTGCCAGAGACTGCTTCTTTTCCAGCATGACTTCCATTACCTTTAAGGATGTCAGGATACCGTCTCCTGTGGTCGCATGCTTGCTGAAAATAATATGGCCGGACTGTTCGCCTCCCAGGCAGTTTCCCGTAGCCGCCATGTTTTCATACACATACTTATCGCCTACGGCTGTCTTTTCATAGGAAATCCCTTCTCTGTCAAAGGCTTTGTACAGTCCGAAATTAGACATAACGGTCGTAACAACCGTATTGTTAAACAGGCTTCCCTGCTCCTTCATGTATTTTCCGCAAATATACATAATGCGGTCGCCGTCTACTACATTCCCCTCATTGTCCACAGCAATACAGCGGTCCGCATCACCGTCATAGGCAAAACCGGCATCGCAGCCCTGCTCTGCTACAAATTTTTGAAGGTGTTCAATATGGGTAGAGCCGCAGTCTGTGTTGATGTTCAGGCCATTGGGCTCATTGTTTATCACAAAGGTCTGAGCGCCCAGAGCGTCAAATACATTCTTTGCAATGGCAGAAGCGCTTCCGTTGGCACAGTCAATGCCACCTTCCTGTTTTTAAAGGAACGCGTTGCCGTCGAGATCAGATATCCGATATAACGGTTTCTTCCGGCTGCAAAATCCACGGTACGGCCGATCAAATCCCTCTTTGCAAGAGGAGCTCCTCCATCTTGCCGTCCAGATACCGCTCAATCTCCGTAATCACTGCTTCTTCCAGCTTCTCTCCCTTTTCATTGATGACCTTAATACCATTGTCATAATAAGGATTGTGACTGGCAGAAATCATGATGCCGCAGTGAAAGCCCTCTGTGCGCACCACATAGGAAACGCTTGGAGTCGTTGTCACATGAAGGAGAAAGAAATACGTCTGCTCCGGAAGCTGTAAGACCGGATACCAGAGCGTATTCAAACATATAGCTGCTTCTGCGGGTATCTTTCCGATCACAACCCGGCAGCGCTCTCCCGGATTTTTCTGTCCGTAGTAACAGCCTAAAAGCGGCCCACCTTATATGCGTGCTCTACTGTAAGATCCACATTGGCTTCGCCTCGAAAACCGTCTGTTCCAAAATATTTTCCCATTGCTTTTATAACCTTTCTGTCTCAGATTTTCCCTGCATCATGCAGTCTGCCTTCCCCGTTACTAAATCTCCTGTCCTTCCTTCTTAAGCTCCTTTAAATATCGTCCCAGAGCATCCTGCCAGGAGGGAAGGCGGTCAAAGCCATTCTCTGTGAGCTTTTCTTTGCTCATGCGGCTGTTTAACGGCCTCTTTGCCTTCGTTGGAAAGCTGGATGAATCCACAGGGCTTACCTTTACATCCATACCTGCCTGTCGGAAGATCTCGCAGGCAAATTCATACCAGGAGCACAGTCCCTCATTGGTGGCATGGTAACGGCCGTAACGGTCGGTCTGGATCATTTCCACCAGAAGCTTTGCAAGATCATAGGTATAGGTAGGAGAACCGATCTGGTCGTCCACTACACTCACCGCTCCCCGTTCCTTTCCCAGGCGCAGCATGGTTTTGATGAAATTCTTTCCGTTAATGCCGAATACCCAGGCAATGCGGACGATAAAGAATTTCTCCACATTCTGCTCTACTGCAATCTCACCCTCATATTTTGTCAGTCCATAGACATTTAAAGGCTCTCTGTGGTCATCCGGCTCCCAGGGGCGTTCTCCCTGTCCGTTAAACACATAATCTGTGCTGATGTACATCATCTTGATATCCAGCTCTTTGCAGACCTTTGCAATATTTCTGGTTCCGTCTGCATTGACCTTCCGGCACAGCTCCACATTGTCTTCCGCCGCATCTACTGCAGTATATGCTGCACAGTGGATCACTGCGTCAGGTTTTGCTTCCTTTATCACTCTCTGGCAGGCATCTGCGTCTGTGATATCCATTTCCTCCACATCCACGCCAATGCCTTCGATTCCCTTTGCTGCCAGCTCATCCATCACATCATGGCCTAACTGTCCCTTTACACCTGTCACCAGAACTCTCATATACTTAACTCCTCATTCTTTTTAGAATCTCTACTATGGCACAAAGGCTGGCAGCGGCAAATGTACTCTCTTTAAGTGCCTTTGCCGCCGTCAGCCATACGTTTGTTTCTCTTATTTACAGGCGGTTTCCGTACATCTTATCAAAATAACTGCTGTACTCTCCGCTTAAAATATGTTTCCACCAGTCCTGATTGTCCAGATACCACTGGATCGTCTGTGCAATGCCGGTGTCAAAGTTATACTTTGGCTTCCAGCCAAGCTCTGTCTCGATCTTGGTGGGGTCAATGGCATAGCGCATATCGTGACCCGGACGGTCTGTCACGAAGCGGATCAGGCTTTCCGGCTTGTCCAGCGCTTTCAGGATGGTTTTGACAACCTCCAGGTTGGTCCTCTCATTGTGTCCGCCGATGTTGTAAACCTCTCCCTCGCGGCCCTTGTGGAGCACCAGATCAATGGCCTCACAGTGGTCTGCCACATGGAGCCAGTCACGGACATTTTCACCGGTTCCGTATACCGGAAGTTCCTCGTCTGCCAGCGCACGGCTGATCATCAGCGGGAATCAGCTTCTCCGGGAAATGATATGGACCGTAGTTATTGGAGCAGCGGGATACTGTCACCGGCAGCCCGTAGGTCCTGTGGTAAGCCAGCACGAAAAGGTCTGCGCTTGCCTTGGAGGAAGAATAAGGGCTGGATGTGTGAAGAGGGTCGTCTCTGTAAAGAAGAGATCCGGACGATCTAATGGCAGATCTCCGTACACCTCATCCGTTGACACCTGATGATAGCGCTTGATACCGTAGGTACGGCAGGCATCCAGCAGGGTGGTCGTTCCCATGACATTGGTGCGGACAAATGCCTCCGGGTCCGTGATGGAACGGTCTACATGGCTCTCAGCCGCAAAATTTACCACCATATCCGGCTTTTCCTTCTCAAACAGTTCAAAAATAAATGCCCTGTCTGCAATATCGCCTTTTACGAACCTGTAGTTCGGCTTATTCTCAACCGGCTTTAAATTCTCCAGATTGCCCGCATAGGTCAGAAGATCTAGATTGATGATCTGATACTCCGGGTATTTATTTACCATATGGTGTACAAAGTTACTTCCGATAAATCCGGCTCCGCCGGTAACGATGATCTTCATTGATTCTATTCCTCCAAACTCTGCTGTTCCTTCAGCTTGTCCACATATTTGCCGTCCAGAACATCCTTTAAATACTTTCCGTACTGGTTTTTCTTAAGAATCTCATACGTTTCAAGAACCTGTTCTTTCGTAATCCAGCCGTTTAAGTAGGCAATCTCCTCCAGGCACGCAATCTTTCTGTGCTGGTGGGTTTCTACGGTCTTTACGAAATTGGTAGCTTCAACTAAAGACTCATGGGTTCCCGTATCCAGCCAGGTAAAGCCCTGTCCCAAAAGGATCACATCCAGCTCGCCGTTTTCCAGATAGATGCGGTTTAAGTCTGTGATCTCCAGCTCTCCTCTGGCAGAAGGCTTTAAGTTCTTTGCGTACTCTACCACACGATTGTCGTAGAAATAAAGTCCTGTGACACAGTAGTTTGACTTTGGCTTCTCCGGCTTTTCTTCGATGGAAATAGCCTTTCCCTTTTCATCAAACTCCACAATGCCGAAACGCTCCGGATCGTCCACATAGTAGCCGAACACAGTCGCACCCTTTTCTCTGGCAGCCGCAGCCTTTAACCGCTTTGTAAGACCCTGTCCATGGAAAATATTATCGCCTAAAACCATGGCAACGGAATCGCCGCCGATAAATTCCTCCCCGATGATAAAGGCCTGAGCCAGTCCGTCGGGGCTTGGCTGAACCGCATAGCTTAAGTTGATGCCAAAGGGATGTCCGTCTCCCAAAAGCGCTTTAAACCGGGGCGTGTCCTCCGGTGTGGAAATGATCAGTATATCCCGGATTCCTGCATTCATCAGCACAGACAGCGGGTAATAGATCATGGGTTTATCGTAAATAGGCAGAAGCTGCTTGGATGTAACCTTTGTCAGCGGATACAGTCTGGTTCCGCTTCCTCCGGCAAGTATGATTCCCTTCATATATTTCCTCCTCGCAGATCCGCCGCGCAGCGGATCCGACCATTATTTCTTTCCCCACTATACCATACAATCCCCTGATTTTCAAATACTGGAAGCAATATTTTGGGAATATTAAGGATTTTTATTCAATGGGTTTCTGATAAAAGCCGCCGAAAAATGTTTCTGTGGGCAGAACATTTACAATTACATGGGGATCCACCTGGCGCATCAGGTGGACAATATCCTGAACCTCATACGCGGAGACAACGGTGTGGAGCAGGCTCATCTTCTTTCCGCTGTAGCCTCCGTGGCCGTCCAGGACAGAGATTCCGTGACGGTACTGACCTACATACGCCTTTACCACCCCTTCCGGCTCCTCCGTTGTCACCTGAAGCGTTACCCGCTTATACCGATGATAAAAGCTGTCAATGGTCTTTGTGGAAATGAACTGAAACATAATGGAATAGCCCGCGTATTTCCAGCCAAAGAGATAACCGAACACACAAAGCATTCCTGCGTTAAAGGCAAATACATACTGCCAGATGGCCTTTCCCAGACGGTTTGACACATAAAGGGCGATAAAGTCCGTCCCTGCGGTAGAAGCGTTTCCTTTTAATGCAACCACAATAGCCAGACCGTAGATAAAGCCTCCAAAGCAGATATTTAAAAGCGCATCCTCAAACAAAGGCTCAAACAGGGACAGTTTCAAAAGGAAGCTGGCCAAAAAAACCTGGATCATAGAGAAAATCACAAATTTCTTTCCAATGTGGCGGTAACAGAAAATGGCAACCGGCACATTTAAAGCGATCATTCCCAGGGAAGTAGAAAAATGAATCCCCAACAGGCCTGTAATCTGCTCCGTCAGACGGGCCACTCCCGTAAAGCCGCTGGGAAGAATCCCCGTAGGCGTTAAAAAAACATTCATAGCAAAGGCCTGCAAAAGAGCGGAAAGAGTTACGGCCGCCGCTGTCATCAGATACCTCAGCGTTTTACTGTTCTTTTTCATCATACACTCCCTTTCAGCTTTCTTACCAGCGTTTCATTTACTGCATCGTAATCATTTTCATGAGGCGCCGGAGCAAAGCAGTAATTCACCCAAGGGCCTGTGGTAGTTTCATCCCGCTTCCCGTCCCTGCAGGAGGAATGAACCTGGGTAAGGCCGGTTTCCTCCAACAGGGCTTTTGCATTGTCTGCGTTGATGCCGCTTCCTGCCAGAAGCTGGATCTGGTTTCCATAGTTTTCCTGAAGCTCCTTTAAAAGACCGGCTCCGGCAGCTGCCTTTTCCTTAAGCCCGCTGGTGAGAATACGGTCTGCTCCCAGGCGGATCAGCTCCTCAATGGCTTCATATGGATCCTCCACACAGTCAAAAGCCCTGTGGAATACGGCTTCCCCATGAAATTCATGGATCAGGCGGATCATACGGCCTGTCCTTTCACTGTCAATTTTTCCCTCAGATGTCAAAAAGCCAAAAGCAAGCCCGTCGCTTCCATTTTCCATCAAAATACGGGCGTCTGCAAACATCTGCTCTGTTTCCGCTTCTGTGTAGCTAAATCCCGCTCCTCTGGGCCGTACCATGGAAATCACCTTCAATCCCGTATTTTCCTTTACCAGCCGCAGACTTCCGATGGAAGGCGTCAGGCCTCCCAGATACACCGCACTGTTTAATTCGATCCGCTCTGCGCCTCCCTTCCAGGCCGCCAGGGCATCCTCATAGCTTCCGCAGCATATTTCTATCATAACTACTCCTTTCTCTTTGCAATCCTCCCAAAAAACCTCTGGGGGATTTCAAATACAAATATAATTCCCAGCACAATGGCTGCCGCTGCCTTCACGGCCTCAAATCCCGTGCGGCTTGCCAGCGCCAGCTGGTCGGTGACAATGTAGTGGGCGGTCCAGTAGATGCCGGCTCCGGGAACAATAGGGAAAATACCTGGAATCATAAACAGGGTAGCCGGACAGCGCTCCCAGACCGCAAAGAGCCTGGACAGAAAGATTACGGCGGCTGCGGAAACGAACGTAGACTCTGCGGGCGAAAGTCCGTCCCAGTGAAAACAGAAATACACCAGCCAGCCGATGGCACCACAGGCAGCACAAAGCCCGTAATATTTTTTCGGCACAGAAAAGAGGACTGAAAAAGCAGCCGTTCCTACTGCGGCGGCAGCCATTTCCCCTGCCAGTTCTCCCCATGGAAACGCATTCATAAAAGATTTCCTCCTGTCAATCTATAGTACATGGTAAGTACAAATCCCATTCCCAGGGCAATGCTTAAAACCACCAGCCCTGCATCCATCATCCGCACAGAACCGGCAATGTAGTCTCCATCCGTAATATCGCGGATCCCGTTTGTAAACGCCACCCGGAATCATGGGATCACAGAACCGATGATCATGGAGCTGATGTGATGGCCCAGCCCCAGATGGTAAAGCACCACGCAGCAGAAGGTCACCAGAGCTCCTCCCAGAATATTCTGCACCAGTTTTGACAGATTTTTCCCTATATATAAAATATAGACATACAGCACAAGGCCGTACAGAAAAAGCAGCTGCGCTGTCTGCCAGATCACCGCCCAGCAGATAGCAGAACGCCCCGCTTCCCACCGCCGAAGCCCCGATCTGAACGCCCTTTCTCTTTCCGGGCATCTGTTCAATATCATCAGGCATCTCCCAAGCTCCTCTACCGTATGCTTTCCCTCTTCAATCTCCTGGAGCTGATTTACAGCCGCCACACACGGTTTAAGCGCGCCCCGCTGACAGGAATGTGCTGTACCCTGGCAAAAGCCTTTCGTTCCCCATGGTAGAAAAAATACCGTTGCTCAGTACAAAGGAATTGGCGGATTCAATCCCGTAATGACGGCAGATCCGGTCAATAGTTTCTCCACCCGTGAGATCTCCGCCCCATTTTCCAAAGGATATGCCCGGCACGCATGGCGATTTCCATGATTTTTTCTTTCTGTTCTTCAGGGACGGTGCAGATGGGGATGGGACTGTAGTCGTTTCTGTTCGATCATTTTATATTATCTCCTGCTTATTAAACACATATTTTTATTGTACTCTGAATTCCCCATGAAAACAACCATTCCTTGCAATCCGGAATATCCGAATATTACTTTTATCCTTTTTCATGCTGCATTTAAAGAAAACATATACCACAATATAATGATTAAAGGAGTACGAACTGAATCATACTCCTTTTTGTTTACTTCATATCATTTTTTAAGAAATACTTTTTCCCACTCTTCAGGAAGATATTTTCTGGTATTACCAATCATTTCTTTCAGAAGTTTTTCTCCATCTCCAAAACTGATACGCCCATGAACCAAAGGATTTTCAAAAGCTTCATAGGCTTTTTCAAAGTTACATTCCATTGCAGCTTGCAAAATTTTTTCATAACCTTCAATATGAGGCATTGTAAGTCTTCTGATTTCTTCAGGACATACTCCAGCGTAAACTGGTGCAATATGATCCCTGCTAAATACCGCATTCGTTTCTACAACAGATTCTCTGGGGAAATTTGGAATCTGACCGGCAAAATTAGGAATATTTACATTGGTTACAAAACGTTCTAAACCACATAAAGCTTTTATTAAACGCAATCCCTCCTCTCCTGTATCCTTTAATTCTAAGTTTTCTAAACCGCCAGCAAGTCGCTCCGCCTGTCTATTTTTCTGTTCCTGTCGTTCTTTTCTCCACGCTACTGTAGTTAATGCAAACTTCCATTTCTTTTACGGTTTCGATCTTTCAAATACATCTCCCCAGGCATAAACTCTGCCAGATGTCTGTCTCCTGCAGCAGCAATTGCGCCATACCGGCGGAATAAATCAAACTTCACCCGATGTGCACAGTTAAATGTACCATTCATCCAATTTCTATCCGGATCATGATATCCTTCTTCAAAATTACGCTCAATAAAATTCTGATAAACAGGAAATAAATCCATATCCTTGTAAGATGCTTTGGTAAACCATGTAAAATGATTAATTCCAATCACATCTACCAATATTTCTTCTCTTTCTATCTCCTTAATTCCTGTTTCCATTCTAACAATATCGCGCAGAACCTTCTGAGTTCCAAACACCTCATGACAGCATCCAAACGCTTTTATTCCGGGAAAAACATGATATAATGTCTTAACACACAATGACATGGGATTCGTATAATTTATCACCCATGCATCAGGACAATATGTATGTATCGCCTCTGCAATTTCTGCAAACATTGGGATAGTACGTAACGCACGTACCAGTCCTCCCGGTCCCGTAGTATCGCCTACCGATTGATAAATTCCATATCGTTCCGGTAAATGTACATCTGATTCCATCTCATCAAATGTTCCCGGAAGGATTGAAATTACCACAAAATCGGCTCCTTCCAACGCAGTTCCCAATGATTCACTTGTTTCAAACTCCCACTGTCCCTTCACATCCTCCCGTGAAAACAGTCTTTTTCCTATTATTTCATTATCATGAGCCGCCTCTCTGTCAATGTCATATAAGCGTACCGTTCCACTTATACTTGTTTCTTTGGACAAATCTGTCATAAATACCCAGGCCCAGGCATGACTGCCTCCTCCAATATAAGCAATTTTCAAGTCTTTTATATGCTGTTTCATCACTCTTTTGTCTCCTTTGGATTTTCATTAAATGTGATATATGACATGTCCGGAAATGAGTATTCGCCTCTATAATTAGAAGCATTATACACCGGATATTTAACTGGATGATACGAACTATCTTCTATTTCATTTTCCTGTGTATAAATATACAGGCTATGGTAATCCCATACTACAAGTTCATCCCTGCTATCCCCGAGTAAATCTATAGCCTCACAGCACATAACTGGATGACCATCATCTGGAAATACAACTGCAATATCTCCATGACCATCCATCAGTCCTCCTTTTTCAGCATCGGCGTTCGTAAGAAAAAAATCCGTCCCATTCCCCAGCCAATTTACAGGAGCAAGTATATTGCCATTCATTTCATTCTCTTTTTCCCATAACTCATTTCCATCTGAATCATACAGATAAATCACTCCCTGATGTCCCCAAAAATTAGTTACTGCAATTTCAAATCCTTTACGTTCCGGCAGATAGTTGGCAATGCTGATTCTTTGTGCATGTCCAATATAGTCCCTGCTCAAAATATTTCCCTGGAAATCTCCTATAAAAAATCCCTGAGTACCGGAAACACATGCAAAATACCCCTTATCTATATCATTTTTAAATTTACCAGCCACAATTTCATCGGTATGATCCAGTTCTATAGAATACGTCCACAAAACATTCCCCTGACAATCTAATAGTGTATAACCCACTAAAATCTCATCATGTCCATCCCCATTTACATCTACGGCCAACGGATAATGGCCTGTATTCTTAGGACTTTGGTATTTCCATAATAAATTTAAATTGCTGTATAATGCATAAATACGGCAATATCTATCTTTTATTAAAATATCACTCGGCCTTTCCAGACCTCTAAAATTGCAAATACGAATTCCATCTGGGTTAATTCTATCAAAAGCGTACTGATTATAGGGCACACCTATCAACGTTTCGTTATCTTCATCTGATACAGGTGTAGCTGCTGATTTTTATCTTTCCCGTCCTTCCATCAAGAATCTGAATTTGAAAATTTTTTGCTGTAATTACCTCATCATATCCATCACCGTCAATATCATAAACCTGACACGGAAGATCCGCGCTGATCTTTCCAAGAATATTTGAGTTTTCTGAGGGTTCTCCAATCTGCCACAATATATTTCCATTCAAATCTATAGCTGTGAGACAGCTTATATGAGCATATGCATCTCTATCTACTTTTCTGAGCCTGTGGAATTACAATCTGCCATTCATCATTTCCCAGAAGATGTCCAAAACGAATCTGACGGCTGGTTCCAAAATTCTGAAGATCCAGCTTACGCACTAATTTCATATGAGGATAAGACGCCTGAAGCTTCTTCAAACGTTTCTTCTCTTGTTTTTCCAAATATTGAATTTCTCTAAAAGTGCTGTCTTCCGTACTGACATATATATCTGTAAACTGTGTTGGGCAATCGGCCGTTATTCCTATCTTTCCTCCACGCATTGCCAATTCTGTATCCATATCCATAACCAGCGTACTGTTTATAAAACATTTTACATTTTTCCCATCCACGGATACCTTTATTTTATACCACTGATCCGAATCAGACATAAATTTCTTTTCCGTTAATATATGGACTTCTTCCTTGTGACGCCATGCAAGTCTTGCTGTTTTCTTTTCTTCTAAAGAAAATACGAGGGTATCAATGCTATTATTCATACAAATGCAATTCCTGCCATACCACTGGTTGAAATCCTGCGCATAGACACAGAAACGTCATAATCCTTCCAGCCCGTATTTCCTGTCTGGAGCGTTGGAAAATACGATGTGGAATACCTTTTTCAATACGACTCTGTTCCATATAGTGCTTTCCGTTTTCTTCCGTAACAATCCATGACGGTCCATGTCCATTATAACGGTAATTACATACCTGATCCTTCCATTCTCCGCAAACGCCTTTTGGTGTCACATAGTGATATTCTCCAGCAGCTGAGTGATCTGGATCATAAGGAAATTCCCCTATAGGGAATTTCCTAAAATCATCTGAAAACAGACATATATTTCTCATAATAGTTACCTTCTCTCCATCTTATCCCTTAATTCCACTGGAAGCCACACCCTCTACGATATATTTCTGCAACAGCATAAAAATGATAATAATCGGCATAAGGGACAGTACGCACATTGCAAACATCGCACCATAGTCAGAGGAACTCATAGGATCGGTGAAATTTTTCAATGCAATGGATACCGTATATTTTTCTGGCGAATTAAGATAAAGCAACGATCCCATGTAATCATCCCATTTCCAGTAGAACTCAAAAATCGCACACGTTACCATTGCAGGTTTTACAAGCGGAAGCATAATACTGGTAAATATTGTATATGGACTACATCCATCCATCTTTGCTGCCTCATCCAAATCCTTTGGTACTCCTTCAATAAACTGCATTATCATAAAAATAAACAATGGCTTAGCACACCAGGCCGGGACTACAATTGGCATCGGGGAATTTACCCATCCTAACAAATTAAAAATAATATATTGGGGAATCATAATTACCTGATTCGGAAGCATCATTGTAATCATCATGCAAAAAAACAATCCCCTTTTTCCCGTAAAGTTAGCTCTTGCAAAACCATAAGCTACCATAGTTGAAGAAATAACCGCACCAATCGTTGCAAGTACTGTAATTATAATCGAATTCTTGAAGAATGTAGCAAAGGTGATCCCACCGAATCCCTTCCAACCAGTTATGTAATTTAAAATCGTCCATTGACTCGGAATCAGCTGAGCAGCCGTAGTCATAACCTGATCTGTGGGCTTAAATGAGCTGAGAAACATCCATGCAATAGGATAAAACATGAAAATGGCAATTCCTCCTACTATCACATGGAAAACAACTGCATTCCATCTGCGTTTTGTTTTCATTCCCATCTTCATGTCCTGCTCACCCCTTCTTCTTTTTAGATGCCATATCTGTATTATTTTCATAAAATACCCATTGTTTTGAAGAACGAAATACCATTGCTGTAAAAAATCCTACAATTACCAAAAGAATCCATGCCATAGCAGACCCATATCCCATTTCATAATATTTAAAGCTATTTTGGTATAGATAAAGGATATAGACCAGTGTTTCATTAACAGGTCCTCCTCCAGTAATGATTTGTGCCTGTGTAAATACCATAAAACCATTAATAATCTGCATAATCAGATTAAACAGGATAATAGGACTTAAAAGGGGCAGCGTAATAGAGAAAAACATCCTTATTTTTCCTGCTCCATCCACCTCTGCTGCTTCATAGTACGAAGTTGAAATCTGTTTTAAACCCGACAAAAGATGAGCATAGACGATCCAAACTGCCATACATACAGCAATATCAAAACATAAATTGCAGTATCTGTATTTCCTAACCAGTTTATCTTACAATTAATACCCATCGCCTGGAGAATACTGTTAAGAACACCTGATTTTGTAAACAGGTTTCTCCACATCACAGATACTGCTACTGATCCGCCGATTATAGATGGAAGGTAATAAACTACCCGGTAAACTGGAACTGCCCTGCTTTTACGGTTCAAAATCATAGCTACAAACAAAGCGAATATCAATCTTAATGGAACCGAAATAAACGCAAATTTAAATGTAACAAACAGTGATTTTAAAAACAGCTTATCCTGTGTAAAAAGTTTTACATAATTGTCCAATCCAACAAATTTTGTATCCGGAGACAAAATATTAAAATTAGTGAATGACAAAATAAAGGACATAATAAAGGGCACTAATGTAAAACAGAGAAATCCTGCCAGCCATGGAAAAATAAATACATATCCCACTACATTTTCATTATAGATGGACCATTTTTTTCTGCCACGTTCCACGTCTTTAACCTCCTGGCTGTTTTTTTATTTTGCAAGAATTTCCAACGACTGCTCCATCCAACTATCTACACATTCCTGTGCAGTCATCTGTCCATACATCAATTCATTCACATTATTGTTCAGTACCTCTACACACTGTCTTGATGTAGATGGTTCTGCCGGATCTGCATCGCGGCAATAATCCACTACCTCATCCATAAAATCATATACCTTTTTTTCATTTCCCTCTGCTTTGGTTTTTAATTCCTCACGGATTATTTTTGAAGCCGGTATTCCACGTTCTCCATTTAATGTTTCATTTTGCAGTCTTATCATTGATAAAGAAACTGATTGCTTTAGCGGCAGTTTCAGGATCAGGACAATCTTTTGTTATGGAAAAGAACTGAGCCGGCCTTACATACATTCCCTTTTCCGTCCCATTATCAAACAAAGGCTGTGTAGTCATTGCCAGATTCTGGTCAAAGTAGCCTGCAAAGTTAGAAAATTGAGAACTCCAGTTCATTCCCATTGCAGCTTCTCCCGTACAGAGCGCTCTTTCTGAATTATCTTTCCACAAAAGCTGATCTCCCGGATTAACAAATACGCCTTCCTGTGTTAAATCATAGCAATCCTGCAGAACCTGAACAAGCTCGGCTTTCGTTGTATCGTCAAAGCCAAACCCTTTTCCATCCTCAGAATATAAAGCCTGTCCCTTGGAACGAATCATTGGTTCTAATAAATATCTCGGCATTCCTAATGCCACATTCTCTGTCTGTACCCCTGTTTTTTCATAAATCTCTCTTGCAGCAGATACAAATTCAGACCATGTCCAACCCATCTTCGGAGTTTTTACCCCGGCAGCATCAAAAGATCCTGATTGTACATAATTGTCATTACATTGGCCCCAAGAGACACTCCATAAAACCCATCTTTATAATTTCCTCCGGAAATATAAATATCGTCACAGTTACTTAAGTCCAACGCTCCGCTTTCCACATATGGATTTAAATCCAGTAAAAGTCCATTATTAATATAACCGGCATACTGATCCGTTACCTGCTGAACAATACCAGGAAGATTATTTCCTACTGACTGTGTCGCCAACGTTTCCCAGTATGCATCATAACTGTTATACCATATGTAAAATCAGCACCGTTGGCCTCAGCAAACGCATCAAATGCCGCAATCGTCGCATCTGCCCGTTTCTGATTTCCCCACCATGCTATCCGAATACCTTCGCCTGTCTTTCCATTTGCAGATGCATTTTTCCCTGATGCATCCGCCTGAGTATTTTCATTCTGAATAGCCGTTGGTTTTTCATCCGAGTTTCCCGAACATCCTGTCACTGCTACTCCTGCTACCGCTGCTAAGCAAAACAATAAACTTTTCTTCATAAACAACCTTCCCTTCTCTCTGTTTTAAAATACAGATTTTATTGATATTTTTATTATACAAACAAAAAAACACTTCTTTAATCCAAAATAATGTCTATTTTGTGCAAAAAAGTGTTTTCTATAATTTGTAATTATATAGATTTCTCTCGTAATTCCGAAGGAGATTTCCCAAAATATTTTTTAAATACCGTACTAAAATACTGTGGATTATTCCCAAACCCCGTTCTTTCAGCAACTTCATAAACCGTAACATCACAATTTTCCCGAAGCAGCTGCGCCGCCTTCTCCATTCGTTTAATCGTCAAAAATGTAGAAAATTTATATCCTGTTTCTTTTAAAAACAGTTTAGACAAATAATTTCCGCTCATAAACAAAACTTCATCAGCAATTTGCTTTAAAGATAATTCCGGCTGATCTAAATTCATTTCTACACAAGATATAATTGTTTTAACAGTTCCTGAGTACTTTTGGGGATGTAGTTGAAGTGTCGTCTGCTGTTTGGGAAAATGCAAATCCCTGATGCGTATTAACGCGTCTAAAAGTTCTTCCTCCTTGATTGGTTTCAATATATAATCATCTGCTCCATATCTAAGAGCCCTCTGTGCATATTGAAAATCATCATAACCAGACAATATCAGAAATTTAGAATCATATCCACTTTCTCTGCTGTTTCGAATGAGTTCCAAACCATCCATAACAGGCATTTTGATATCGGTTACTACAATGTTAACAGATAATTGCCCCAAATATTCCAAAGCTTTTTCTCCATTTTCCGCTGCACCAACCACTTCAAATCCATTTACCTCCCAATCAATACATTTTTTCAGCCCCTCTCTTACAATTGCCTCATCATCTACAAATAAAATCCTGATTCTGTCCATTTTGCAAAGATGCCTCCTTTTTTACCCGAAATGAAACAGTCGCTCCACCTTCCTGATTCTTTTCGACCATAACTCCATAATGCAAACCATACAGACTTTTCAGCCGCTCATCCAAATTAATTAATCCAACTCCATTTCCCTGAGCTTTAATATCCCCACTTTGTAGTTTCTTAATAATATCCAAATCCATCCCATTTCCATTGTCTGATACAATGCATAAAATATCATTTTTCATTTCCTTAACGGATATCCTGATCCTACAGGGAGTAGAAACCTGCTCCATCGCATATTTTACAGAATTTTCTACCAGAGGCTGCAGACTAAACGCAGGAATTTTAATCTCCATCATTTCTTCGCCTATATCCATTTGAACATTTAATCGTGTGCCAAAACGTGCTCTCTGGATAACAAGATATCCTCTCAATATTCCATTTCCTGTTTTATCGGAATTAATGCCTCTCTGCTATTAATAGAAATTCTCAAAATATCTCCCAGTGCTTTAACAATTCCCGGAATCTGATGATATTTTTCCTCTGTAGCCATCCAACGTATCGTATCTAATGTGTTGTATAAAAAATGAGGATTCAATTTAGAACGAAGAGCTGACAGTTGCGCATTCTGAAGATACAGCTTTTGTTCATAATTTTCATGTATAAGCTCTCCAAGACGTCTTGTCATACTGGCAAAATTTTTCTCAAGGTGCCCTATTTCATCATCTCTCTCTTCAAATTTTGTTTTTACCGGATTATTTAGTGCTTTTTACCGGATTAGAGTCGCGGCTGATTTTATCTATTTGTTCCGA
>SCPO01000005.1_pt1 | contig 23495 bp, 31 predicted proteins | sample 6106821 | NCBI WGS metagenome assembly SCPO01 (sample SAMN10720448, study PRJNA508395) | human gut metagenome | isolation source: Participant 2 stool, 0 month | host: Homo sapiens | collected 2017 | reverse complement strand
TGATAGACGTAGGAGTAGGAATAAGAATATTGAAGAAGCATTTCCATAACTATGGACTTCGCTTCGAGGATGTGCATCACGTCCTCATCACCCATGACCACGCCGACCATGTAAAGTCGGTGGGGAGTCTGAGTACTGACTATCATCTACCGGTATATACGACCCGTAAAGTACATCAAGGCATCGAGCGCAACTATTGTGTTCGAAAGAAGATAGAGCCTAACCATGCTCGTGTGATAGAGAAGAAAGTAACTTCACACTGGGCGAGTTTAAGATTACTCCGTTCGGTGTACCCCACGACAGTACCGACAATGTTGGCTATTTCGTGGAGTGCGGTGGTGTAAACTTCTGTCTCATCACCGATGGGGCATATTACTGAAGAGATGCACGACTTTATCGGCCGTGCCAACTATCTTGTGCTCGAGGCGAACCATAGTGTAGAGATGCTCCAGCAGGGTCATTATCCCCAGTATCTGAAGGATCGCATTCTGGGAGATAACGGTCATCTGAGCAACGACGATTGTGGCGAGGCGCTTGCCAATTATGCTACACCGGAGCTTCATCACGTCTGGCTCTGTCATCTCAGCGAGGAGAACAACCATCCTGAGCTGGCACGCAAAACCGTGGAGCAGATCCTGCGCAGCAAAGGCATCATAGTTTACAAGGACTTCCAGCTGGAAGTATTGAAGCAAGACACCGAGCGAAATCTATAAGCTGGTGTAGGGCAGGTGTAAAACTAAAAAGGTAGCCGGATAAGGAGTTATATTGAGTTAACTCCTTATCCGGCTATTTCATGAATACGAAATAAACGGCTGCAATCAGGCAGCAGAAGGCTGCGAAATGATTCCAGTGCAATCCCTGTCCCTGAAAGAGGATATTGGCGATGATGGCGAAGACGATAAGCGATACGCATTCCTGTATCACCTTGAGTTGGACCAGATTAAACGGTCCGCCATTATCCACGAAACCGATGCGGTTGGCTGGTACCTGACAGCAATATTCGAAGAAGGCGATAGCCCAACTGAAGGCGATGACACCGATAAGAGGCCAGTTGCTGCTCACGCCCGTTTGTTGCAACTTGAGGTGTCCGTACCAAGCTAGCGTCATGAAGATGTTGCTCAGCACCAATAATAATATAGTATACAATCCGTTCATAATCTTATCTTTTTTGCGGGTGCAAAGGTAATATATTTTTTTAAACCCTCCAAATTTCAGGGAAGTTTCATTTCGTTTTTGTTTTGATATGGCTGTTTTTGGCAGATAGATCTCCGATATCCTGATATTTATCTCCGAAAGATAAGTGTGCTGTTTGCGTATGGCTAGTAGGCTGTTTGGGGCGAACAGCCGACTAGCGGAATAGGGAACAGTTGGCTGTTCCTATGAGACAGTCATCTCAGACGGGGAAACCAGATTTCTCCTTCCATCTGCACTTTGATATCAGCTATCGCAATATCTTCTTCCATAGATTCTTGTATTCAAGAATCTCGTTTATTAGTTGGCATCAAGATTTCGGTATAATCTGGCAAACTCTTCTAATCTAACTACTAGTACTCTTGGAAAATCAATGTTTTCTAAATCTTTGAAATGTTTATCATCTGATACAATGAAATCGGCATTAGCAAAGACTGCACAATCCACAAACTTATTATCATCGGGATCCTGTGTGATAAGATTCCAATGATAATGAGCATCAACTCTTTGGGTATTTGGAGCTTGAGTTATAATCTCTAATACCATAGTTGCTATTAATCGATTCGTTTTTAAACAAAGTATTTCTTCGTATTCTTCTAGAATTTCAGTTGTAAAGCAGAGACAATAGTCCCCATTCAAGAATCTTTCCCATAAGAAATAATTTTTGCTTTTCCTTGCAATTATCTGCAAGAGACAGTTGGTATCTAAGACGATATTTCTCTGCATAGTCAGTTTATTTATAAGTCGTGCGCAAATGTTCTGACTGCATTTCCTGCAACTTTTCATTGCTCATTTCGCCAGATTCCCAAAGCTTATCTATTTCTCGCTGCAAGCGATCATTCATGAACTTTACTAATGTTCGTTTCAAGTCTGCCAAGTCCTGTTCTGACTGCAAACAAGAGATAACATTGAGCACCGCCTGCTGGGCCTGATTGAATTGTAATACTTGTGTTGCCATAATTGTAATTTTTAAACATTTCACTCTGCAAAGATACAGATAATTATTGAAACTCCAAAGATTTTGAGAAGAATATTTTGATTTTGCAAGAAAAATGGGGGATAATATAAAAAAGGTGGCGAATCTTTTTGTTATCTCTGATTTTTGCAGTATCTGGATTGATTCGCATAATCCTTTAAATTTCCGTGTCCTCAGCCATTTTCTTTCAGATTTTCTTGCGAGTTCCAATCTTTCTTCGTATCTTTGCCGTGCCAGTTATTCATTTAAAAAAGGAGCAATATGATGGTACATCGAGATAAGATATTATGTTTTTTGGTTTTATTCTGCTGCTTTGCTCATACTCCTCTGCAAGCCCAGCAGCCACGCAAGAAGGTGGGGCTCGTGTTGGGTGGAGGTGGTGCCAAGGGTGCGGCTGAAGTAGGTGTGCTCAAGGTGCTGGAAGAGGCTGATATTCCTATAGATTATATTGCCGGAACCAGTATCGGTGCCATCGTGGGCGGACTCTATGCCATCGGCTACGATGCTGCGGATATCGATAGCCTCTACCGTAACCAGAACTGGCTTTTCCTTTTGAGCGACCAGGTGAAACGTGAATCGGAGACTTTTCTTTCTAAAGAAGAAAGGGAGAAATATATCGTTCATATACCTCTTTCCAAAGAGAGGAAGGTCTCGTTGCCAACCGGTTATGTGAAGGGGCAGAATATCTTTAACCTTTTCTCGAAACTTACCGTGGGGTATCATCAGGTGGATGATTTCTCCAACCTACCTATTCCTTACCGTTGCGTGGCGGTAGATCTGGTAGAAGGCAAGGAGGTGGTGTTTTCATCGGGCTCGTTGCCATTGGCGATGCGTGCCAGCATGTCGATACCGGGCATGTTTGCTCCGGTAGAATGGAAAGGGAAGATGCTGGTGGATGGCGGCGCCTTGAACAATCTGCCGGTTGATGTGGCAAAGGAAATGGGAGCGGATGTGATTATCTGTGTAGATTTGAGTACCGGTTGGAAGAAGAAGGAAGAACTGAAATCGGCTTCTTCTGTTGTAGAACAGCTCATAAGTATGATGGGGCAGAACAAATACCGGAAGAATATGGCTGAAGCCGATCTTTATATCAATCCTTCTCTGAAAGGTTATTCGGCAGCCAGTTTCCAATCTGAAGCCATTGACACGATGATACAGCGGGGAGAACAGGCTGCCCGTCAGAAATGGGATGAGCTGATGGCTCTGAGAAAGTATATCTATGCTGATGCTTGTGATTCTGCAGCCTCTGATGATACATTACAGGATAAACGCCTCAAACAGCCGAAACCTTCTCAGACGGAAGCTTATCATATAGGAAGCATCCGGATAGAAGGCATCAGCGGAGAGGAGGAAAAGTGGATTAGAAAGAAAATTGCTTTACGGGAGAATTCGGAAGTCAGTCCTGAGGAGATAGATGGCACACTTGCCATGCTCAGGGGACTGAATATCTTTTCGCGTGTAGAATACAGACAGTCTAACGAGGAACCTTATGACCTGGTATTCATGCTGGAACCCAACGAATCGAGAAGAATCAGTGTAGGTGCACGTTTTGATACGCAGGATCTGGCGAGCGTCATTGCTCAGATATCCAATAACCAGCAGTTTTCTACCCGTCATCACTATGCCTTTACAGGACGCATTTCCCGTAATCCCTATCTGGAAATGAAATATGCCTATGGCAACCTTTTCGGAGCGAAAATAGGCATTTCCTATCGTATGGCTCATTATGATTTCGACCTTTATGCGGACAAGCATAAGCTGGATGCCCTGGAGTTTCTTTCGCATTCTTTCGCTGGATTCTATACCCGCGATATCGGTAATTTCAGATTGAAATCGGGAGTGCAGTTTGATTATTATCATTATCATTCTGATATGTTCGAACGCGACGGAAGCATCCAGACACGTTCGTCAGACCATTTCCTGAACTACTTTGCATCTGTTGTGATGGATACTTACGACCGCCGCTATTTCCCGACCCGTGGTAGCCGCATTCAGGTTCAGGGCATTCTGCATACGGATGACGGAATACATTATGCTGATGGTAATCCTTTTGTTGAAGCTGCTTTTCAAGGAGAATGTGCCGTACGTCTCAATTCCAGATTCTATCTGCTCCCTAAGCTCAAGAGCCGCTTCTTGTTTGGCAGTTCCGTACCAGCCATTTATCAGAATTATGCAGGTGGAGTAGCTGACGGTTACTATCTGCCTTGGCAGGTGGCATGGGAGAGTGCGCAGCATGTTCATCTGCTGGAGCGCAATGTGGTGACTGGTCAGCTCGGTTTCCGCTATCGGGTAAAAGGAAAGTTCTATCTTACCGCTCTGGGAGAGTATGGCAAGGAAGCCCGCAAGTTTTCCCATATTCTCATCGGTGATGATTTGTGGGGAGGAGCCTTGAGAGCATCCTATGATTTCGTATTGGGTCCGGTAAGCATTCAGGCTAATTATTCTAGCTTGGGTAAGAATGTAGGATTCTATATCAATGCAGGATTTGTATTCTGATTTCCTTATCTGTATCATGTAAACCAGAACCTGCATGTTTATATGTGTCATGGCGGTTCGCACAAAACTCGCATCTTGTCGTTTCCAGAGCCTACAAGACAGGAAATCATCAGTCTGATAGGTGGTTGGCTGAAGGAATAATGCTTTCAACAACCAACCATGATGGATAAAATGAAAGATTTTTCAAAAATATCCATAAAAATTTGGTGGTTTCAGAAAATGTATTACCTTTGCACTCGCTTTTGAAAACAAAGCTTTTTGCAGAGGCACCCTTAGCTCAGTTGGTAGAGCAACTGACTCTTAATCAGTGGGTCTAGGGTTCGAATCCCTAAGGGTGTACAAAAAACTCCGAAGAATCAATCTTGGTTCTTCGGAGTTTTGTAATACTGATTACCATTATACGATAGAGGCGATTGTTCTGAACATCATGATGCCGGTGAATTACAGACAGTCCGATTTTTATGTAAAATATCGACATTTTACCTTGAATTATCTAAAACTAGTCCTCCATTCCCCTATCATATATTAATAAACTTCATAAATTCACTGTCATTATGTCAAGAAACAAGAAAACATCAGAGTCTTTATTCCAGTTCATGAACCTCCTCATCGCCCTATTGCTGAAGAACGGGCAATACCGCACCTCGCTGCATTACAAGGCAACCCTCAACAGCTTTAAGCGATACCGAGACAATAAGGATATTGCCCTACAAGAGATAGATGCAGAAGTGATGCGCTCGTATGAGGCGTACCTGCATCATACGGCGGAGGTATGCAAAAACACCAGCTCCTTTTATCTCCGCATCCTCCGTGCCACCTACAACAAAGCTGTGGCAAAGGGACTGACGCCACAGCAGCATCCCTTCTCGGATGTCTATACGCAGATTGCCCAAACTCGCAAGAGAGCCATACCTACAGAGAATGTTAGCCAGATCAAGAGTCTGCAATCTGTCAAGGATCTCAATCCCAAGGAAGAGATGGCAAGAGATACATTCCTGATGAGTTTCTATCTGCGTGGTATCTCTTTCATCGACCTGGCTCATCTCCGCAAATCTGACCTCAAGGACGGTTATCTTCATTATACAAGAAGAAAGACAGGACAGCGTCTCACCATCCGATGGGAGAAGGAGATGCAGGAGTTGTTGGAAAAGTATCAGGCGCAGACTGCCTCCTCATCTTATCTCTTTCCTTTCCTTGTTGATGATGGAAACAAAAGACAGGATAAAACTATTGACAAAAAGCAGGATGAGGCACGCCTATATCACAATGCGGAAGCGCGTATCTCCTACCACCTCAGAAAGTTTGGAGCTACGATAGGCATCAAGGGCAAGCTCACCCTCTATGTTGCCCGCCATTCCTGGGCAACGACGGCAAGAGATAATCATATCTCTATCTCTGTCATCAGCGAGGCATTGGGACATCATTCCGAAACCACCACACAAATCTATCTCCGTTCCATCAAAAGCTCAGAAGTAGATGATGCCAACGCCAAGATACTGGCAGCCCTATAAGCCACAAAAAAGAATTAAAAGAGGGATTATGTAAAATGAACCAAAATGAACCAATTTTTCTGAATCTTTATATAAGAGACACAGAATCTTACCGCAAAGATACGAAAATTGTTGGAAACAAGCAAATTATGCGTGTTAAAAAATTAATATCATTCTACGAAATTCTACATTTTTTCAGCATTTTTCGTAAGCGGCTCCGCGTTTATACCTTGCATAATTCAAAAAGCAGTAACAGCTGATTAAATTAATGCTGTTGCTGCTTTTTCCATCGGTCAGGAAGTAAGTCTCTATATTTTTCCCATGGAGTATTTGGTTGCCATTCTGCAGTCTTTTCTATTACGTCGCATATGTATTCGAACAGATTGATGCCATTCAGTCTGCATGAGATGGCGATGGAATATAGGATAGCCGCACGTCCTGCTCCTTCGTGCGAGCCAAAGAACATTGAGTTTCTTCTTGATAGTGATATGTACCTTTGGATTCTCTCAATATAGTTGTTATCGAGAGCCGTATCACCTCTTTTGAAGATGTCACAAATGGCATTATATTCATTAAGGGCATAACCGACCGCCTGCGCCAAGGTAGACTTGGGCAGCAAATCCTTCCTGGAAGATATTTCCTCCAGTTTCTCCAATAAATCCTGTAAAATGTCCGGTGCATATGACTGCCGATAGGCTAGATGGTCTTCAACGGTCCATCCATTTACCCCAACCTTATGTTTTTTGTCTTCTCGATAAAATCTGTTGAGGATATCTACGACCTCCTGAGCATCCTTGTCTTCCTTGCCGCAGTCGATGAAATCTCTCTTGACATGCTGCAGGCAGGCGATTCTCATAATGTCAGGATAAGCATCCGACTCCAGTTTCCGGTAAGGAGCATATGCATCACTCTGTATGGTACCTTTATAATCAGAGAATATGTTAAGTATGACCTGCTCAGAGCGTGATCCATCCTCATATACGAAGAAGACAAGTCCCAGTTTAGGCGCACTTACAGCCCAGAAGTAGCCTTTCTTCGAACCCTTGTCCGTAGGCTTTGTCTTGGCTAACAGCACTTTATGGTATGTCTCGTCTGCCGAGACATAATCCTGCTGCAACACTACTTGGCAGATAGCCTTATAGAAGTTTTCCAGTACATCGGCACTTCTGGCAATCAGTTTGTTTGCCGTGGCTTTCCTTAACGTAAACCCATTGTCGGCAAAGTATTTGATGATTCGCTCTACCGGCATGGAATAGATGTATCGCATCTGCAGGAGTCCTGCTGCAAAGGAAGGTGAATAGGAAGAATTCAACAACAAGTAGAAGCGGAGTTTTCCCCGGATACATGATACTTCCATCAGTATAAGTGTTGATGTGATACACGGTCTTGATGAATTTGATGGGTTCCATGCTGTAACGTATACAGGTACGAGTTCCGAAGAGACGCAACGTCTTCAAAAACTCTGCATCCATGACTGGATCTATCGTAACATGCACCTCTTTCATCTCGTAATGCATGTCACGCTTGGCTCCGTTGTTTTGCGTGCCTTTCTCTTTTCGGCCTGCTCTGTTTTCTTCTTGTCAAATTCCTCCTGGGTCATCGAGTCTTGTGGATTCTTTTCCTGACGTTCGGACTTCTTGCCTGAAACGAGCTTGCCGAGTGCCTTGTTCTGACGATTCGCTTTGTCAATGGCGATTCCTTTCTGGACGAGTAATTCTTCTAATGACTTTATACGTTCAATGAGTTCGCTGACCTGTGTAGTCAACGAACTCACCGTAGCATTAGCTTGCTGAAGCTGTTCGTTTGCAAGCTGAAGCTGTTCCTTTAAAAGTACTATAATTTCGTCCTTTTTCATAGTGCAAAGGTACGAAAAAATATCGAGATATGCAAGGATTTTTAGATATTTATTTTTCTATCTTATTGATACACAGTTCATTAAATATAATCTTATGCGCCTATAGATTAAGCCGTTTCCTATATCTCATACTTTTCAGGCAAATTCCGCTCATGATGGCAGATAGCGTCTTGTACGGCATTTTGCATTGTTTGCTTTGGGGATCAAAGAATGGTAATTCAAAGGTTCCTCGCTCCAGTCGCTTCTGATACAGCAAGAAACCGTCGCCATCCCATTTTAGCATTTTACCTGCTGGCGATTCTTTGAGAAGAAGATGAAGACGGCACCACCGAGTGGCGGCAGCTCCATCTCCGTCCTCACAATCTGGTACAGGCCATTTATGCCCATGTTCATTCGGACATATCGCTGGCAGACGTAATACTGGGTGTTTTCGTTTAATCCAAACATAGCAAGTCCTCCTTCTCGTAAAGTTTCATCAGATGCATGACTGATTTGGCACTACCTTTCTTGATGGTGACTATCGTTCCATTGGGAAAGGTTAAGGTTATGCCGAAAAGATAATTTTCCGGGCAGACGGAATCGGATGGCATTTCCATGGGAAGGAACATCATCCCAGTGTCCTTGGCTGTTGCTTCGGAACATTCCTTACGGGCTTCGGCCTGAAGCAGACGAATCTGTTGTTTGGCTAACCTAACAGAATAACCTTTCTCTGACATCCATCTATGCATCGAGCGATGGTTTACATGCCGTTCCTTTAAAAAAGGAATCAAACTGGCTTTTGGATTATGATTCAAATGAATCTGGAAGGCATTCCATGCCCTCTCATAACGTTCTGTTGCTCTCATAATTGCGTTGCTTTTAAAATTATGGTGCAAAGGTAAGAACTTTTACGATAAAGGGCAAGGTATAAACGCAGAGCCGCTTACCATTTTTCTCGTACACAATCTTCTAAGTCGTTGATTGAAAGAATGTTTTTCGGTTTTCTGTGTCTCTTATATAGAGATTCAGAAGAACGGGAGTGATTGAGGGAAGGATTTTGAGGACAAAGGAATCGGACAGCTAATCATTCCAAGGGTTGCAGACTATCATGCTCTTGGATCAGGAGTACGTCTGTGATTAGAGGTTTCCGTTATTGGAAATAGACTAACCAACCCTTTCTTGCCAAGTGTTTTGAAACATGATTTCACGACACGGGGGAATGAGAAGTACACCCTGGTCAAAATAGAAAAAAATAAACAATGATACAAGCAGACAACGAGGAGAGTTGGTACGCATTCAAGATATTTTTTGGGAAAGGAAAGCCTATCAAGGCATATTTCGTTGCCAAAGGGATAGAACATATTTATGATGTGAAACAAGCATATTGGGACAAGAATAAGAAAAAGAGACTGGTGAAGGAAGTTCCTATTATGCCATCTCTTATTCTTTTCCGTACCACGAGAATAGAAGCAGAAGAGATGGAGCGTATGTTTCTCAATAAAGTGATGCTCTATCGTGGCAAAAATTCTGAGAACTTGAAAGAACCTTCTAAAATTTCAGAACGTGAAGTGAAAATCTTCAATATTGTAGCAACTTCTGGTGTTGAAGGACTGGATTTTACGATGAGTATAATCCCAAGTTTACCAAAGGCGACAAGTTCCGAGTCATTGAAGGTCCTTTGAAAGGAGCGGAAGGCTATGTCGTCCGTATCAAAAAAGATCATAAACTTTATGTGAGTATCAAGGGGTTGTGTGCTGTTACGACAGGATATATTCCTAAAGCATACTTGCAAAAAATCGAATAGAGTATATGGAAATGTCAGATATTAAGCAAGTGGTACTGACGAGGAAAAGTACCTCGCCAGTAACAGAGTATTAATCGAGATGATGATGAGCAGCCCAGCTGACCGCATCCAAACACGGACACTCTTTGGGAGTAGTCCCCGGCAAATCCGATGCCCCACAATCTTCGCTTTCGGAAGAGAATCTTCAGATTCCTGAAAAGGTCAATGAGTCTCGTTTCCTGCTCAGTTGTCATGGTGTTGCAAGGTTTGCCTTGCTCATCGAGCCCTCCCTCATAGCAGATGCCGATAGAGCATCTATTATAAGGTCTGGCATGAGCACCAACCTCCAACAGCATCCGGTGCTGCGTCATCGTTCCATCCTTACGGATGTAGAAGTGGTAGCCGATGTCATAAAACCCACGCGCCTTATGGTCGCGTCGCAGCTGTTCTACACTATAGTCCAGATTGCATCGGCTAGCCGAGCAATGCAAAACCAGATATTTAATGTCGTTAGCCGACATATATTGACTTTGTCTCATAATTCACAATTCATAATTCAACATTCAACACTTAACATTGCTATAAGGCATTTGCGCACGAGCTTACTCCCAGTGCAGTAAGAGCTGCAATCAAAGCTTGAACAGCAGCATTCAAAATTGAAACCCAAGAAATCTTCTTGGAACCATCATTAAAATTCTTCATAATCAGAAATGTGTTTAAAAGTGAAACATAAGTTTGAAGGGGTGACCACACCCTGCATTATGCAGGATGCAGTCACAGGGAGAATCCTACTCCAGACCATCACCGCCACCGTCGGTACCAGAGTCGGTACTGCTTCCACCACCAGGGTTTGGTGTATCACCATCATCACCCGATGGCTTGTTGTCACTCTTGTCGTCCTTGGTAGGCTTCTTCTTCGCAGCCTCCAGGTCAACGGTACTCTCGTTCGCCTTTTCAGCCTTGAGCAAGGCAGCTTGACCAGCACGGCTTGCCACGAGCTTGAACTCAGCTTTATCAACAAGGTTCTCAAAGTCCACACCAGGGTTAAACTTGATGTTCACCGACTTGATGTTCTCCTCGGTAAACTTCTCCAGCGACTCCGCACCCTCACAGTTGATGGAGATGCTAAAGACACCAAACTCACCGAGTTTAATCTTGTTGCCGTTGAGCAGTTGCTCTACAATGCAGTCACACATGTCCGACAGGATGGCTTTCACCATACCTCGGCTGTAGCCAGCGTTGTGTGAAGCAATGTGCTTGCAAAACTTGTTCAAGTCCCAGATTTCACGAACTTGGTTCTTGGCATAAGCCTTAGCCCCGTCCTCAGGCTTGAGGTAGTTGGTCATCAAAAATACAGAATACTCAATCATAATTAATCCTTTCTTTTAAAATGTTAATACTAATGTTACCTATGTCTCACTCAAAACTCAGAATGTCGAATGCCCGGGTAATGAATTCTTCACTCTTCACTCTTCGTTCTTCGTTTAACTGATGCAAAGGTATAAAAAATGAGAGGCAAAATCAACTTTATGGAATAGCGTTGGATAACCATTGAATATTCGTTGAACAACCATTAAAAAACCCTACTAGAAATGGAAGAAAACAGCAAGTCTAACGTGACTTTCAACATATACGGAGGCAACAACCAAATCCTCCCCAATGCCACAGAAGCCGTACAAAACTTCTATGGCGACCAATTCGCAGACCAAAAGCTCCATTCAGAAGGCGAATCCACCGATGCACCTAATGAAGATGAGCAGCGTCTCGCTATATATATTAATAAGGTGAAATCTCTCCGAGGTTACATCTCTCTCCTCACCGCTTGCAAGAAAGCAAAGGAAGTGGGCGAGGTAGTAGCCACGATGTGCCAGAACGAGGAGGCGATAGATGCCGACCTTATCGCCAAGAAAGATTTCATCCATCTCCTCCTTCCATTCCTCACGAATGTGAAGACAGGCAAGGGAGTAGATAACCTCCGCCTCTACATCAACAATGCATGGGATGCAAGAAAAAAGGCTATCCGCCAGTCAAATCGATGAAATAACCCTCAAAAAGTATATTATATTACTTGAGCAAGTATATTATATTACTTTGCCAAGTATATTATATTACTTGGGCAAGTAACTTATATTCCCGAAAACATGAGAGAAATATATATTCATATGATACGTAAGGCACAAGAGTTCATGAATGAGAATCATTATGCAGACATCTCTCGTGTACATTGTTTGCTCCGAAAGATGATGCCTAAGGAATACCATGACCTGATAGACCAGATCAAGGAGTGTCAAGACCCGCACGTTATGTTCAATGTTAATGGTGGCAACAACGTGATAGCGCCAAATGCTAGTCAGGCGAAACAAAATATACATGATGATTCTTCTAGTAGTATAAAAGATAATTTTCAATCATAAAAGTTGAATTATGGATTTGCAATTAGAGCGATTTTCAGACATCAATCTCAAAGATTCATTCTTTGATTCTTTGAGGTCGAGTTATCCCGAGTTTGATGAGTGGTATCATAAAAAGGAAGCTGCAGGTGCAACAGCCTACACCTATTATATTAATAGAGAACTGAAAGACTTTCTTTATTTGAAGATAGAGGAAGAGGAACTATCAGATATGGTACCTGTGCAACCTGCAAGGAAACGCTTGAAGGTCGGCACATTCAAGGTGGACAATGACAATCGTCATACCACACGTGGCGAGCGTTTCATGAAGAAAATCATGGATTTGGCTATAGCCGAGGATGTGGAAGAAGTCTATGTCACCATGTTCCCTACAGATGAGTTACAAGGCTTGATTCGTATGTTTGAGAAGTTTGGATTCTTACATGAGGCGGACAAGCCTCATGAGGACGGTAATTCGGAATATGTATTGATAAAGAATATGAGAAACCATATAGGTGATTTAAAACTCGACTATCCTTTTGTTAGAAAAGCGGGTTTTAATAAGTATGTTCTTTCTATAGTTCCAGAATACCATACACAGCTTTTTCCGGATTCCATTTTGAAAAACGAACAGAAGTATGATCTTATACAGGATGTTTCTGAGACTAACAGCATCTATAAGATATACCTTTGCTGGATGAAAGGTACTAGATATTTGAAAACAGGTGACAAACTTGTCATTTATAGGACTAGTGATTTCCAAGGTCCAGCCAAGTATCGCAGTGTTTGTACATCTGTTTGTACAGTTAGTGAGGTCAAGACCTTCAAAGACTTTGAAAATGAAGATGCTTTTGTGAATTATACCAATCGTTATTCGGTATTTAAGGAATATGAATTGAGACGATGGTATAGAACAAGGAATTGTTTCATTGTCATCAAGATGTTGTATAACATAGCTTTCACTAAGAAAGTAATCAATAAAGTGATGAAAGAGCAGGTTGGCTTGAACCCTGAGTATTGGGGATTCTTCAAGTTGACCGATGCTCAATTTGATAAACTATTGGAATTAGGAGAAATAGATGAACGTTATATTATCGATTAAGCCAGAGTTTGTTGAGAAAATCTTTTCTGGGGAAAAGCAATATGAGTACCGCAAGGTTCTCTTCAAGCAAAAGGTGGATACCGTATATATCTACGCCAGCCGTCCCATCAGCAAGATTGTAGGCGAGTTCAAGATAGCAGAGATTATCTGTGATACCCCTGCGAATATTTGGAATCAAACGAAAGAATACTCTGGTGTAACCAAGTCTTTCTTCCAACAGTATTATACAGGAAAAGATAAAGGCGTGGCCCTCAAGATAAAGGAATGTAAGCAGTACAAGGAGGCTGTTGATCCAACAACGGTTATTGCTAACTTTAAAGTTCCCCAGTCGTTTATATATGTTTAAGTTTTGTCTAATAGAAATATGATACCTCCATTTCAAGTAATAATAGATTGTCCCTTCAAGAGTATTACTAAAGATTCAACACTTGCTTCTATAGACAAGAAATATAGTGCTTGTATGGTAAATGATTTTGAGGATGGAGTATGGAACGGTAAATCACCATTAGCCCGTATGGCGGTACCTATATAATATATTACCTTTCATATTATGAATACTGATATTAAGAGTTTGATACCGTCCATGCATGCAGAACTGAAGCATATGCAATCTCGTGTTGCAGAGCTTCAAGTCTCATTGCAGCAAGGTTCATCTGATGAAAAGACGATTCGAGAGGAAAATTCTCGAATGAATCTGCGTGGGATTTGGACTTGAAACAAAAATTCCTTTAAAAATTTGGTAGTTTCATATAAAACCATATATTTGCAGTCAAAAAAAGGAGATACAATTATGAATACAATTACAATAGATAATAATACATATCACGAAATAGAAAATTTTGCTCATGTAAACAATTTGGATGTAGCAGATGTAGTGAAGAAGTCTTTTCGTTTCTTTATAGAGGAGTTTAAGTTTGCTAAGCCGCATTCGAAAGCATCTCGGTATCAGTTGCCTTTGCATTTGAAAAAGATGCGAGGAGTATTAGCTGGTGTGGAAGATAGTGAGGATGAAAGATTAAACTATATATTGAGCAAGTAATGAAGAAGGTATTTTTAGATACGAATGTGGTTCTTGATTATTATCTGGATCGAGAAGGCTTTAGTGATGATGCTGAAGCCATCTTGGCTTATGGATATAATCAAGGATGTTCATTGTATGTATCTTCTTTAACTTGTGCTAATATGGCGTATATAGGCAGAAAGAAGTTCCCTGGTGAAGCGATATATGCAGTACTTGCAAGTTTGTTTGAATTTGCCGAAATAGCATCTGTCGATTCGAATGCTGTAAAGTCCGCAGTAACTTTGCAGGCTAAGGACTTTGAAGATGCATTGCAATATTTTTCTGCTAAGGCAATAGGTGTGGATTGTATTGTTACCAGAAACGTTAAGGATTTTCCTTTTTCGGAATTGCAAGTCTTGACCCCTAAGGATTTTTTGGCTCATTATGCAGTTAAATAAAATGACAGGTTGGATACTTACTAAGAAGAATACGACGTTATGAACATAGAAGAAAGAAAAGCAGATTTTATGCGTCGCTTCAAGGCTTCTAGAGAGCGGAAGGCAGAATACATAGCACAAATGGAAAAGCGAATGCGTGATGACTATCGCCGCAGAATAGGTAAGGAAGCAGAATCATTTTGTGTGTTGTAAGAATGAAAAAATTAGATTTAGTCAAGATTAATGTTGTGCACCATATGCAGTAATATAGTAGAGACGCAGTCTTGGTGATATACGAATCGTTGCTTGCAACGAAGAAATCTGTGTAAATCTGTGAGATCTGTGGGACATTAGAATAAACTCCCCATTCGAGTGACGACCAGTGCAGAGCGATACTGCAATGGGGAACAAAAATATAAAATCATGAAATCTTATTTCTCAATCAAGCCAGGAGCAACCTTCTTTTTAGGTAGCTCCCGCACCCTTGTCTATCATAAAGACGATGTCGAGATCATCTACAAGACCAAGACACCATCCGGCAAGACCTACTACGCCCATGTCTATTTGATGTTGGGTGGGGAAAACTCCGTTACTCTTTATGCCGATTGGGGTGATTACTTTTTACATATGTCAAGCATCAAAGACCAGGAGCATTTCTTTGGTATAATGAAGCGTCCCTGCCCAACCTTTGTCCAGATATGGCAAAGCGAGCATCCCGACGATATATTCATTATGTCAGCCAATGCCGGTCAAACCATGGGCTTAGGAATGGATATCGAGAACGTAGATTATCGCAATCTCGCTCCAACATCCCTCCCTTTCCATCCGTTGGTAGAGATAGGCTTACGTAAGTTCCTTGATGCCAACAACGATTTATATTTAGAACTCAATTCCCGTTGTCCCCTGAAACTCTGGAAAGACCGTTTAGTAGCAGTATGGGGTGAAGAAACAAAATAAAATAGCAATATACCAATGAATAAAGAAGAAAGAAATTCCTTTCGAAAGGAAATGCTCGGTAAGTTAGAAGAACAATGGGCTAAGAATAATCGCCCTGAAGACGACCTCTTTTATTACCACCCATCTGAAGATAAAATTGTCCTATCCCATGCCCTGTTCTGGGGGATGCCCCAAAACATAAAAGGCAAGGTAGGAAAGGAAAAGTACTTATTGCTTCTCCGCCAATATCAGGAAGAGATGCTCGAAGCCTACTTGACGGAATCAGAAGATTTCAAAGACCTGCTTCACTATTGCAACATCATGTACAATTTCCTTCCTATGTTGCTTCGGAGCACGTACGATTTCCATATCCACTTAGATGCTCGCAAGCTAGCCGCCATTACGATAGTCGCTGGCGGTTATGGTGGTGATATGCCCGAAGACCAGGCATACGACCTCCTCGATGATATAGACTTCTATTATAATAAGGTGAAGTGCCGCAAAATAGAAAAGCTCTTGCCGGTATTGACCAAACTGGTGAAAGAAGAGCAAAAGTTACTTTAGCTTGTATGGAGGAATGTTTCTGACACTATAATATAGTGGGTACGCTGTAATGGTGATATACGGAGAATGTCAAGGCTGCCTAAATGGTAGCTTTGGCAATACCAATTAATAATATGTTTTTTGGGAAAAATGTTGGATGTGCTAACTGCTGAAAATCAGCAGTTACGTTCTAACGGTGATTTACGAAACTGTGTGCTTAGCAATCCTTCACTCTAAAGATAATGCAAATGAGTGCAATGAAAGCTGGCTTTCAAATTGCCGAGTGCAGCTTATCTTCTACAATAATGATACAAAATATAAAAAACTGATAGGTGTAACTACTTGCAATATAGTGGGGATGCAGTATTGGTGATATATACAATTATTCATTGATTATGAAAGAATATAAACTAAACTTTGAAGGGTATTGGAGAGACATCAATAAAGGTGGGCTTCCTTCCTATTCTGGAATTTATTTTGTATATAGGTGCATTTATAATGCTCAAAGTAATTCTGTTGAGTTGGTTGATATAATATATATCGGTCAAGCAGATAACATTCATGATAGACATAATAATCATGAAAAGTATTCTGAATTCTCCTCACTGCTTTTGCAAGGTCAAGAGTTGTGTTACTCTTGTGCTCCTTTAGATGAAGACCGTGATTTGGTAGAAAATGCTCTTATCTTTGCTCAAAAACCTGTTTTAAACGAACAAGGCAAGTATAATTATAACTATACAGAAGCACATATCGTCTCTGCTGGTGCATGTGCATGTCTTAGAAATACTGATTTCAATATGAAATATTATGTTGAAAATTTAAATAGGTAGAATATGGCTAATTCTGAAGGAAAAACAATAGGGCAGGAACAGAAGAGATGTTTTATAATAATGCCCATAAGTGATGTGGATGGCTATCTAAAAGGACATTTCGATAGAGTCTATGAGTATATTATAGCACCTGCATGTCAAAAGGCTGGTTATGAAGTTATTCGTGCAGATGGGACAGCTAAAGCAAATGTAATTATAGCAGATATATTGAAAAATGTATTGGAGTGTGAAATGGCAATCTGTGACTTAAGTGCCCGTAATCCTAATGTGTTTTATGAATTGGGGTTTCGTCAAGCTTTCAATAAGAAAACTGTTTTGATGATTGATGATAAAACTGACCGTCCATTTGATATAAGTGGTCTTCGTTCTTTTCAGTATGATTCTTCTCTAAGAATAGATTTGGTAAACAAAGCTATCGATGATTTGGTTAAGGCATTAAAGGAAACGAGTGATATGGGCGAACACGAGCTAAATTCGTTGTTGAAATTATTGTCAATAGAGAATCCTGCAACATTGCCAGAAGGTCATAAACTGTCGGATGAAAGTACTCTTATACTTCAAGCAATTCGAGAATTAGGAGAAGATGTTCATCGTGGTATTCGCAGAAGATCAGTTTTCACTCCTTTAGGAAGTCCTATCATTGATGTTTCTTTGCCAAATGGTAAAAAAGTGAAAGTCGGTGATCGGCTTTTCGATATGAAACATGATAAAGATTTAGGTGAAGTTGTAGAGTTGACGAAAGATTCAATAATAGTCAAAAATATAAATAATGATATTGATATAATTCTACAAGATAGTCCTATATTTAATGATTTAATGGTAATGCCCTTTTAAGAAAGATAGGCTGACATAAAACAATATCAGGCGGTCCCATCCCGCACAATATGGCGCAGACCTTTGATGGTCCGCCAACCTTATAGCGTAGCGGTTCTGAGCACCGGAGGGCGGTTACATCCTCTCGTCCCTGAGGGAAGAGAGGCTTGGAGAGAAAGGTGGAGCTCTCCTTGCAGGAGAGACGGAGAGGTAGAAAAATACCTTCTTTAACGGTAAGGAAGGACGGGTAGGTTTTCGAAAAAATCCTTTTAATGGGAAAAAGCGTTGCCAATGAGTGCAATGAAAGCTTGCTTTCAAATTGCCGAGTGCAGCTCGCTTTATCAACAAGAAGGACGGGATGATTTTAGAACTTCTTATTTTTAAGAACAAAAGATAAAACAATGAATATAATCAAAACTGATATTGAAGGCGTCCTCATTATAGAGCCACGCCTCTTCCGTGATGCTCGTGGCTACTTCTTCGAGAGCTTCAGCGAGCGAGAGTTTGAAGAGAAGGTTGCCCCAATCTTGGGACACAGTGTTCACTTTTGCCAGGACAACGAGTCTATGAGCAGCTATGGCGTAATGCGAGGCCTGCACTTCCAGCGCCCTCCTTATACCCAGAGCAAGTTGGTACGCTGCGTAAAAGGTAGAGTACTTGATGTAGCAGTGGATATCCGCAAAGGATCACCAACCTATGGCAAACATGTGGCAGTAGAACTGACAGAAGACAATCATCGTCAGTTCTTCATTCCAAAGGGCTTTGCCCATGGTTTCGCCGTTCTCTCAGAAACAGCAGTCTTCCAATACAAGTGCGATGAGTTCTATCATCCAGAGTCAGATGGTGGTATTTCTATCCTCGATGATACCCTCGGTATTGATTGGAAGATTCCTACAGAGCATGCCAATCTCTCTGAGAAAGATACAAAACATGCTATGCTGAAAGACTTTGATAGTCCATTCGACATCAATGTAGATTTATACAAGTAAACAAGATACTAATCATTTAACATTAAGGCAATGAAGGGAATAGTATTAGCAGGTGGTAGCGGTACACGCTTGTACCCTATTACCAAGGGTATCAGCAAGCAGCTGATTCCAATTTTTGATAAACCGATGATATATTATCCTATTTCGGTTCTGATGTTGGCAGGTATCCGTGAGATATTGATTATTTCAACTCCATTCGACTTGCCAGGCTTCAAGCGATTGCTAGGTGATGGTAGCCAACTAGGTGTGAAATTTGAGTATGCTGAGCAGCCTTCACCAGATGGCTTGGCACAGGCATTCATAATCGGTGAGAAGTTCATCGGTAATGATTCTGCTTGCCTCGTATTGGGCGACAATATCTTCTATGGTGCAGGATTGAACCAAATGCTTCATCAGGCAGTAGTAGATGCAGAGCAGAACAATAAGGCAACCGTCTTCGGTTATCGAGTAAGCGATCCTGAACGATATGGCGTGGCAGAGTTTGATGAGCAAGGCAATTGCCTGAGTATCGAAGAGAAGCCTCAGCATCCAAAGAGCAACTATGCTGTGGTAGGCTTATACTTCTATCCTAACAAGGTGGTAGAAGTAGCTAAGCATATCAAACCATCTGCTCGTGGTGAGTTGGAAATCACAACAGTAAACCAGGAGTTCCTGAAGGATAAGCAGCTGAAGGTACAGACCATGGCAAGGGGATTCGCCTGGCTTGATACTGGAACTCATGATTCCCTTTCAGAGGCATCTACCTTTATCGAAGTTTTGGAGAAGCGACAGGGCTTGAAGGTGGCTTGTCTGGAAGGTATCGCATACCGTCAGGGTTGGATTACCGCAGAACAGTTGAGAGAGAATGCTCAGCCTATGCTGAAGAATGACTATGGCAAGTATCTGCTTTCAATCCTTGATGAAGCAGATGGTACATTAAAGAAGAATTTAGAATATTAAAATATAAGATAGGTGAGGGAGGGAATAAGAGCATTTTTTAAGCTACTTTTCGCTCTGTTCTCAAACTCATCTATCTCTCTTTAAGTAAAGTAACAATGAAGAATATCATTATCACGGGCGGTGCTGGTTTCATCGGCTCACACGTAGTAAGACTTTTCGTGAACAAATATCCTGAGTATCACATCATCAACCTCGACAAGTTGACTTACGCTGGTAATTTGGCTAACCTCAAGGACATCGAGGACAAGCCTAACTATACTTTCGTTAAGGGTGATATCTGTGATTTCGACCTGATGTTGAAACTGATGCAGGGCTACAAGGTGGATGGCATCATCCATCTCGCTGCCGAGAGCCACGTAGATAGAAGTATCAAGGATCCATTCACTTTCGCTCATACCAACGTGATGGGTACCCTGTCTCTGCTCCAGGCGGCAAAGATTTACTGGGAGAGTCTTCCTGAAGGATACGAGGGTAAGCGCTTCTACCACATCTCTACTGATGAGGTTTACGGTGCATTGCAGATGACTCACCCTGAGGGCGTTCCTGCTCCTTTCACCACCAAGGCATCCAGCGGTAAGAACCACGAGGCTTACGGCGAGGAGTTCTTCCTGGAGACAGCCAAGTACAATCCTCACTCTCCATACTCAGCATCCAAGGCAAGCTCAGACCACTTCGTTCGTGCTTTCCACGATACATACGGTATGCCTACCATCGTGACCAACTGCTCTAACAACTACGGTCCATACCAGTTCCCTGAGAAGTTGATTCCGCTGTTTATCAACAATATCCGTCATCGCAAGCCATTGCCAGTATATGGTAAGGGTGAGAACGTGCGCGACTGGTTGTATGTAGTAGACCATGCTCGTGCCATCGATATGATTTTCCACAAGGGTAAGATTGCCGAGACCTATAACATCGGCGGTTTCAACGAGTGGAAGAATATCGATATCATCAAGGTGGTTATCAAGACTGTTGATAGATTGCTCGGTCGTCCTGAGGGTGCTGACTTGGATTTGATTACTTATGTAACAGACAGAAAGGGTCACGATATGCGTTATGCTATTGACTCTAGAAAGCTGCAGAAGGAACTCGGCTGGGAGCCATCTCTCCAGTTTGAGGAGGGTATCGAGGAGACTGTAAAATGGTATCTTGATAACCAGGAATGGATGGGCAATGTAACATCTGGTGATTACCAGAAGTATTATGATAATATGTATAAGGACAGATAAGCAACAATGAATATATTTGTGACAGGAGTTAAAAGGAAGCTTGGACAAGAGACACAATTGGCAATAACGAAAAGTGAAAATAAATATTTTAACCTAACGAAGAATGATACTAATTTCCTTAAAGGTATTGCCATTGTTTTGATGCTGTTGCATCATCTGTTTTATGTGCGTCAAGAACTTTATGATGATGTCTTATTATATGGACATCATAATCTTGTAAATGAAATAGGGCAGTTTGGAAAAGTATGTGTTGCAATCTTTGTCTTTCTATCTGGATATGGATTGCAAATAGTAGATGCTTCAAAACATTTTAGTACGAGACAATACTTCGTCCATCGTTTTGTAAAACTATATTCAAATTATTGGATGATTTGGCTGTTGTTCGTGCCTATTAGTGTATTGTGCTTTGGAAGAACATTTGATGAGGCTTATGGTAATTATGCTTTGTTAAAAATTGTCTTGGATTTTTTCGGACTACTCAATGTATTTAATTTATATGGATATAATCCAACTTGGTGGTTTTATTCAACGATTATAATATTGTATCTCATCTATCCATGTTTAAAGAAGTTCATTAGGGTTCCTCTTTTTTTGATTTTGTTGGGAATTGGTGGGTATTATTTGGCATTTCTTAATAGTGTGTTTTTCTATCTATTACCATTTGTTTTGGGTATGATATTTGCATTTTATCATAAAGAAATAAAGTTGCCAAGATTTACCCTATAAGCTGTTAAGTGATATAATGTTGTTGCTGATATTAGCGGTTATTTTTATGGAACGAATCAAGGCTGGTGATAAAATTCTTTATGATAGTTTTATAGTACTCATATTCTTAATTGTTTGTAAAACAACAACTCTACCCAAATGGGTGCGTAAAAGTTTTATGTTTTTAGGTAAGCATAGTATGAATATCTTCTTATTCCATACATTCATCTTTCTGTATTGGTTCAAAGATTTTATATATTTTTCTAGAAATCCGCTCATAATTTATGTATTTATAATTGCCTGAGCAATAATAAAATCAAGTTTTTGCCATGTCAAATTTATCGCTTACCTTAGTGTTGCGAAAGAGACAAGCAAAACTCTAATATGACATGAATACAAAATAAAATAGAAACTCACTCCTTTTGAATTTTTTCGATTATGGAGCAATTTGATGCTCTTTAGCTCAAACCATAGATTCCACCTTGGGATTGAGATGCACTATGTTTGGTTATCAATATAGCGAGATTCTACGCTCTCTGATGTGCGTATATCTTTGTGGTGGCTCATGTATTGAGGATGTTACAACTCACCTGATGAAACATTTGTCTCTTCATCCAACTCTTCGCACTTGCAGCGCAGACACCATATTACGTGCTATCGAAGAACTGACTTTTAAGAGCATCACCTATAGTCTGCTTCTGGCAAATCCTATGATTTCAATGCAGACAAGATGAACTGCTTACTGGTCAATGCCCTGCTTGCTACTGGTCAATTGAAATCCGGTCAAGAGTATGATTTTGACTTTGACCATCAGTGCATTGAAACAAAGAAGTATGATGCAAAACCAACCTACAAGAAGTTCTTGGGCTATAGTCCAGGCGTAGCTGTCATTAACGACATGATTGTTGGTATTGAAAATAGAGACGGCAACACAAACGTACGCTTCAACCAAAAACTTTGGAAAGAATCTTCAAGCGATTGGCTTCGGAAATATATATTTCTCGTGCCCGCATGGATTGCGCTCATGTTCGGAGGAAATCGTAGATATGGTAGAGGCTCATTGCAGGCATTTTTATATTCGTGCCAACAGATGCTCTTCTTTCTACGATTCCATGTTTGCCTTAACTGGATGGAAAACTGTTGAAATCAACGGTATTGAGTTTGAGTTGAATTCTATCCTTGTTGAGAAATGGAAAGGAAAACCGTATCGTCTTGTCATACAGAGACAAAGGCGAATAGATGGATACCTTGACATTTGGGAAGGCGAATATACCTACAGATGTATACTGACTAACGATTACAAGTCGAGTGCAAGAGACATCGTGGAATTCTACAATCTTCGTGGTGGCAAGGAACGCATCTTCGATGACATGAACAATGACTTTGGCTGGAATCGATTGCCAAAATCGTTCATGGCACAGAATACTATTCCTGCTTATGACAGCTCTCATCAGAAACTTCTACAAAGCTATTATGCAGAGATTGAAAACCCATGAATTTGGATTGCGTGCCACCAGCAGAATCAAGACCTTTGTGTTTCAAGTTCATCTCTGTTCCTGCGAAATGGATTAAGACATCACGTAGGCATGTATTGAACATTTACTCAGACAACAATGCTTATACCAACCTGTTCAAGACAGACTTTGGTTAAAGACCATGCTTTTCTGGTTAAACCAGCGTATTACCTCAAGTCGCTTTATGGGGTAAGGGATTTTTGTGTCTGACATTTCTGTTGTGCAAGAAATATGTACAATAAAATGAATTTTGTCGCTTTGCAAAATCCACTAAACCCTATAGGTTGCGGATTTGAGG
>SCPO01000194.1_pt1 | contig 23725 bp, 34 predicted proteins | sample 6106821 | NCBI WGS metagenome assembly SCPO01 (sample SAMN10720448, study PRJNA508395) | human gut metagenome | isolation source: Participant 2 stool, 0 month | host: Homo sapiens | collected 2017 | reverse complement strand
GGTCTGCCCCCATCCATGGGAAGGGGCTCATAGTCAAACATCCGGCGGTATTTATAGTCAAAAGGTTCGAATTTCCTTTTGGCTTTTTCTATTCCAAGGCCACGTTCACAGCGGTTTCCGGAAATATACCGGCGGCTGCTTCCAAACTGGTTCGATCAGGACACAGTGGTTATTGCATCCCTTGCACCGGGCCATGGAGGTGGTATATTTAAGGAAATGATCTTGTCTAAAGCCATAGTAGAGGTTTCTTTTTCACCGCCCAGGTGGTAGCGCTCTCTGGCGATCAGGGCTGCTCCGAAGGCGCCCATGATGCCTGCGATATCAGGACGGACAGCCCGGCAGCCGGAGATCCGCTCAAAGCTGCGGAGCACGGCGTCATTGTAGAAGGTTCCGCCCTGCACCACTACATGGCTTCCAAGATCAGAGGCATTTGTGATTTTGATTACCTTAAATAAAGCGTTTTTAATCACAGAGTAGGCCAGTCCGGCAGAGATATCTGCTACGGTCGCTCCCTCCTTCTGGGCCTGCTTTACATTGGAATTCATAAATACGGTGCAGCGGGTACCAAGATCGATGGGATTTTTGGCAAAAAGTGCTTCCTTTGCAAAATCCGCTACACTGTAATTTAAGCTTTTGGAAAAGGTTTCGATGAAGGAACCGCAGCCGGAGGAACATGCCTCGTTCAGCTGTACGCTGTCTACGGTGCCGTCCTTGATGCGGATACACTTCATATCCTGGCCTCCGATATCCAGGATGCAGTCTACCTCAGGATCAAAGAAGGCGGCCGCATAGTAATGGGAAATGGTTTCCACTTCTCCCTCGTCCAGCAAAAAAGCGGCTTTTAACAGGGCTTCTCCATATCCCGTGGAGCAGGACCATGCGATTTTTGCCTTGTCTGTCATCTGCTCTTTGATCTCTCTGGCCGCCTGGATGGCTGCTGCAAGAGGGCTTCCGTTGTTATTTTCATAAAAACGGTATAAAAGGGAGCCGTCCTCGCCTACAAGGGCCACTTTTGTAGTGGTAGAGCCGGCATCAATACCCAGATAACAAAGCCCTTCATAGGAAGAAAGATCCGAGGATCTTACATGATTGTGAGCATGGTCTGCAAGAAAAGCATCATACTCTTCCTGGTTTTAAAAAGAGGTTCCATGCGCTTTACCTCAAAATCCATCTGCACCCCGGAGGAAAGGGTTTTGATCAGATCCGCTATGGAAAGGGGCGTCTGATCTTCTTTAGGGTTCATAGCGGCGCCCACCGCAGCAAACAGGTGGGAGTGCTCCGGGGCAATGGTCTGCTCCGGCGTCAGGGTGAAGGGTACGGACAAATGCCTTTTCAGCCCGGAAGGAAGTGGAGGGGACCGCCTAAAATGCCACGTTTCCCCGGATAGGCTTGCCAGGCCAGGCCGCTGATGGTCTGGTTTACCACTGCCTGGAAAATAGAAGCCGCCAGATCCTCATGGGTAGCGCCGTCATTGATCAGGGGCTGGATATCCGATTTGGCAAATACACCGCAGCGGGCTGCAATGGGGTAGATCGCCTGATAATTTTGGCGTATTCATTTAAGCCGGAGGCGTCCGTCTGAAGCAGGGAGGCCATCTGGTCGATGAAGGAGCCGGTGCCTCCCGCACAGATGCCATTCATGCGCTGATCGATTCCGCCGGTAAAATAAATGATCTTTGCGTCCTCACCGCCCAGCTCAATGGCTACGTCAGTCTGGGGCGCATAATCCTGAAGAGAGGAGGCAACGGCTACGACCTCCTGTACAAAGGGGATATGAAGATGGGAGGAGAGTGTCAGGCCGCCGGAGCCGGTGATCACAGGAATAACAAGAATATCCCCGGTCTGTGATACCGCTTTTTTTAAAAGCTTTGCCAGAGTTTCCTGAATATTGGCATAATGGCGTTCATAGTCGGAAAAAAGGATACGGTTTTCCTGATCCAGCACAGCCACCTTTACGGTGGTGGAGCCGATATCGACACCTAAACGGTAAGTTGTACTCATCTGATTCATAGATACGGGTTTTGACCCTGCCCTCCTTTGTAGTCTGATCCAGGACTCTTCTGTATGAAAGAGGCAGCCCCAAATAACATGGGCTGCACTGGTTCGGCGTATATTTTATAATAAAATTCGTATAAAAACTGTGACAAAAGCAACAGACAAAAATGTTCACGCTAAAGTGTAGCACAAATCCAAGGCAAATACAATCAGGGAAGAACGTTAAAAAAACGTTAATAAATTGTAGGATGTTTGTAAAAATTGCGTTTTATGTAAAATGGGGTTCTAATCCATTTGACAAAATCGTAGGCAGTCACTATAATTAGGGGGTAAAATTTCAGAATGGGGGAGAGTTCGCATGATACGGATTTTTAAAACCGAAGATGGTACGATTCATGAAAAGCAAGAGATGCAGCCCGGAAGCTGGATCGCTCTTACGAACCCTACCGCTTCTGAAATCATAGATGTAGCGGATGCCTGCCGCATTGATCCGGATCATTTAAAAGCGCCTCTGGATGAAGAAGAGCGTTCACGTATTGAGGCAGAGGATGAATACACTCTGATCCTGGTGGATATACCATCTATAGAGGAGCGAAACGGGAAAGACTGGTTTGTTACGATCCCTATGGCGATCATTACTACCAGGGATGTGCTGATCACGGTCTGCCTGGAGGAAACGCCCATTTTAAGCGCTTTTATGGACGGCAGGGTGAGAGATTTCCATACATTTATGAAAACCAGATTTATCCTGCAGATTCTTTATAAAAATGCCACTCAGTATCTGCAGTATTTGAGGATCATTGACAAGAAGAGCGAAGTGATCGAAAACAAACTTCATCAGGCTCAGAAAAATGAAGAGCTGATCGAGCTTTTGGAGCTGCAGAAATCACTGGTATACTTTACCACGTCTCTCCGTTCCAATGAAGTGGTGCTGGAGCGTCTGTTAAAGCTTGACAAGATCAAGAAATATCCGGAGGATACAGATCTTTTGGAGGACGTTATCATTGAGAACAAGCAGGCCATGGAGATGACGAGTATTTATAATGGAATTTTAAGCGGTACTATGGATACCTTTGCTTCCGTTATTTCCAACAACCTGAATATTGTTATGAAGTTTTTGGCCACAGTGACCATTGTCCTGTCCATCCCGACTATGGTAGCGAGCTTTTACGGCATGAATGTGCTGCCAAAGGGGATGCCCTTTGCAGACAGCCCCTATGGATTCTGGATCGTCCTGGGATTTGCAGTGGCCCTGTCCTTAATTGTGGCGTATATTTTTAATAAGAAGGATCTGTTTTGAAATGAGGGGATTTTAAATGAATCATTTTGTAAATAATGCAAAGCGCAGTCTGAGGCGTATGATGGGAGGCAGTATCATTGACATCGTATGCGGCCTGCAGATCCTGGGCGTTGTGACCTATCTGCTTTCTCCGGAGCTTTTTTTGGCTATCTGATCCTGAATCCTGCGCTGGTTGTCCGGGGGCAGATCTGGAGAATTGTAACGTTTCTTGCATATCCGCCGGCAGTTACGGGCGGAGATGCGATCAGCTTTGTTATTTTTAATGCCATTGGCATTTACTGTGTCCGGCTTTTTGGATTGCTGGTAGAGCAGGTTTGGGGACGGTTTAAGTTTAACTGTTATATTATATCCGGCGTACTGCTTCATGCGGCTGTTTCCGTGCTGATCTACCTGATCACAGGTATGCCTCTGCCGCTGTTCCCCAATTATCTGGTGTACTCATTCTTCTTTGTGTTCGCACTGATGTTTCCGGATATGCAGGTGCTTTTTATGATGCTTATTCCCTTAAAGTCCAGCTGGATTGCCGTATTTGAAGGGGTAATGTATATCTATTCTTTTGTGAGAGGCAGCCTGATCGACCGGATAGAGATTCTGTTAAGCATCGCTCTTATGGGTATCTTTGGATGGCTTACCTTTGGAAAAAAGGCCCGGTTTATCAGAAAAAGCGTTCCAGAGAGTTCCAGAAAAAGACGGAGAAGATCCGGGTGGTGAAAAATACCCACCGCTGTGCAGTCTGCGGACGCACCTCAGAGGACAGCCCTGGGATGGAATTCCGCTACTGTTCCAAATGCGAAGGCAGTTATGAGTACTGCATGGATCATTTATACACGCACAAACATGTCAAAAAAGGAGAAAAACCTGAGGAATAGTCCGGGTTTTGCTTCTTTCCATAAATTCCCGGAAGCAGCTTCCCCACATATTAAAGCCTGCGCCGGATCGCTTTACACAACTTACGTTTAATAATGGAGGATTAAAATGAAAAAGACAAAGATCATCTGTACCATGGGTCCCAATACCAATGACAAGAATGTTATGCTGGGGCTGGCAAAGAATGGCATGGACGTTGCCCGCTTTAACTTTTCTCATGGTGATTATGCAGAGCATCTGGGACGTCTGGAAATCTTAAAGGAAGTGCGCAAGGAACTGGATATTCCGGTTGCAGCCCTTCTGGATACAAAGGGACCGGAGATCCGTACCGGCATTTTAAAGGACGGAAAGAAGGTCACTTTAAAAGAGGGACAGATCTATACGCTGACTACCAGAGAAATCGTTGGCGATGATACCATCGGCCATATCAATTACAGCGGCTTAAATGAGGACGTTTCTGCAGGAAACACCATTCTGATCGATGACGGCCTGATCGAGTTAAAGGTAAATGAGGTAAATGATACAGATATCGTATGTACCGTTGTAAACGGCGGCGAGCTTGGCGAGAGAAAGGGCGTAAATGTTCCTAACGTAAGCATCAAGCTTCCGGCTCTGACTGAGAAGGATAAGGAAGATATCCGTTTCGGCATCAAGCAGGGCTTTGATTTTATTGCAGCTTCCTTTGTCCGCACGGCAGACTGCATCCGGGAGATCAAGGCTATGCTGGATGAGGCAGGCTCTTCCATAAAGGTAATTGCAAAGATTGAGAATGCAGAGGGAATTGAGAATCTGGATGAGATTATCGCTGAGGCTGACGGCATCATGGTTGCCCGCGGCGACATGGGTGTTGAGATCCCGGCTCAGAAGGTTCCAAATATTCAGAAGATGATCATCCGCAAGTGTAATGTGGCCTGCAAGACTGTTATTACTGCAACCCAGATGCTGGATTCCATGATCCGTAACCCAAGACCGACCCGTGCAGAGGTAACAGACGTTGCAAACGCAGTGTATGACGGTACAGACGCCGTGATGCTTTCCGGCGAGACTGCCATGGGTAAGTATCCGGTTGAGGCGTTAAAGATGATGAGTTCCATTGTTGAGGAGACAGAAAGCTATCTGGATTACACTGCATACCGCCAGCGTAAGGTAAGCGCAGAGAATATGAAGAACGTTTCTAACGCTGTATGCTGCGCTTCTGTTTCCACTGCCCATGATATCGGCGCTGATTATATCATTGTTCCAAGTATTACAGGCTTTACCTCTATGATGCTCTCCAAGTGGAAGCCGGCTGCCCGTATCCTGGGAATGTCCCCAGTATGTCTACTGTACGTCAGATGCAGCTTCAGTGGGGCGTAACTCCCGTATGGTCCCGCCGCGCAGATTCTACCGATGAGCTGATCGAAAATTCCATTGAGGAGCTTAAGGAAAAGAATTTCGTGGAAAGCGGAAAGCTGGCTGTACTGACTGCCGGTGTGGTAAGCTATGCGAGACGCCATGAGGAGGCTGCCCAGACCAACATCATGCGTGTGGTAGAAATTAACTAAAAATTGAACTGGACAAAGAAGTCTGCCCGGGAGTACAATGTTTGGCAAGGACATTGTGCTTTCAGACAGACTTTTTACAGTTTTGGAGCAAAGCGGACGAAGGAGGAAATTTGCTGTGGAGAAGAAACCATTCGTAACCAAAGCACAGTTAGAGGAGATCACAAAGACCTATCCGACACCGTTTCACCTGTATGATGAAAAAGGGATCAGGGAAAATGCCAGACAGTTAAAGGAGGCATTTTCATGGAATAAGGGATATAAGGAATACTTTGCGGTAAAGGCTACGCCTAATCCCTTTATTTTAAATATTTTAAAGGAGTATGGCTGCGGTACGGACTGTTCCTCCATGACAGAGCTTATGATGTCAAAGGCCTGCGGTTTTTCCGGAAACGACATCATGTTTTCTTCCAATGATACGCCTCTGGAGGAATTTGCCTATGCTGCAAAGCTGGGGGCGATCATCAATCTGGATGATATTACCCATATTGAGTGTGTGGAGCAGACGCTGGGGTATATTCCTGAGACCATCAGCTGCCGCTTTAATCCCGGCGGTGTTTTTAAGATCAGCAATGATATTATGGATAACCTGGCGATTCCAAGTACGGTATGACAACGGAACAGATATTTGAGGCATTTAAGATCTTAAAGGCCAAGGGAGCAAAGAATTTCGGCATTCATGCCTTTTTGGCAAGCAACACGGTGACAAATGAGTATTACCCCATGCTGGCAAAGATCCTGTTTGAGCTAGCAGTCCGCCTCCATGAGGAAACGGGGGCTCATATTTCCTTTATCAATCTTTCCGGAGGTATCGGCATCCCTTACCGTCCGGATCAGGAGCCTAATGATATCCGCGCCATCGGCGAAGGGGTGCGGCAGGTCTATGAGGAGGTTTTGGTGCCTGCGGGTATGGGTGATGTAGCGCTGTGCACAGAGCTGGGCCGTTTTATGCTGGGCCCCTATGGCTGTCTGGTTACAAAGGCCATCCATGAGAAGCATACCCATAAAGAGTATGTGGGTGTAGACGCCTGTGCGGTAAACCTGATGCGTCCCGCCATGTACGGCGCCTACCATCATATTACGGTGATGGGAAAGGAAAATGCACCCTGTGACCATATGTATGATATAGTGGGTTCCCTGTGCGAAAATAATGATAAATTTGCCATTGACCGGATGCTGCCTGAGATTGAAAAGGGTGATCTGCTGGTGATCCATGATACTGGAGCCCACGGTTTTGCCATGGGATATAATTACAATGGAAAATTAAGATCATCAGAGCTTCTTTTAAAAGAAGACGGCTCGGCAGAAATGATCCGGAGGGCAGACGCCAAAGGATTACTTCGCTACCTTTGATTTTTGTAACATACTAAAGGATGCAGAATAAGGAGGTCTTAAAATGGCTGAGATCGGTTTTATCGGAATGGGAAATATGGGCCTGGCGATCCTGCACGGTCTTTTAAAGACCTGTGAGCCGGGAAGATTTATTTTTACGGCAGCTCATGCAGAAAAGATGGCTGCGGTTACAGAAGCTACCGGCGTGCCTCATGCAGAGTCCAACCGGGCCTGCGCGCAGAGCTGCAAATATCTGATCCTTGCGGTTAAGCCCCAGTATTTTGATGTAGTATTTGATGAGATCCGCGAGGTATTAGAGGAGAATCAGGTGGTGATCTCCTTGGCTCCGGGACAGACCATTTCCAGTTTAAAGGAGCGGCTGGGAGATGAGATCCGTGTGGTGCGGGCCATGCCAAATACTCCGGCTATGCTGGGAGCGGGAATGACGGGGATCGCCTTTGGCACTGATCCATTTACAGAGGAGGAAAAGGAGCAGATCTGCGCGGTCTTTAAAAGCTGTGGCGGCGTGGAGCTGATAGAGGAGAGCCAGATGGAGGCTGTGGGCTGCGTCAGCGGCTGCTCTCCGGCCTTTGTATACATGTTTATCGAGGCACTGGCAGACAGCGGCGTGAAATATGGGCTTCCCCGTAAAACAGCCTGTGAAATGGCAGCCCAGACCGTTCTTGGAAGCGCGAAAATGGTACTGTAAACGGGAAAGCATCCGGGGCAGTTAAAGGATGAGGTCTGCTCTCGGGCGGAACCACCATTGCGGGAGTATCTGCTCTGGAAGAATTTGGATTTCGCAATGCAGTGATCAAAGCGGCAGACGCCTGCTATGAAAAAAGCCAGAAAATGAAATAGGGGAGGAAAAAACATGGCACAGAAACCAGAAAATGAAGGAATGCCGGTGATCCGTCTGGATCGGCAGCTAAAATATCAGGGAAATATTTTAAAGATTTACGAGGATACGGTTCTTGCCAACGGCCATGAGGCCCATTGGGACTATATCCACCATGACGGAGCTGCGGCAGTGCTGCCGGTAACGGATGAAGGAAAAATCCTCATGGTGCGCCAGTACAGAAACGCACTGGATCGTTTTACTCTGGAGATCCCGGCAGGAAAGCTGGATGATCCCAAAGAACCCAAAATTGAGTGTGCGTACCGGGAACTGGAGGAGGAAACGGGCTTTAAGACAGAAAAACTGGAATATCTGATCAGTGTTAATACTACGGTAGCCTTCTGCGATGAGGCCATTGATATTTTTGTTGCCCACAATCTGGTGCCAAGCCATCAGCATCTGGATGAGGATGAGGTCATAGAAGTAGAGGCCTGGGAGCTTAAGGATTTAGAGGAGCTGATCTTTACGGGAAAAATCACAGACGGAAAGACCATTGCCGCCATTATGGCTTACGGACGTAAGTACCGGAGTGTGGATAAGAAGGACGAGTTTGTATAAAACAGAAGGGTGAGCAGGATGGAAGAACGTGCGCCGGGAATTTATGAAGTGAAACTGTACAGCACGGGAGCCGGTGTGGATGAAATTCGTATTTTCCTGTCTGGAATACCTCTATGATGAGGACTTTGCCTTAAGAGAGAACCGAAACGGAATCCTGTACTGGGAGACTCCCTGATACATACGGATCCCTCCGGCCGCATACACCTGTTTTAAGGGGAAACAGGGAGAAACGGGAATGAAGATCAGAGGGAAAAAATGGCGCTGGCAGCCAGAACGGTGACAGCTTTCAGACAGCGGCGTTTTTCCTATGAGGACTGGCTTATATTCTGCTTTGGAGCCGGGATTATAGGGGGAACAGCCGTTGTGCTTTTATTTGGAGAAGGAGCACTGGGAAGGGGCTTGCTTGCAGGAGAAGGCAGGGAGGACCTCTGGGGGAAGGGGATGATTTCCTGCCTGACAGAGACATTGAAAGATGGGGGGCTGGAACAGGCAATGAAGGAAGCCGGCGTTGTGAGTCTGCTGGCAAAGCGGCTGCTTCAGATGACTGCAGGATGGGTGGCAGGTCTAACGATCTGCAGCCCCTTCTTTTTTTGCTGCATTACCTGCTGGGGCGGAATGTGCCTTTCCGGGGCCTTGGCTTTTCTCACATTGGAAAAGGGCGTCTGGGGACTTCCAGTGTTTCTCTGGCTTTTGTTTCCACAGGGGGTGATTTATGGGATTACCTGGGCAGTCCTTGCAGGCTGGGCCGGAGGACGGGAACACCGTCTTCATCTGGCAGCTTTTTTTCTTCTACTTCTTTTTACCGCAGCCGGAGCTCTGTTAGAGGGGATTTTTCATCACCCGTAATGTTTTCAGCCCTACTGTTCCAAAAGCCAGCAAAAGAGCTGACTGAAGTAGGTATCTGCGGCCTGGGGCTGTGAAAACAGCGAGTCATCATAAAGCACATAGGTGAGAGGGGACTTGTAATCCTCCCGGAAGGAAGGTTCCTTAAAGGGGCCAAACTGAGGGAGGAACAGGCCCTCTTTTTTTGTGTAGCAGGTTCGGGCAGTGGCCTTTTTCCGGGCAGACCGATCTACATACTTCCCTACGCTTTTATGGACGGCTGTGTCTTCAAAGGGGAGATAGTAGTAATCCTTATAATCGGGATAAAAATATTTAAGGCAGCCGCGGCAGAGGCGGATGGTGCAGACGGCTTTATTTTCATATAGCTCCAGACTCACCGGACCGGAAGAATATTCCAGCGGAACGGGAACAGAAACAGAGGCGGTACCCATAAGATGCAGAAGGGGCGTGTCCGTGGGCTCTGTACAGTCACCCTCCCATAATTCAGGAGCCTGAGGGAAAAGAGGGGATGAAAAGAAATCTGCATAGCTTAAAATGGGAAGGATAGCGGGCATTCCCTTTAAATCATCCTCATTGTGAAGGATCAGCAGATCATAGAGCGATTTTTCATGGGTGTGCAGATAATCGCGGTAGACCTCAATTAACTGTCCTCCAGTGTACTTATCCTCACGGGAAATGCCTAAAAACTGCTCAATGGCCTTCTGCTTCATGCTTTCTAATCCCAGAAGCTTCCGGTAAGGACGGATTTTTTTGTAGATATCCATACTTTCCATGCCTTCAAAGCTGTGGGAAAGACCCAGCCTGCAGCAGCATTTTTCCAGATAGGGAATGTCAAACCGGTCGCCGTTAAAGTGGATCAGGGTTTTAAAACGTTTTATAAAGACAAAGAATGCATCTAAAAGTTCTGATTCCGCCTGTCTGGTATCTGCAAACCACTGGATCAGCTTCCAGCCAAAGCCGTCATGGTACACGCAGCCGATCAGGTAGAGCTGGGAAGTGTCTCCGGAAAATCCGGTTGTTTCAATATCGAAGAAAAGCAGCTGTTCTTTTGGCCCGATCCGATCCAGGGGATAGGTTTCCGGAAAATCAATGGGATGCTTAATGGTGATCATGGTGTTCCTTTCTGATATAGTTACTGAGGACAGTTTAGCGGAAAATAGGGAAATATGCAAGCATCTGTCAAAGGTGTATTTTAAAAACAGAAAATACGTTCGATACACCACTTGCATTGCGTGTGGCGGTATGTTATGATGAAGGTCAGAAATAAAAGCTGCCGGGAGCGGCAGAACGCACAGAGAAAAGGAACTGGATCGATGATATCATATATAAAAGGAACCCTGGAAGCAGTGGAAGAAGACATGATCATAGTGGAGACAGGAGGCATTGGCTATGGGATCCGTGTGCCTTTGTCCCTCTTAGAAGAGCTTCCGTCTCTGGGCTCTCCGGTGATCGTTCATACGTATTTTCAGGTCCGTGAGGATTCCATGACACTTTATGGCTTTCTTAACCGGCAGGACAGAGAGATGTTTAAGCAGCTTATCAGCGTAAACGGCATCGGCCCCAGAGGCGCTCTGGGGATTTTGTCTGTTATGCGGCCCGACGACCTGCGGACGGCTATTGTAAGCGGCGACGCCAAGGCCATTTCCAGGGCACCCGGTATCGGCCCCAAAACGGCCCAGAGGCTGATTTTGGATTTAAAGGATAAGGTGGATCTGGAAGAGGTGATTTCCGGCTTTGGGGGCGGAAACGGCAGTGCAGTCGGACCGAGGAACTTTCCGGGCTGGCATCAGCTGCAAAAGAAGCTGTGGAGGCCCTTACGGCCCTTGGCTATACGGGGGCAGAGGCTTCCAGGGCGGTAAAGCGCGTGGAAATGACAGAGGGAATGAATTCAGAGGATGTGCTTAAGGCTTCTTTAAAATTTCTGACCTTTCTGTAAGGGAAGAACTTAAAGGAAATAATTGGAAAATGATGAGGGACTTATGGAACGCAGGATCATAACAACAGAGGCAACAGAGGAGGATGTGCGTATTGAGACTACGCTGCGTCCTCAGTGCCTTGAGGACTATATTGGGCAGGAGAAGATCAAATCCACTCTGAAAATCTATATTGAGGCAGCCAAATCCAGAGGGAAGCGCTGGATCATGTGCTGTTTTACGGCCCCCCTGGCCTTGGAAAGACCACCCTTTCCGGGATTATTGCAAATGAGATGGGAACGAAGATGAAGGTAACCAGCGGCCCGGCCATTGAAAAGCCTGGGGAGATGGCTGCGATCTTAAATAACCTTCAGGAGGGGGATGTGCTCTTTGTGGATGAGATCCACCGTTTAAACCGTCAGGTGGAGGAGGTACTTTATCCAGCCATGGAGGACTTTGCCATAGATATTATGCTGGGAAAGGATTCTTCGGCCCGCTCCATCCGTCTGGAGCTGCCCCATTTTACTCTGGTGGGCGCTACTACCAGAGCCGGCCTTCTTACGGCTCCTTTAAGAGACCGGTTCGGAGTGGTTCAGCGTCTGGAATTTTATACGCCCCAGGAGCTTAAGACCATTATCATACATTCCGCAGGGGTGCTGGGAGTGGAGATCGATCCGGAAGGGGCATTAGAGCTTGCCAGACGGTCCAGAGGTACGCCCAGACTGGCAAACCGCCTTTTAAAAAGGGTAAGAGACTTCGCTCAGGTAAAATATGACGGAGCGATCACGAAAGAAGTGACGGATTTTGCTCTGGATATCATGGATGTGGACAAGCTGGGACTGGATCAGAATGACAGAAATATCCTGCTTATGATCATTGAGAAGTTTTCCGGCGGCCCTGTAGGGCTTGATACGCTGGCTGCGGCTCTGGGGGAAGACGCCGGAACCTTAGAGGATGTGTATGAACCCTATCTTCTGATGAACGGCCTGATCAACCGCACGCCCAGAGGAAGGATGGCCACAGAGAGCGCTTATCGTCATTTGGGCTTGGAAATGGGATGAAAATGTGGTAAGCTTCTGTTAGAGGGAAAGAACGTTTCCCCGGATCAGACAGGAGAATGAGTGAAGTATGGAAACAAAGAATTATACACAGGTTTTAATCGACGGAAAAATATATACTCTGGGCGGAAGCGAGGACGAGGCTTATCTTCAGCGGACGGCCAGCTATGTAAATGAAAAGAATATGCAGCTGCGCGGGATTCCGGGTTTCTCCAAGCAGAGTGCGGATTATCAGCAGGTTATGATCCAGTTAAATATTGCAGACGATTATTTTAAGGCGCTGGATCATTCAGAACAGATGGAAGAGGAACGCAACCGTATGGAAAAGGAGAGCTACAGCTTAAAGCATGAGCTGGTAAGCACTCAGATGAAGCTGGAAGCTGTGCTTAAGGATCTGGAGGAGCGCCAGGTGCAGCTGGAGGAGACGGCTTCACATTTAGCGAAGCTGGAACGGGAAAACAGAAATCTTACCCGCCAGAATGAAAGGCTGTCTCAGGAGCGGGCTGAGGCAGTGACAGAGGCGGAGCAGATGAAAGCCCTTATGCTTCATCAGGAGAACGAACTCCGGGCAGTGGGAGAAGCGGCTGCTTCTGAGGAAGAGCCTGAGGTTGAGGAAGAGCCTGAGGTTGGGGAAGAGCCTGTTGTTGGGGAAAAGCCTGTTTTGGAGGAAGAACCTGAGGTTGGAAAAGAGACAGGAGAAGAGGAAGCGGCAGAGGTTTCGAATGAAGAAGCGGAGGTTTCTGAACCGGCGGCTGCTCCTGAAGAAGAGGTTCGGCCTGTTTCCGATGAAGAACTGGCAAGAAGAGCGCTTCAGGCAGCCAGAAAGGCAGGCTTTCACAGAGGCCGCAGATAGAAGGATACAAAAAAGACAGCATCGGGGGATGTCTCATGGATTCGTATGGGGCATCCTTTCGTTATCCCTGAAGAGAACGGGGGAGAAATGTGGTTTTGGATCCGTTAAAAGACCAGGAAAGGCGGAAATAACATGAAAGAGAAAAAAAGAGCAGAGCTGCTTGCTCCGGCAGGCTCCTTTGCAAGCTTAAAGGCAGCAGTGGCGGCGGGCGCTGACGCTGTATATATGGGAGGAGCGCGGTTTGGAGCCAGAGCCTATGCTCAAAATGCGGATCAGGATGAGATGATCGCAGCCATAGAATACGCTCATCTCCATGGCTGCCGCCTTTATATGACCGTAAATACGCTCTTTAAGGAGAATGAGCTGGGAGAATTATATGAGTATCTGCTTCCCTATTATAAAGCCGGACTGGACGGTGTGATCGTTCAGGACCTGGGAGCCCTGTCCTTTATTCGGGAGCATTTTCCTGGAATAGAACTTCACGCCAGCACCCAGATGACCATTACCAGTGTTTACGGGGCAAAGGAGCTGAAGCGTCTGGGCTGCTGCCGGGTAGTGCCGGCCAGAGAGGTATCCTTAGAGGAGATCCGCCGGATCTATGATGAGACGGGAATGGATATTGAAACCTTTGTCCACGGGGCGCTGTGCTACTGCTATTCCGGACAGTGCCTTATGAGCAGCCTGATCGGGGGCAGAAGCGGAAACAGGGGCCGGTGTGCCCAGCCCTGCCGTCTTCCCTACCGGGTATATGGGCAGGAAAACGGAACAGCTGTCAATAAAGAGGATCAGAAGTGTGTCCTCAGCATGAAGGATCTGTGCACGCTGGATATTTTGCCCCAGATTCTGGAAGCAGGTGTATTTTCACTGAAGATTGAAGGAAGGATGAAGAGCCCCAGATATACGGCCGGGGTAGTGCGGATTTACCGGAAGTATCTGGACCGGTATCTGGAATACGGTTCAGAAGGGTATTATGTGGAGCCGGAGGATAAGAAAGAGCTTCTGGATCTGTTTGACCGGGAGGCTTTACCTCCGGCTACTACACCAGACATAATGGCCGCGACATGATCGCTTTAAAGGAAAAGCCGGAATTTCGGGAAACGAACAAAGAACTCTTTGACTTTCTGGACCGGGAATATGTGGAAACAGAGAAGAAAGAGCCTGTGGAGGGGTATGCATATCTGGCGGAGGGACTTCCGTCCGTGCTTACGCTGACCTGCGGGGATATTTCTGTGACGGTTTCCGGACAGGAGCCTCAGGCTGCGAAAAACCAGCCAATGACCAGAGAAAAGGTGATCCGCCAGCTGGGGAAAACAGGGGCTACGGCTTTTGAATTTACAGAGCTTGAGGCAGAGGTATGCGGAGCGCTGTTTCTTCCCATTCAGGCATTAAATGAACTGCGCAGAGAGGGCTTTGAGGCGCTTACAGAGGCGATCCACAATCAGTGGAGAAGAAAGGCGCCGGAGGCGGGAGAAGTTCAGAACGGTGCAGATTCCGGTGAGAAAAGCAGCCGGGCGGCTGGATGCGCCGGGCCTGTCCCGGATGAGAGTGCAGGTAAAAGACCGATGTATCTTACGGTATCCGCAGAAACCGGGGATCAGCTGTCTGCAGCGCTTGCCGTGCCGGAGGTCAGGAGGATCTGTCTGGATGCTTCATCCTTTCAGCCGGAGCGCTGGGCAGAATTTGTACAGCTGATCCATCAGGCCGGAAAGGAGTGTTATCTTACCCTCCCGCACATTTTCAGGACCCATGCCATAGGATTTTTCCGAACATACCGTTCCTGTCTGGAGCAGGCAGGTTTTGACGGCCTTTTAATCCGTGCCTTTGAAGAAATACAGTGGATGAGAGAGGAGCAGATTTCCCTTTCTGCTTCCTTTGACGCCTCCGTCTATGCATGGAACCATGGGGCAGTACACACACTGAAGGAGGAGCAGGCTGCTTTTATCACTGCGCCATGGGAACTGAACAGCAGAGAGCTGGAGCCTGTTTTTGAGGCCTGCCGCAGAGAGGGGCTTCCGGCAGAGCTGATCGTTTATGGCCGAGCGCCCATGATGGTATCGGCCCAGTGCATTACAAAGACCGTAAAAGGCTGCAGTAAATGTCCCTCTCTTTTGTGGATGAAGGACAGAACCGGAGCACGGCTGCCGGTTCAGAATCACTGTGCGTTCTGTTATAATACGATTTTAAATCCTCTTCCGTGTCCCTTCACGGCTGCGCAGATTCTGTAAAGCGTCTGGCTCCTGAGGGACTGCGCCTGTGCTTTACAATAGAAACAGGGGAGGAGACAAAGGCAGTATTAAATGCCTTTGCAGCAGAGTTTATCAGAGGAGAAAACGCAGAGCCTCCATTTACAGAATTTACCAGAGGCCATTTCAGGCGGGGAGTAGAATAGGGTATGGTTAATCTGATCCTGGAACTGTCCAAATATGTGATGATTTTTCTCATGGCTGTCTACACCTGGGCGAATTTCCGCTATTTTTCCTTCCCGGACCGGGAACGGAAGCTAAGGCTCTGCGCCAGACAGAACCATGTAATGTTTTTTATGCATTTTCTGGCCTATATGACATTGTTTTTAAAGGCAGAGGATGAAAAGACGTCGGGGCTTTTAGCCGCCTTTTATGCAGCCCAGGCTGTGTTTTTCCTGGTTTATATTTTCCTTACGCGGCGTTTTACCGGAATGTTTCACGGATTCTGGTAAATAACACCTGTATGCTTCTGGCCGTAGGCCTGATTATGCTGAGCCGTTTGTCCATGTTTCGTGCAGATCCCTTAGATAAGGCTCTAAAGCAGTTTGTAATTATCTGCGGGGCAGCCGTTGTTTCCTGGCTGATCCCGTGGATCATGGAGCGGTTCTGGCAGATTTATAAATTCCAGTGGATTTACGCCGCGGTGGGGATCCTGGCTCTTCTTGCGGTCTGGATCGGAGGGGATGAGAGCTTTGGAGCGCAGCTTTCCTTTACCATTGGAGGAATTTCCATCCAGCCCTCGGAATTTGTAAAGCTGACCTTTGTGCTCTTTACGGCTTCCATGTTTTACCAGTCCACGGAATTGAAACAAGTCTGTATTACAACTGCCGCCGCAGCGGCCCATGTGCTGATCCTGGTTCTGTCAAAGGATCTGGGAGGAGCATTGATCCTGTTTGTAAGCTATGTGCTTATGCTTTTTATCGCCACGGGAAAGAAGCTGTATCTGTTTGGCGGGATTGGACTTGGCTGCGGAGCGGCCGCTGCTGCCTTTGGCCTGTTTGACCATGTAAAGCGCAGAGTGGCTGCCTGGAAAAATCCCTGGGCGGATATTGACAATACGGGTTATCAGATCACCCAGTCGCTGTTTGCCATCGGTACAGGAGGGTGGTTTGGCATGGGGCTGTGCCAGGAATGCCGGAAAAATCCCAGTGGTGGAAAAGGATTTTATCTTTGCGGCCATAGGAGAGGAGTTTGGAGGCATCTTTGCCGTCTGCCTGCTTTTAATCTGTCTGGGCTGTTTTATCCAGTTTATGATGATCGCTTCCCGGATGCAGGCCATGTTTTACAAGCTGATTGCCTTTGGGCTGGGAATCCAGTATGTGACGCAGGTATTTTTAACTGTAGGCGGCGTGACGAAGTTTATCCCGTCTACCGGCGTGACTCTTCCCTTTGTAAGCTATGGCGGCAGTTCCATTGTGAGCACCTTTATGCTCTTTGCCATGATCCAGGGACTGTATATTATTAAACGAAATGACGAAGAAGAGATGGGGGTGGCTGAGGACTGATGGCAAAAAAAGGAAAAAAACAGACAGGGGAATCTCCTGCAAACCGCAGTATCCTCAGGATTACCTATGGAATTGCCCTGCTGTTTCTGGCACTTATTTTATATGTAGGGTATTTTATACAGATACAGGGACCGGAGGTGATCAATAATTCCTACAATGCCCGTCTGGACCGTTTTTCCGACCGGGTTCACAGGGGGAAGATCCTGGCGTCTGACGGTACGGTTCTGGCTCACAATGAGGAGGATGAGGATGGAAATGAGCTGCGGGTTTACGACCATGGGGATGTATTTGCACATGTAGTAGGGTATTCCACCAAGGGAAAGACAGGAATTGAGTCTTTGGCAAATTTTTATCTCCTTACATCCCATGTAAATCTCATCGAGCAGGCGGTAAATGAATTAAGCGGAAGGAAAAATCTGGGAGATGATGTGGTAACCACTCTGGACATCAATCTTCAGCAGACCGCCTATTCCGCTTTGGGAGACCGAAGAGGAGCGGTGATCGCCATGGAGCCGGACACGGGAAAGATTTTAGCGATGGTGTCAAAGCCGGACTATGATCCCAATACGCTGCTTACGGACTGGGCTGCTCTCACAGACAGCGCCAATACCCAAAGCCAGCTTTTAAACCGCGCGGCCCAGGGGCTGTATGCTCCCGGTTCTACCTTTAAGATCCTGACTGCCCTGGAATATATCAGGGAGCATCCGGACAATTACAAAGACTTTCATTTTGACTGCAATGGCGTATATCACAATGGAGAGTATTCCATCAAATGCTTTCACAGCGAGGCTCATGGCAGCCAGGATTTTGTAAAGGCCTTTGCCAATTCCTGCAACGGAGCATTTTCAAGCATGGGGCTGGAGCTGGATTTAAACCGGTTTGCAGCTACGGCAGAGGAACTCTTTATATAACCGGCCGCTGCCATTTTCCGGCTTTCCTTATAAAGAGAGCAGCTTCAATATGAAAGCCGGAGCCGATATCTGGGAGATTTTGCAGACCTCCATCGGACAGGGAACTACCCTGATCACGCCCCTGCACAGTGTCCTGATCACCTCGGCTGTGGCTAATGGGGGAACGCTGATGAAGCCTTATCTGTTAGACCGGGTAGTAAGTGCAGGCGGGGAAGAGGTTAAGAAGTTTCTTCCAGAGGCCTATGGTTCTTTGATGACGGCAGATGAGGCGGGAAAGCTCACAGAGCTTATGAAGGCTGTGACGGATGTGGGCACAGGCTCTGCGGTCCGTACAGAGGATTACACCGCTGCAGTTAAAACAGGAACTGCGGAATTTGAAACCGGAAAGGAAACGCATGCCTGGTTTACGGGCTTTGCCCCGGCAGAAGCTCCAAAGATTGCAATTACGGTGCTGGTGGAGGAGTCGGGAAGCGGAGGAAAGATAGCAGGGCCTGTTGCCAGGGCCATGTTTGACGCATATCTTTTGAAAAAATAGCGAACTATGTAGAAAACAGCGGTATTTCGTGCTATAATGCCTCTGTTTGTCTGATACAAAAGGAAACGTTGCAAATGACGAAAGGAGCGATCAGGTGTTTCGAGCAGATGATTATGTTAAGGTAACCAGCCTGGCTGAGGCATACGAGCTGTGCCAGAAACGCAGCAGCCTGGTAGTAGGGGGCATGGTGTGGCTGAAAATGACAAACGTGACAAAGCGTATGGTCATCGACTTATCCGGTCTTGGGCTGGATCAGATTGAAGAAAATGAAGAGGAATTTTCCATAGGAGCCATGTGCAGCCTGAGACAGTTGGAAATTCATGAAGGACTGAATACATATTTCGGAGGCATTTTTAAGGAGTGCACCAGACATATCGTAGGAGTTCAGATGCGCAACTGCGCAACTGTAGGCGGAAGCGTATATGCCCGTTTCGGATTTTCCGATATCCTTACCTGCCTGCTGGCTCTTGACGCTTATGTAGAGCTGTACCACGGCGGCATGGTGCCGATCAAAGAGTTCGCAGCCCGTCCGGTTCACAGGGATGACAGAGATATCCTTGTCCGTGTGGTGATCAAAAAGGACGGAAGAAAGGCTGCCTATATCAGCCAGAGAAATTCCAGTACGGATTTCCCGCTGCTTGCAGTCTGCGCTGCAAATCTGGGCAACCAGTGGTTCGTATCCATCGGACCAGACCGGCAAAGGCAGCGTTAGTAGAATTTACAGAAGATAATTTTGACACCATAAAGGAAATGGCAAAGCAGGCAGCAGACGCAGTTTCCTATGGAGATAATACAAGAGGCAGCGGACAGTACCGCCATAGCCTGGCAGTTGTGTATGTAAGACGCCTCATGGAGCGCTTAAAGGGAAGGAGTGTGAGCCGGTAATGGAGATTCGCTTTCGTTTAAATGGAAAACAGGTTCAGGCAGAGGTGCGTCCGGATACGGTGCTTCTTGATCTGGTGCGTGAACTGGGCTGCTACAGCGTAAAAAGAGGCTGTGAAACAGCAAACTGTGGCCTGTGTACTGTCTGGCTGGACGGAAAGCCCGTATTGTCATGTTCCCTCTGGCTCTCAGAGCGGATGGACGTCATGTAACTACTCTGGAGGGACTTCAGAAGGAGGCAGAGGAATTTGGCATGTTCTTAGCCGCTGAGGGCGGAGAGCAGTGCGGCTTCTGCAGCCCGGGCTTTATTATGAACGTACTGGCCATGGAGCGGGAGTTAAAGGATCCTACAGAGGACGAGATCAAGGAGTATTTAGCCGGAAATCTCTGCCGCTGCAGCGGATATATGTCCCAGCTTCGTGCAGTTAAAAAGTATCTGGATGCAAAGCAGAAAGGAGGCAGGGACTGATGGCATATTCACAGAAGCGGCCCGCTGAGGCCAAAAAACTGCGTGTAGTAGGCGCACCCCTGATCAAGAGAGATGCGAAAGCTCTTGTGACGGGAAAGCCGGTGTATACGGATGACCTTGCCATGAAGGACTGCCTGATCGTAAAGGTTCTGCGCAGCCCCTATGCCCATGCGCTGATCCGTGAGATCGACTGCGCCGTAGCCTCCAAGGTACAGGGAATCGAATGTATCCTCACTTGGAAGGATGTGCCGAAGAAGCGCTTTACCATGGCAGGACAGACCTATCCGAGCCCAGTCCCTATGACCGTCTGATCCTGGATCAGAGAGTGCGCTTCGTGGGCGACGCGGTAGCCATTGTAGCAGGTGAGGACGGAGGCCTGTGTAGCCGGGCCATGCGGTTGATCAAGGTAAAGTATGAGGTATTAGAGCCTGTACTTGATATGCATGATGCAAAGGACGGAGATATTTTAGTTCATCCTGAGGAGGACTGGAAGGCCCTCTGTCCGTTGGCGCTGACAATATGCGCAATCTCTGTGCCTGTGGTAAGGATGAGGCCGGAGACCTGGAAGCCGAATTTGCAGGCAGCAGCCATGTAATTGAACGTGTTTACCATACAAAGGCAAACCAGCAGGCAATGATGGAGACCTTCCGGGCTTTCACCTATATGGATATCTACGGAAGACTGGTTGTAACCGCATCTACCCAGGTTACCTTCCATGTGCGCCGGATCCTGGCTCATGCGCTGGATGTGCCAAAGTCAAAGATCCGTGTGATCAAGCCCAGGATCGGCGGCGGCTTCGGAGCCAAGCAGACTGTAATCGCAGAGGTTTACCCTGCCATCGTTACCATGAAGACAGGAAAGCCCGCAAAGATCGTTTACAGCCGCTACGAGTCCCAGATTGCTTCCTCTCCCGCCATGAGATGGAAGTAAAGGTAAAATTAGGCTGCGACGACGAAGGCATTTTACAGGCAATCGACGTTTACACCCTGTCCAACACAGGCGCTTACGGCGAGCACGGGCCGACGACCGTAGGACTTTCCGGTCACAAATCGATTCCTCTGTACGGAACTCCAAAGGCCTTCCGCTTTGCCTATGATGTAGTCTACACCAACCGTATGTCTGCAGGCGCATACCGCGGCTATGGTGCGACCCAGGGTATCTTTTGCCGTAGAATCTGCCATTGACGAGCTGGCTGCAGAGCTTCATATGGATCCGGTCACGCTGCGTGAGAAAAAATATGGTTCGTCAGGGGCAGGTAATGCCTGCATATTACGGAGAAACGGCAGAAAGCTGCACGCTGGACCGCTGTGTGGATCGTGTAAAGGAAATGATCGGCTGGGATGAGAAGTATCCCAGAAAGGATATGGGAAATGGAAAGGTCCGCGGCGTAGGAATTGCCATGGCTATGCAGGGTTCATCTATTTCAAAGGTAGATGTGGCTTCTGTAACCATCAAGGTAAATGATGACGGTTTTATTCCATGACCATCGGTGCATCCGATATGGGAACGGGCTGCGATACCACCCTGGCGCAGGTAGCGGCAGAGTGTCTGAACTGTGAGATGGATGATATCGTTGTCTACGGCGTAGATACGGATATTTCTCCCTATGACTCCGGTTCCTATGCTTCCAGTACGGCCTACCTGACCGGAAACGCAGTGGTTAAGACCTGCGAGACCTTAAAGAAAAGATTATAAAGAAGGCCGCAGAATACTTAAGCTGCGGCGAGGATGAACTGGAATTTACCGGAAAATCCGTAAAGCGTCTCACTCCGGTGCCCGAAGGCTCAGGATTTGAAAATGAGATTTCTCTTCTGGATATCGGAAACAGAGCTATGTGCTTTAATAACGAGGCACTTCAGGCAACCGAATCCTGTACATCTCCCGTATCTCCGCCTCCGTTCATGGCAGGTGCGGCAGAAGTAGAGGTAGATATGGAAACCGGACAGATCGATCTGATCCAGTTTGTATCAGCCGTTGACTGCGGTACGCCGTTAAATGAAAATCTGGCAAGAGTACAGACAGAGGGCGGACTGGTACAGGGCATCGGAATGGCTCTTTACGAGGATGTAACCTATCTGAAAAACGGCCATGTCTGCGAGAATTCCCTGATGCAGTACAAGCTTCCCACCCGTCTGGACATTGGCAGGGTGCAGGTAGAGCTGGAATGCAGCTATGAGCCGACAGGCCCCTTTGGCGCCAAGTCCATTGGTGAGATCGTAATCAATACTCCGTCCCCGGCCATTGCCAATGCAGTATACAATGCAGTCGGCGTCGGATCAGAGAGCTTCCGATTACGGCTGAAAAGATATTTAATGGTTTAAATCAGTAATTAAATTAAGCAAACTGACTGTTATACAGTTCCGCATAAGCGCCTCCTGATTCCAGGAGGCGTTTGTGATTCCCCTGCTCGATAATCGTACCATTCTGCATTACCAGGATCAGATCCGCATCCACAATGGTAGACAGACGGTGGGCGATCACAAAAGAAGTACGGCCCTTCATCAGTGTGTTCATGGCAAGGCTGATCTCCATTTCCGTCCGGGTATCCACAGAAGAGGTAGCCTCATCCAGGATCAGGATGGCAGGATCGCAGAGCATGACCCTGGCGATGGTAAGGAGCTGGCGCTGTCCTGCGGAAATAGTTTCCGCATCGCTTCCAAGAACCGTATCGTATCCCCTTAGGCAGCGTACGGATAAAAAAGTCGGCTCTGGCTGCCTTTGCAGCAGCAATAATCTCTTCTCTGGAAGCATCCGGCTTTCCATAGGCAATATTTTCCGCAATGGTCCCCTCAAAAAGCCAGGTGTCCTGCAGTACCATGCCGAAGGCCTGGCGAAGGCGCCCGGCTTAAGGAGCGGGTGTCTGCCGTCAGTAAAATGGTTCCGCCGCCGATTTCATAGAAACGCATCAGCAGATTGATCAGCGTGGTTTTTCCCGCACCCGTAGCGCCTACGATAGCGATTTTCTGCCCTTCTTTACGGAAAAGCTGATATCAGACATGAGGGTGCGCTCCGGAGTGTAGCCAGAAACGGATATGAGAGAAGTCCACATGACCCTTTGGGGCGGGAAGACAGGCCGGATGCTCAGGATCCGGTAGGATTTCTTCTTCGTCCAGCAGCTCATAGACCCGTTCCACCGATGCAAGGGCAGACTGGAGGGAATTGATCATATAGGACAGCTCGGTAATGGGTTCTCCGGCTTGATTGGCATACTGGAAGAACGCCTGGAACCGTCCCGGGGTCAGGTGGCCCTTTAAGAGCATAACACCTCCCAAAACAGCCACAGCAACCTGTCCGAACCGGTTGATAACGCGGATTCCGGGGTTAATGGCATTGATGATCCAATCTGTTTTTTCGGAAGCGTCTGCCAGCTCCACAGCGGCCTGGCGGATCTGGGCCAGACTTTCCTCTTCCCGGTTAAAGGCTTTGATCAGCATACGGCCGCTGTATGCTTCTTCGATAAGGCTGTTGAGTTTTCCCGTGCAGTCCTGGCGTCTGGCCGCATAGCGCAGGGTCTTTTGTGAAGCGGCTTTGGCTGCCAGCAGGGAAATTGCGGTGAAGAACAAAAGACCGCAGTGAGGAATCCGTCAAAGTAAGCCATGATAGAAAGAGAACCCAGGATGGTTCCAACAGCCATAAACAGGCGCAGAAGTCCCGTTTGAAGAGCCTCGGACATTTTTTCGAGGTCATTGGTCCGGCTCATGATGGTCTCCCGGCTGCTGGCGGTCAAGTGCTAGGAAGGGAAGACGGTTTAACTTCTCGCTGATCTCCCCCCGCAGCTGCAGATTCAATTTTTCTGCAAAGTTTGCCATAAGAAAGCTTTGGAGGGAATAGAAGATACCGCAGGCTAAAACATGAGAAGAAGGGAGAAAAGCTGCCTTCCGCCAAACTCCCAGGTGATCTGAAAATGCTGTCCGGTGCATTGCCTCCTTCATCTGGTTCCAGATCAGGTCTACCACATCTGCACTGTAAGGGCGCCATGACCGTAAAATAGGTATAAAAGGCAATACAGATAAATACAACGGT
>SCPO01000317.1_pt1 | contig 23760 bp, 24 predicted proteins | sample 6106821 | NCBI WGS metagenome assembly SCPO01 (sample SAMN10720448, study PRJNA508395) | human gut metagenome | isolation source: Participant 2 stool, 0 month | host: Homo sapiens | collected 2017 | reverse complement strand
TCATATTTGTCCATGATGGCGCAATGTTTTTTGATGACATCTTCCACTTCCAGACATTTGCCCATCGTCCAGTAATAATCATCCTTGTTGAATTGAGTGGCTGATCCTTTGCTGCCACTCCATCCGGTTACGGTATAATAGTGCAGAGAAAGACCGTCCATCCGGTGTCCTACACGATTCATCAATACATCTGTCCATTTGTAATCATAGTCACTTGCGCCACTGGCAATCTTGAACAGACGGTTGCCGTCATAATTACGGCAATAAGTAGAATAACGACGATATAAGTCTGCGTAATATTCCGGACGCATGCTGCCACCGCACCCCCAGCTTTCATTTCCTACGCCGAGATATTTCAATTTCCATGCTTTGTCGCGACCATTCTTACGGCGAAGGTTAGCCATAGGCGAGTCTCCGTCAGAAGTCATATATTCCACCCATTTAGCAAGCTCTTCCACTGTGCCGCTACCTACATTTCCACTCACGTATGGTTCGCAACCCAGCATTTCACAAAGATTCAAAAACTCGTGTGTTCCGAAACTGTTATCTTCAATGGTACCGCCCCAGTTGTTGTTCACCATCTTCGGACGGTTCTCTTTCGGACCAATGCCGTCCATCCAGTGGTATTCATCGGCAAAGCATCCGCCCGGCCAGCGAAGAACGGGAACGGACAAGTCTTTCAGTGCATTGAATACATCTGTGCGGTATCCCTTGATATTAGGAATATCCGAGTTTTCGCCTACCCAAAGACCACCGTAGATACATGAACCCAGGTGTTCGGCAAACTGGCCGTAAATTTCCTTCGGGATGATTTCTTTGCCTTGGTCGGCATGTACGGTTATGGTAGCACTCTTTTGTGCAGAAAGAGATACGGATGCTGCCAGAAAAGCCGTGCTGACTAATAGTTTTGCTTTCATAAATGGTATTTGTTTAATGATTATTTTTTACCACAGATTACGTAGATTATCACAGATTGATTTTATTCTGATTACTATCATGTTATAACCCATAAATAATCTGTGTTAATCCGTGTAATCTGTGGTGACTTCTATTTTAGTAAACGAACTTCATAAACGGCAGAGGTCCATTCCGTCCCGTCAGGGATAAAACGTATCGGACAACTACCCGTATTCAGTTTTTGAGGCAGAACATAAGAAAGAGTAATGAAACCGTCTTTATCTGCTTCACTGATAGTCGGATGAACAGCCAACTTTTCGTTATTCAAAAGAATAGCCACTTTATTGCGGTCATCTTTCCGTACCGTAATCAGGAGGCGGCTTGCTTCCTCTTTTACCTTCAATTGATAGCCGAACCAACCTTTAGCACGTCGGAAATGTCGGTCTTTATTCGTCCCCGTTTCTGCCTGTTCATACTGGATGCCATGGTCAGACTCCGGCTGCTGTTCGCCGGGGAAGATCAGGTCAATGGTTTGATTAGCCAATTCTGTTGCTTTTCGTTCAGCCGTTGCCATCTCTTCCTGAATCGCTTTAAACTGCTCTTCGCTTGCCTGCCGGAAATAAACGGCATAACGGGAATTGTGCAGGCGGAAGAACGGAACGAGTTCCAATGCCTTGTCTTGTGCAGGATAAACCTCTCCGTTATAGCTGAAAGTAATCCGGCTATTCTGTTCTTTCTGAAGAGATTTGCAGATTGAATCAGGATTTCCTATCAGCATCGGAACTTCTTGTAAAGGAATTTGTTTGCCATGAGCGATATGGCCGCCACGACTGTCATCGGCATATAAACCATCAAGATATTCAGTGCCTGTGGAAGCTGCAAGAACGATTGGACCATATAAGAAAGCATAATAATCTTTCTTGTCGGGAATCTGTTCCACGCTGACTTTCATAGGCAAGTGGAAAGTAATGACATCCCCTTTTTTCCATTTGCGGGAGAGAGGAAGATACTGGTTACCTTTTGCCATAACGAACATTTTTCTTTTTCCATTGATGCTGACGCTATATCCTTTGGATTGGTTCGCCCATTCCGGAATACGTATCATTAAAGTACGTTTTTTCTTAGGCGCTTCATCTATTCGCAAAGTTACCTTGTCGTCATCAGGGAAACGGGTTTCCTGTGTCAAAATAATGCCTTGCTCTTTCCAGGTCAGTTGTGAAGGAATGAAGAGATTGACATAAAGTGTGTCTTTCCGATACGCATAGATAAATTCACCGTATTTGGTATGATTCTCCAAGCCTGAACCTACACAGCACCACATGGATGTTTCCGGTTGTGAGTATACACGATAGTGTCCTGGACGCATAGGAGTGAAGTAGACAAATCCACCTTTATCCGGCTCTTGTGACGCTAAAATATGATTGTAAAGCGCACGTTCGTAATAGTTTACGTAGTTTGGATCAGGTTCGTTTGTTTGATTCGGATTGTGAGAATTCTGATAAAGCATTTTGGTAAGACGGAGCATGTTGTAAGTATTACAGGTCTCCGGTCCTTGAACGTCGTTCAGCATGGACGTGAAGTTATCCGACGGATGGAAATGTTCGCGGACGCTATTTCCTCCGATGCAGACGGAACGGTGATTGACTACCGTGTTCCAGAAAAAACGGGCGGCATGATCCCATTCTGCAGCATGATTCCAATTTTTGTCGTCTTGTGAAAGTTCGGCTATTCGCTTGTAGCCGATCACTTTCGGAATCTGTGTGTTGGCGTGCATCCCCGTCAATTTGTCTTCCTCTTTGATAAGCGGGTCTAAGATAAGCTTGTGAGAGAAACGGCGTGCCAGTTCCAGATACTTCTTGTCGCCTGTGATTTCGGCCACGTCAGCGAACGTTTCGTTTAATCCGCCATGTTCGCTACGAAGCATATCCTGCATTTGTTCGTCACTCAAGCCGGAAGTGATATCGATCATCCAGTCTGTAAAAGCGATAAGCATTTGGCGTGCAAGGTCGCTTCCTGCATAGATATATGCATCCCGCAATCCGGCGTAAGTCTTATGTATATTGTATAAAGGTACCCATTTGCCGTTAAGGTCGAAACCTCCGGCACGGATCTTTCCTGCTTTTATATCTTTCCAAAGTTGAAGGCTTCCCGGAGTTCCTCCGATGAATCCTGTGCCGACAGTTTGCTGTGCCCGATTCAACTCATTCAGCATGTAGTTGAGGCGATTATAGACTGCGGTATCTCCGGTGGCGGCATACATCATGGAAAGTGCGGATAAATAATGTCCGCCGATATGTCCGTCCAATCCGGTATTTTCCCAATTGGTGTAGCTGGGGGCTTTAGGCTGTAACCCTGCTTCGCGGAGAAAAGGAGCGAGCAGATGGTCGGGGTCTAATGCAAGTATGTAATGTAGATCAGTCTGTTGAGCTTGCAGAAACGGACTATCCAATAGTTTCACATTTTGTAAAGGGAAGTAAGACACCTGTGGAGCGTTTTGAGCTTTGGCCAGTGAGGTGGACAGGACAAGTGCAAGTATGAACGAGGTGGTTTTCATGATAATAGTCTCCCCATCTCCCTCTCCAAAAGAGGAGAGGGGTGGAGATAATTAATGTTAATACTTAGTTAGAATTGGCTCTTGATAAACAGCGATTTATCGGCAATCTCTGATGAACAACAATGGATTGCCGACTGTCAATTATTTAAATTTGACTGCTGCCTCTTCGATAGGCAATCCTGCCTTGTAATTTTCGATGTATGCATTGAAGCCGGCTACATCTTCGGGCGTAGGTGATACCTCGATACCCGCGTCACCGACAAATACGCTTTCATCCAGAAAATCGGCAAGAGATTGACTCTTTTTATTGTTCACGAGGTAAGAACCTAACAGGGCAATACCCCAGGCACCACCTTCACCGGCTGTTTCCATCACGGAAATAGGCGAGTTGATGGCTGCAGCAAGTATTCTTTGGCCTACCCTTTGTTCTTGAATAATCCTCCGTGACCAGTAATTCTGTCCACTTTGATTTTTTCTTCGTTGAACAGGATGTCGTTACCAATCTTGAGTACTCCTACCGAAGCATACAAGTGAGTCCGCATAAAGTTTGCCAGGTTGAACTTGTCATTTGCCGAACGTACAAACAAAGGTCTTCCGTCAGCAAGTCCTGTTACAGGCTCGCCTGAAATATAATTGTATGAAAGCAAACCTCCACAATCAGTATCACCAGTGAGCGCAATATTGTAGAGTTTACTATAGAGTTCATCCATATCTACAGGTATGCCCAGAAGCTCCTGGTATTCCTTGAACAAGTTAACCCATGCGTTGAGATCAGAAGTGCAGTTGTTGCAATGCACCATGGCTACCAGACTTCCGTCAGGAGTTGTCACCATGTCAATCATTTCGTATGGCTTCGACAGTTCTTTCTCCAATACAATCATTGAGAATGAAGAGGTACCTGCGGATACATTTCCGGTACGTTGTTTGACTGCGTTAGTCGCAACCATTCCGGTACCAGCGTCTCCTTCCGGTGGGCAGACCGGTATTCCTGCCTTCAGATGACCGGATGCATCGAGCTTTTTACTTCCTTCCGAGTGAGGACACACCTGCATTTTCACCTGCCGATATACTTTAGGCAGAATATCCTGTAGCTTCCAGCTATATTCTTTCGAAGCAATCAGCTTGTCGAACTTAGCCACCATTTCAGCAGAATAGTTGTTAGTAGTTGGATCTATAGGAAGCATACCTGATGCATCGCCTATTCCCAACACCTTTTCGCCTGTGATCTGCCAATGCACGTAACCTGCCAGAGTGGTCAGGAAGTCGATTTCATTAACGTGTGCTTCGTTGTCTAAAATAGCCTGATACAAGTGGGAAATGCTCCAACGCAGAGGGATATTATAGACAAATAGTTCGGATAAAGCAGCCGCTGCGCGACCTGTATTAGTGTTTCTCCAAGTGCGGAAAGGCACGAGGATTTCTTCTTTTTTGTTGAATGGCATATAACCATGCATCATAGCGCTGACACCGATGGCAGCCAGAGTCTCGATCTCTATGCCGTATGCATTCTTTACGTTAGTACGAAGATCGGCATAGCAATCTTGCAGCCCTGACCAGATGGCTTCAATGCTATACGTCCAAAGTCCGTCAACTAACTGGTTTTCCCAAGTGTGGCTACCTTGAGCAATAGGCTTGTTTTCCTGGTCGATCAAGACAGCTTTTATTCGTGTAGAACCGAGTTCTATACCAAGAATTGCTTTACCTGCCTCGATGGTTGATTTTGCATCTAATTTCATGTTGAAATCAATATTTTAAGGTATAACGATCATTATAAAAAAAATCAAGTTTCGCAAAAACTTAACGAAATAATTAAGCCATGCGAAACTTGAATAATTGTTTTTAGCAAAGTGCTTTATTCAACATGTAATAAACTTCGTTCATGCGCAGTTCTTTCTTGAAGCAGCTGATTGTAGTATCCTTGTTGATATGTACCATTTCGATACCTGCGATTTCAGCATAATCTTCCCAATATTCTGCTGTCAGGTCGTAAGAGAAGCAAGAGTGGTGAGTTCCACCAGCCAGAATCCATGCACCTGCACCTACTTCAAGGTTTGGCATCGGAATCCAGAGAGCAGAAGCAACCGGCAACTTAGGCAGCGGTTTCGGCTCGATACATTCTACGTCGTTCACGATCAGACGGAAACGGTTACCCATATCTACAACAGTAGCAGTACAGCCTGTACCTACTTTTGAAGTGAAGACCAGACGTGCAGTCTGACTCTTGCGGATACCTATACCGAGGAAGTGTACTTCCAGGCGAGGTTTGTTGGCTGCGATAAGCGGACAGATTTCCAACATGTGTGACTGAAGGATAGAGCTGTTTGCACCATCGAAGTTCAGTGTGTAATCTTCCAGGAATGAACAGCCTTTAGGAAGACCCTGATTCATTACCCATACAGTGCGGTACAGAGCAGCCGATTTCCAGTCACCTTCAGCACCGAATCCATAACCTTCCGCCATCAGACGTTGTGAAGCAAGACCCGGGATTTGATCGAAACCATTGTATTCAATGTCGCCCAAATCGTCGAAGTTGGTAGTAAATCCTTTGGCACCTTTTGCTTTCAGGATAGCACGTATAGCCAGTTCAGCCTTGGCAGCATTCCATACTTTCTGGTAAGCTTCAGTTGATTTATCTTCCAGAGAAGCATCGTGATCGTAATCATTGAAGTAAGTAGCTACCAATGCATCTACCTCTTCATTTTTGATATCCTTGTGATATTCCATCAATTCGCTTACCGGACAGTAATCTACGTGGTAACCCATACGTTGTTCAGCTTCCACTTTATCACCATCGGTTACAGCTACGTTGTTCATCTGATCGCCGAAACGGATAATCAGCATATCCTGTGAATCTGCCCAACCGGCACAAACACGCATCCAAACGGCAATCTTATGCAAAGTCTCTTCCTCTTTCCAGTAACCTACCACTACTTTACGACGGATACGCATACGGGTGCAGATATGTCCGAATTCGCGGTCACCGTGAGCAGACTGGTTCAGGTTCATGAAATCCATGTCCATTGTATCCCAAGGAATTTCCTTGTTGAATTGAGTATGCAGGTGCAACAAAGGCTTCTTCAACTGTTGCAAGCCGTGAATCCACATTTTAGCAGGAGAGAACGTATGCATCCAAGTGATAACACCGACACACTTTCGTCATTATTGGCTGCTTTGAAAACAGCTTCCACTTCTTTAGAAGAATTAGCTGTTCCTTTGTATACCACCTTTACAGGAAGTTTACCGGATTCGTTCAATCCGTTAACCATTTCATTAGAGTGTGCATCTACTGCGATTACTGCGTCACCTCCGTACAAAAGCTGTGCTCCTGTTACGAACCATACTTCATATTGATTAAATGCGTTCATAATGTTATTGCTTTAATTGTTATTGTTCTAATTTTTAATCTTTAATTATTTCTGTCCGTAATAAGCATTCGGACCATGCTTGCGGCTGAAATGTTTTTCTATCAGCAGCGGATTCATTGTTAAATTGGGATTCACCGCATAAGCGATACTTGCCATTTTAGCTACCTGTTCCATAACCACAGCATTGTGTACGGCATCATACGCGTCTTTTCCCCAAGAGAAAGGACCATGATTTTTCACCAATACTCCCGGTGTATGTACAGGGTTCAAGCCTTCAAAACGTTTCACTATCACATTACCGGTTTCCAGCTCGTAAGCACCTTTCACTTCCGCTTCTGTCATATCCGCTGTGCAGGGAATGGCATCATGGAAATAATCTGCATGAGTGGTTCCGATATTCGGAATGTCACATCCGGCTTGTGCCCAGGCTGTTGCATAGGTAGAGTGCGTATGTACCACTCCTCCGATCTCCGGAAATGCTTTGTAAAGTATTACGTGAGTAGGAGTATCCGAGGATGGCTTCAGCCGTCCTTCAACGACCTTGCCATCCAGATCCACTACTACCATATCTTCGGCTTTCATATCATCATAACTTACACCACTGGGTTTGATTACTACCAATCCGCTTTCACGGTCGATGGCAGAAACATTTCCCCAAGTAAAGATGACTAATCCATGCTTTACCAATTCGAGATTGGCATGAAATACTTTTTCTTTTAGTTCTTCCAGCATAATGATTATAATTTAAATTTCGGGTCCTTGCGGTAAGCCTTGCTATTGAACTTATATAAGGCAGCACCACGTTTCGAACCCAGTTTGTCAATTTTATCAGTCTTTTCTATATAATCCATTTCAGCCACTCTTTTACGGAAATTCCGTTTATCCATTGTTTCACCGTAAATGGCTTCATATAAACTTTGTAATTGGGATAATGTAAATAGCTTCGGCAATAGATTGAAACCGATGGGCTCTACAGATGCTTTCTGTTTCATCAGTTCCCGTGCTTTTTCTACCATTTCAGGATGGTCGAAGATAAGCGGGGGAAGTTCATTTATATTCACCCAGTAAGCATTGTGTTTCTGAACCTGTTTCCGGTCATACTCATTGATGTTAATCAATGCATAATAAGCCACGGAGATAACCCGTTCACCCGGATCGCGATCGATAGCTCCAAAAGCTCCCACCTGTTCCATGTAAACGTTTTCCAGTCCGGTAAGCTCATGCAATACACGTTTAGCGGCATCATCCACACTTTCATTGTTTTGTACAAATCCTCCCATCAGTGACCATTCACCCATTGCCGGCTCGAAGTTTCTCTTTAACAATAACAGGCTGATTTCCCCTTCGTAGAAACCGAAAATGATACAGTCTATGCCGACATAGAAGGCCGGATTCGAGCTATAATAAACCTTTTCCCGCCCCTTTTCCAAAGAGGGGGAATTAGAGGTTATCATTGGCTCTTGTGAATTATCTTTATCCATTTAGATTGTGATTTTAGTTATAATAAAACAGTCTTTCCGTAGATAAGACTATTTTCAGGCTTCTCTTTCAACCCTTCCTCAAGAGGAGGGTTGAAAGAGAAGCTTATTTTTACCAGAAATACCAGTAGAAAGCAGCAGTAATGGCCAGAATAATTACCGTATGAATAATATCCCAGTGATTCCAGCTTGCACGTGTAGCGGCTTTTTGTTTCTTAGTAGCCGTACCGAATACTAGTCCCTGAATCTTTTCTGCAGTTGGAGCTTCTGTTGCCAGACTGACTACGATTACTACAATAATACAGAACAGGAACATCCATCCACAGAAGAATAACCAGTTCATGTCATAGAACAAATATTTGAATGTAGAATCAGCTACTTCACCTGCGTTGCTATAATATACTTTTGCGCCGAGGCGGGTCAACCCGATTACCATGCCGGAGATCAATCCCCACATACCACCCTGGGCGGAAGTACGTTTCCAGCAGATCCCCAGTAAGAAAGCGGCAGCGATACCTGGTGCCAATACAGACTGAACATCTTGCAAGTAAGTATAAAGTACATCACCTACACTACGCATGATAGGAATCCAAAGAATACCTAAAACAACGATTACAATTGTTGCAATCTGACCGATACCCACCAGCTTCTTTTCCGGAGTTTCCGGTTTGAAACGTTTGTAAAAGTCGATAGTAAACAACATGGCTGATGAGTTAAACAGAGATGCAAGGGAACTCATCAAAGCGGCAAGAATACCACATACTACCAAACCTTTCACGCCCGCAGGAAGTAATTTGGCTACTAATGTCGGGAAGGCGGCATCAGCATTTGCTGTTCCGTTAGCCAGCATCGGTAAGAAACCTTCACCACCGGCACCGATATATTTTTGATGTAATGCAAATGCAATCATACCAGGAATCAAGAAAAGGAATACGGGTAGCAGTTTCAGATAAGCACCGAAAATAGTACCACGACGAGCCTCTTTTTCATTTTTACCTGAAAGTACACGTTGTACGATGAACTGGTCAGTACACCAGTACCAGAAACCGATAATGGCAGAACCGATAAGTGCACCCAACCAAGGGAAGTTTGCATCATCGTTGCTACGAATCAGGTTAGTCATTGTATCATCGTAATCATTTACAGTAACAGCGCCGCAGACTCTCATCATTTCGTCCCATCCACCTAATTCTTTGAAACCGAGCACTAGAATTATTAATGATCCTAGCAGTAGGATAGGGGTTTGAAGTACAGAAGTATAAAGTACCGATTTCATACCACCGAAGATTGTATATAGGGCAGTGAGAACTACCAGTCCGATAGCGGCAATCCAGAAGAAATCAATTCCCCAAAGCTCTTTGATACCGAATACTTGTTGGAATACGAGGCCACCGGCATAAACAGTTACGGCTACTTTGGTCAATACATAACTTACAAGAGAAATAACAGATAAAATAGTACGTGATTGAGGATTATAACGACGCTCCAGGAATTCCGGCATTGTATATACCATGCTTCGTGTATAGAAAGGTACGAATACCCATCCCAGAATCAAGATCATCCATCCCTGGATTTCCCAGTGTGCCATAGCCATACCACTGGATGCTCCGGCTCCTGCCAGTCCGATCAAATGTTCCGAACCAATGTTTGATGCAAAGATAGAGGCACCGATTGCAAGCCATGTTGCGTCGCGTCCACCCAAAAAATAATCCGCCGAGTCATTTTGTTTTTGTCTGACTACCCAAACAATAATACCTATCAGAGCCAAAAAAAAGACTCCGATTACTAGCCAATCTAATGCTTCCACAATAAATATGATTTATAAGTTAATATTATTTCTCTACAGAGAATTTGAAAATACATTCGCTATTATAAGTTTGTCCCGGTTCCAGTACAACAGAAGGCCAGTCTGCCTTGTTGGGGCTATCTGGATAGTGTTGTGTTTCCAGGCAGACAGAAGCACGTTGGTTGTAAACGATACCTTTCTTTCCGCTTACGGTTCCGTCGAGGAAGTTACCTGTGTATACCTGAATACCCCGGTTCGTTGGTATATACTTCCAGAGTGATGCCGCTTTCAGGTGAAGTTAGTTTGGCTGCTACTTGAGAAAGATCTCCCTTAGTGTTGAGCACCCAGTTGTGATCATATCCGTTGCCGTTCTTCAGTTGAACGAAATCATAATTGTTGATCTCTTTGCCTACCGCTTTCGGAGTGGTGAAGTCCATCGGAGTGTCTTTTACCGGAGCGATTTCGCCTGTAGTCATAAAAGTACTGTCTACCGGAGTATAATAGTCTGCGTTCACATACAGTATGTTGTCAGTTGAAGCTTTTGACGGATCACCAGCCAGATTGAAGTAAGAATGGTTGGTCATGTTGATGATTGTCTTTTTATCGGTAGTAGCGCTATATTTGATGTCGATAGCGTTGTCTTCAGTTAGTTTATAGGTCACTTTAGCTGTTACATTCCCCGGGAAGTTTTCGTCTCCGTCCGGTGAGACAAGTGTCAGTTCCAACGTTGTCGGATCAATCAGATTAGCTTCATAAACTTTGTATTGCCAACCTTTCGGACCTCCGTGCATGCAGGCAGTGGCCGAAATTGTTTTGCGGCAGTTGGATGGTATCACCGTCCAATGCGAAACGTCCCTGGTTGATACGGTTTGCATAGCGTCCGATAGAAGCACCAAAGTCGCTGGGTACATTAATATAGTCAGCAATGCTGTCAAAACCTAAAACTACATCCTGCATCTTACCGTTCTTGTCGGGTACCATGACAGACACGATACGTCCTCCGAAGTTAGTGATGCATACTTCCATACCTGCCTTGTTCTTTAAGGTATAAAGAGCTGTTTGGGCATTGTTCACTTCTGTTTGAAATTTTACCGGGTCGAGACCGGACAAGGTCAGCTCTGAAGCCGACTTGTTATTGCACGCGGCAAGCATCAGCGCGGCAATTCCTGCAAGTAGAAAATGTTTTTTCATGGTTTTATTTTTAATGTAAATGAGATGCTTATCTTATTTTGGGTGTAAAAGTAACACTTTCGTTTGGTGTATCAAATACACTCTTATATGTTGTGCAGCATAAATGGTGTATTTTATGATTTTCCATACACCTTATTATATATAAATGTACGCTTTCCATCCGTTTGTTTTTCATATAATAGAGCGTGCAAATAGGTGCTTTTTAATCTGGTTTCGTATTATAAATATCAGATGCGGATGGAAAATTGTGCAAATGAATGGAATTTGATCCTTTTTGACCGATAAACACCTATTAATGATAAATTTGGGTACGGAGAAAATAGAGAATCTGATTATCTTTGCATTTTAACTATATATAATTTTTTATTGAGAACCATGAGAAGATACGCAAATTTATTGGCAGTATTAGCCTTGTCTACTAACCTTGCCCTTCATGCGCAAACCAATGAGTTGGTGATACAGACGAAGAAGCTGGGTGCAGAAATCCAACCTACTATGTATGGACTCTTTTTTGAGGACATCAACTACGCTGCCGACGGCGGACTTTATGCCGAACTGGTGAAGAATCGTTCCTTTGAGTTTCCACAACACCTGATGGGATGGAAAACGTATGGAAAAGTGTCATTAATGAACGATGGTCCTTTTGAGCGTAATCCGCATTATGTGCGCCTTTCCGACCCCGGACACGCACATAAGCATACCGGATTGGATAACGAAGGTTTCTTCGGCATCGGTGTCAAGAAGGGAGAGGAGTATCGTTTCTCGTTTGGTTGCCGCGAAGTACGAAAGAAACATTGAGAATCGAACTTGTAGATACCAAATCAATGGGCGAACGTCAGGCACTTGTTGCAGGAATCTTACGATTGATTCTAAGGACTGGAAAAAATACCAGATGATCTTGAAGCCCGGCAGTACTCATCCGAAATCCGTACTCCGTATTTTCCTTACCTCCAAAGGAACAGTAGATTTGGAGCACGTCTCCCTTTTTCCGGTTGATACCTGGAAAGGACATGAAAATGGGCTTCGTAAAGATTTGGCACAAGCATTGGCGGATATTCATCCGGGAGTCTTCCGCTTTCCCGGTGGTTGTATCGTAGAAGGTACCGACCTGGAGACTCGTTACGACTGGAAAAAATCAGTTGGCCCGGTAGAGAACCGTCCCTTAAATGAAAATCGTTGGCAGTATACTTTTACTCACCGATTCTTCCCTGATTATTATCAAAGCTATGGATTGGGATTCTACGAATATTTCCTGCTGTCTGAAGAAATGGGTGCGGCACCTCTGCCGATTCTGAATTGCGGACTTTCCTGCCAATATCAGAATAATGATCCGAAAGCTCACGTAGCAGTTTGTGATTTGGATAACTATATTCAGGATGCACTCGACCTGATCGAATTTGCCAATGGAGACGTGAATACTACGTGGGGAAAAGTACGTGCCGATATGGGACATCCTGCTCCGTTTAACCTGAAGTTTATCGGTATCGGTAACGAACAATGGGGGAAAGAATATCCCGAACGTCTCGAACCGTTTATCAAAGCCATTCGTAAAGCTCACCCGGAAATCAAAATAGTAGGTAGCTCCGGTCCGAATTCCGAAGGAAAAGATTTTGATTATCTGTGGCCTGAAATGAAACGTCTGAAAGTTGATTTGGTGGACGAACATTTCTATCGTCCTGAAAGCTGGTTTCTGGCTCAAGGCGCCCGCTATGACAACTACGACCGTAAAGGTCCGAAAGTATTTGCCGGTGAATATGCCTGCCATGGAAAAGGAAAGAAATGGAATCATTACCATGCTGCTTTGCTAGAGGCTGCTTTTATGACCGGATTGGAACGTAATGCTGACATCGTTCACATGGCTACCTATGCTCCGCTTTTCGCTCATGTGGAAGGATGGCAATGGCGTCCTGATATGATTTGGTTCGATAACCTGAACTCTGTGCGTACCACTAGCTATTATGTACAACAACTGTATGCGCAGAATAAAGGAACAAATGTGCTTCCCCTTACCATGAATAAGAAAAATGTAACGGGAGCCGAAGGGCAGAACGGACTCTTTGCCAGTGCTGTTTACGATAAGGATAAGAATGAACTGATTGTAAAGGTTGCCAATACCTCCGCCACAGCTCAACCGATTTCCTTGAATTTTGAAGGATTGAAGAAACAAGATGTACTGTCTAATGGTCGTTGTATCAAACTTCGTTCGCTTGATTTGGATAAGGATAATACACTTGAACAACCTTTTGCCATCGTTCCGCAGGAAACTCCGGTATCTATTGAAGGCAATGTGTTTACTACCGAATTGGAACCCACTACGTTTGCAGTATATAAATTTACGAAGAAATAAGTAGAACTAATTAGATGTTATTAGATTAATAGATTTTAGATTTTTGTTAATTGTAAAAAGTAAGGGCGGCTCCCATCACGGAAGCCGCCCTTCTTAATTATTTAATAACGAATAAATTCTTATTCCAGTCTACGAGAACCGTCACCGATTACTACGTCATACACTTTCGGGCTTCTGCCGAATTTAGCTTTGAAAGCAGCTTTTGTTTTTTCAACGAAGTTATCGTACAACTCATCCTTAACAAGGTTGATAGTACAACCACCGAAGCCGCCACCCATAACGCGTGAACCGGTTACACCGTACTCTTTAGCGCAGTCATTCAGGAAGTCGAGTTCTTCGCAGCTTACTTCGTACAACTTGCTCATGCCGTGATGAGTTTCGTACATCTTCTGACCTACTGTTTCGTAATCATCCTTTTCCAATGCCTCGCAAACATCGAGTACACGTTGGATTTCTTCGATTACATATTCTGCACGCATATAGTCTTCAGCGCTGATATCAGCTTTCGCTTCTTCCAGCATATCCATTGTACAGTCACGCAGGAATTCTACATGCGGATGTTTTTTCTGGATAGCAGCAACAGCAGCTTCACAGCTCTGACGACGCTTGTTGTAAGCAGAAGAAGCCAGTTCATGTTTCACTACTGAATCCATCAATACCAGACGATAACCTTCCGGATGGAATGGGAAATATTGATATTCCAGTGAACGGCAGTCCAGACGGATCAAGCTGCCAGCTTTACCGAATACAGAAGCGAACTGGTCCATGATACCGCAGTTTACACCGCAGTAATTATGTTCTGTAGCCTGGCCAACTTTAGCCAATTCAAATTTATCTATTTTGTTTTCACCGAACAGTTCATTCAATGCGAAAGCATATGTACTTTCCAGATGCAGCAGAAGAAGACATACCTGCACCCAGAGGCACATCGCCGGAGAAAGCGGTATTGAATCCCTTTCACGTCTACGCCACGTTTGATCATTTCACGGCATACACCGAAAATGTATCTTGCCCAGCTTGCGCGGGGAGCATCCTCTTCGTTCAGACCAAATTCTACATAATCCTTCAAGTCGATAGAGTAAGCCTTTACTTTGTCAGTACCGTTAGGTTTGATTTCAGCAATCATCCCTTTGTCTACCGCTCCCGGAAAAACGAATCCACCGTTGTAGTCAGTGTGTTCACCGATCAGGTTGATACGCCGGAGAAGCATATAAAAATCCAGTAGTTCCGTCAAAGTGTTTAATGAATCGACTTCTTACGTATTCTGTATCCATGATATTTATATTTTAAAGGTGAATAAATTGAATTCTATTCTATGTGATTATTCCACAGGAATATCCTTATTTACATTCTTGCAACCTACCAAGCCGTAGAACAACAGGTAAGCCAGAGCAGCGATAATCAACCAGTAGCTAGCCATATAACCTACAGAGTCAGAGATACTTTGTTGGATCAACGGCAATACACCACCACCAACAACCATCATCATAAAGATACCGGAAGCCTGTGCTGTATATTTTCCTAAGCCTTCTACTGCAAGGTTGAAGATACCACCCCACATTACAGAAGTACAAAGACCGCAAAGTACAAGGAACAAGGCACTTACAGGAACCTGTGCCATCATAAAGCCTTCACCTACAGTATAACCCGGCATTGAAACCGTTACATCTTTCGGAGTGAAGATAGCGATCAATACGAAAATGATAGCAGTAGCAGAAACAGCGATCAACTGTGCACGGCTGGAAACCTTACCACTGATAGCACTACTTGCAGTACGTCCCACAAGCATCAGCAACCAATAGATAGCAGCGATAGCACCACCGATAGCAGCACCGTTCATCATGATACCGGCACCTTTATCGCTTGAATCGGCAAGATAGAAGTTCAGTGTACCCGGGATACCAATTTCAATACCTACATAAATAAAGATACCGATTACACCCAGTAAAGTGTGACGGAAGCTCCATGGACTGTGAGAGAATTTTTCTTTCTTCACTCCACCTTTCTGAAGGTGTGGTTCAGGAATAGCAACAAATGAGATAACGATAAATGCAGCAACGAATACACCCATAGCAACGAAGAGCAGAGGAGCAACGTCAGACATAGCAGTACTTGAAGTAACAGTACCGATCAAAGCACCTACGAAAAGCGGAGTCAATGTACCAGACAAAGAATTAAGAGCTCCACCAGTCTGAATCAACTGGTTACCTTTGTTACCACCGCCACCGAGAAGGTTCAACATCGGGTTTACCACTGTGTTAAGCATACAAACGCAGAAACCGCAGATGAATGCACCAAGCAGATAGATTACAAAGTTTAATTTGATAACATACTCACCGAATGCGAATACTTCAGCACCTGCTCCGAATAAGCTGGAAAGATACTGTGTGAACAAACCGAGGAAACCTACTGCCATTGCAATCAAAGCAGTCTTCTTGTAACCGATCTTAACGAGCATGTTACCGGCAGGAATTCCCATAAACAGGTAAGCCAGGAAGTTCATCATATTTCCCATCATACCTAAAGTGTTCGAACCCGCATATTCATTTCTCCAGATTGTTCCGAATGGAGCAGCGAGGTTTGTTACGAAAGAGATCATCGCAAAGATGAAGAACATCGTGATAATTGCGACGAGATTACCGTTCTTTTTTTCTTGTGTCATGGTTCAAAAAAAATGTTAGTTTATAAAATTAGGTTAGTTATTTTTCAAATCTTATTCTTCTACCGTAAATTTGTAGACAGTGATCTGTTGGTATTCATCACCCGGCAGCAAGGTAGCCGATGGGAAATGAGGTTTGTTCGGAGTATCCGGGAAACACTGTGCTTCAAAGCAGATAGCGCTTCTGGCAGGGAATGTAGCTCCGTGTGCACCTTCAAATCCGTTGAGCCAGTTGCCCGTATAGAGTTGTACCCCCGCTTCGGTGGTATATACTTCCATGATACGTCCGCTTTCCGGGTCCTTGCAAGTGGCAGCCAGGTCGAGCGAACCGCTTTCCATCTTGTTCAGTACATAACAGTGGTCATATCCTGCACCGAAAATCAGTTGCTGGAATTTGTCGTCGATACGTTCGCCTACAGTGTGCGGAGCACGGAAATCCATCGGAGTACCTTCTACTTTGGCAATTTCACCGGTAGGGATAGAAACTTCGTCGATAGGCGTATAGAAATCAGCGTTGATCGTAACGATGTGGTTGTTAACGGTAGGAGTAGGGTTGGAAATACCGGCGAGGTTGAAGAAACCGTGGTTAGTCAAGTTAACGACTGTAGCTTTGTCGGTGGTAGCGCGGTATTCGATAGTCAGTGCATTTACTTCATTTTCCAGGCGGTAAGTCATTTCCACTTCCAGATTGCCGGGGAATCCCTCTTCGCCGTCAGCAGAAACATAGTTGAATTGCACTGTGCTCTCATCAATCTGGACAGCATCCCAAACACGGGCGTGGAAACCGGTAGGTCCACCATGTAGAGAGTTAGGTCCGTTGTTAATCGTGAGTTCATGTTCTTCGCCGAACAAGGTGAATTTTCCTTTCGCGATACGGTTGCCGTAGCGTCCGATAGTAGTGCTTAGGAAAGGTTCCGGGCTGTTGATGACGTGGTCGATGCTGTCGTGTCCGAGGATTACATTAGCATACTTACCGTTTTTGTCCGGTACCATGATAGAAAGAATGGCGCATCCGTAATTGGTTACAGCTACTTCCATTCCCTTTGTGTTTTTGAGGATAAATAAATCAGTTTTCTTATCATTTATATCCTTTTGGAAATCTTTCCGGCTGAGCCCTGATAGATTCCCTTCCGTTGGGAATGTGTTATTCATGTCTGGTATTCTTATTAAAATTTTCTTGCAAATAAAGGTAAATTCTTTGTTACTCACAAATTATTCCGACTAAATATGACAGGTGCTTTAGGAAAGTTTAGCTTTATTACTTCATCTTCTTTGGATGCAAGGACAAAAGATGATTTCTTAAATGAATTTTCATCCTCCTTTTCTTAAAAACTGAACTATTTTTTGTATGTTTGTTCCCGGATTGTAACAATCCGAGCGAATTTAATCTAAGTTTATAACAAGAAAAACAAAAATGTATCCATTAAAATTCGAACCTATTCTGAAGCAGACGCTTTGGGGGGGCGACAAAATTATTCCGTTCAAGCATTTGAATTCAGACTTGAAAGGAGTAGGAGAAAGCTGGGAGATTTCCGGCGTAGAGGACAATGAATCTGTTGTGGCTAATGGCCCGGATAAAGGTTTAACCTTGGCCGATATGGTAAGAAAGTATCGTGAGGAACTGGTTGGTGAAGCGAATTATGCCCGTTTCGGCAATAAATTCCCACTGCTCATTAAGTTCATCGACGCCAAACTGGATTTGTCAATCCAGGTACACCCAACAGATGAGTTGGCGAAGAAACGCCACAATTCGATGGGAAAAACCGAGATGTGGTATGTGGTAGATGCCGACAAAGGAGCTAAATTGCGTTCAGGATTCTCTGAACAGATTACCCCGAAAGAATATAAAGAACGCGTGTTGAACAATACGATTACCGACGTATTGCAGGAATATGAAATTCATCCGGGTGATGTATTCTTCCTTCCTGCCGGACGTGTGCACAGCATCGGGGCAGGTTCTTTCATCGCCGAGATTCAGCAAACTTCTGATATAACTTATCGTATCTACGATTTCAACCGTAAAGATGCGAATGGTAAAACCCGCGAACTTCACACCGATTTAGCCCGTGAAGCCATCAACTACGAAGTATTGGATGACTATCGTACTAAATACGAACCGTTGAAGGACGAACCGGTAGAACTGGTTGCCTGCACTTACTTCACGACTTCTCTGTATGACATGACTGAAGAAATCAGTTGTGACTATTCCGAACTCGATTCATTCGTGATCTTTATCTGTATGGAAGGATCATGTACAATGAGAGACAATGAAGGTAATGAACTGACTGTTAGTGCAGGAGAATCTATCCTGTTGCCTGCTACCACGCAAGATGTCACTATCACTCCCGAAGGAGGAAGTGTGAAATTGCTGGAAACATACGTATAAGATAATAGCGTACAAAATGAAGGTCATCCGACTTTGTTTCATCCTCATGATGGGCAAAGCCGGATGACTTTTTTTATTACTAATAGAATAAAAACGGCAAAAAACTCTTTAACTATATTTATTAAAAAGTTTATCTGGAACACACAAAAAGATTTGTTTTTTTGCCGCTTGCCAAATGGCATATATAAAATAACTAGTGATGCAAATGATGAACAAAAATGGGTTTAGCCGATGTGCAGAGTTCTACATCGCCCGTTTGCGAAAGGAAGGAAGGCATTCTACAGCGCATGTCTATAAGAATGCCCTCTTCTCTTTCAGCAAGTTTTGCGGCACGCTCAATGTGTCGTTCAGACAAGTCACCCGGGAAAGTTTACGACGTTATGGTCAGTATCTTTATGAGTGTGGTTTGAAGCCTAATACGATTTCTACGTATATGCGTATGCTTCGTAGCATTTACAATCGGGGAGTAGAAGCGGGCATTGCGCCTTATGTGCCGCGACTGTTTCATGATGTTTATACGGGAGTAGATGTTCGCCAAAAGAAGGCCCTGCCTGCTGTCGAATTGCATAAGCTTCTGTATGAGGATCCCAAATCGGAGCGTTTGCGTCGTACACAGGCTATTGCTGCCCTGATGTTCCAGTTTTGTGGAATGTCATTCGCTGATTTAGCTCATCTGGAAAAATCAGCTTTAGATCAGAATGTGTTACGGTATAACCGTATCAAGACTAAAACTCCGATGAGTGTGGAAATACTTGATACTGCCAGAGAAATGATTAACCGGCTTCGCAATAGGGAAGATGCACAACCCGATTGTCCGGATTATCTGTTTGACATCCTTAGCGGCGATCAAAAACGTCTGGATGAAAGAGGGTACCGGGAATATCAGTCCGCTCTTCGCCAATTCAATAATTGTTTGAAGGACTTGGCAAGAGCCTTGCATTTGCAATCTCCTGTCACTTCTTACACACTTCGTCATTCTTGGGCAACGACAGCGAAGTATCGGGGAGTATCGATTGAAATGATTAGTGAATCATTGGGCCACAAATCTATAAAAACCACACAAATCTATTTGAAAGGCTTCGGACTTAAAGAACGTACGGAGGTGAATAAAGGGAATTTATCTTACATTAAAAACTGTTGTGTAGGCAGGGCAAAAAGTGCAAAGTATTAGTATTCAGAACTAAAGTATGTGTGTTACTTCTTAGGTAACAGAACTTAAATTTGACGCAAAGATAGACAAAAACACGAATAGTAAGCAAATATTCTTCCACTTTTTTTCGTTTTATCTGAAACATAGAGCAAAAAAAAACTGTCTGAACATGAAATAATCTTATTTCCATGCTCTATACTTTTTATTGCCTAATCTCTGGATTTTTCCTGTTGAGTATTAGGCAGTTCCTTTCTTGTGCCCTATTCCTATATGTGATTTCCATTTTTATAGAGACGCGCGCCTTGTGTGTGTATTGTCTGTTACCTAAGAAGTAACGGATGAACATGGGGTAAAAAAATATGATTTTAACGAAACCAAAATCACTTAGTGCTGGGCCTAGCGATGGGACAGGGGAAGGCGTAGCACACTCAAAACGCTGGTATGTAGCACTCGTTCGAATGCACCACGAGAAGAAAGTTGCCGAGCGTTTAGACAAAATGGGGATCGAGAATTTCGTCCCTGTCCAACAAGAAATTCATCAGTGGAGTGACCGGCGCAAGGTAGTTGAGTCTGTCCTTCTTCCAATGATGGTGTTTGTGCACGTAAATCCGAAAGAACGCAAAGAAGTTCTGGGTTTTTCTACAGTGAGCCGTTATATGGTGATGCGTGGAGAAAGTACTCCAGCAGTGATTCCTGATGAACAGATGGCCCGTTTCCGTTTTATGCTTGATTATTCAGAAGAAGCAATCTGTATGAATAGTGCTCCTTTGGCACGTGGTGAGAAGGTCCGTGTTGTGAAAGGACCTCTGACCGGGCTGGTTGGTGAACTGGTCAATGTCGATGGCAAAAGCAAGATTGCCGTCCGGCTGAATATGCTGGGATGCGCTTGCGTTAATATGCCTATTGGCTATGTCGAGGCTGTCTGCGAGAAAAACTAATCCCGTCATCATTTATCCACCATTTACATGAATACGAAATTATCCGGTGCTTTTGCACTGATATTCTTTTTCTTCTTTCTCTCGGCTTGCCAGTCCTATAAGAAAGTACCTTACTTGCAGGATGCGGAGATTTTGAAACAGGCGAATACGCAAGTTGCGCCTGTTCAGGACGCAAGACTGATACCGGGTGATGAAGTTTCCATTCTTGTTTCCACTTCCGATCCGGTTGTTTCGCAGCCTTTCAATGCGCAAGGCAGTACGTTTCTATTGGACGATCAGGGAAATATCAATTATCCGGTTTTAGGTAAACTTCCTTTGAACGGTTTAACAAGTCGTGAAGCTGAAAACCTGATAACGGATAGACTGAAATCTTACGTGAAAGAAAGACCTACGGTAGTAGTCCGTATGTCCGGTTTTAAAATTTCCGTTTTGGGCGAAGTGGCCTCTCCCGGTGTTTATCCGGTAGTGAATGAGCAGATCAATGTGCTCGAGGCCTTGCCATGGCAGGAGATTTGACTATTTATGGTGTTCGTGATAATGTAAAACTAATCCGCGAAGACAGGAATGGGCATAAACAGTTTGTTACACTCAATCTGAACGACGCGGATTTGTTATTATCTCCTTACTATCAGTTGCAACAGAATGACATCCTGTATGTCACTCCTAATAAAACCAAAGCGCAGAGCGCAGGCATCGGAACAAGTACGACGATGTGGGTTTCGGGATTTTCCATTCTGGTATCTATTGCCAGTTTGCTGGTCAATATACTTAGATAATACCATCTAATTCCCGGTACTCCTCCGTACAATTAAAACACGGACACTCCTTTATCGGATTCAAATCATGATGGCCTACAATCAACGTCTTAGGAAATATTTTCCCTCAATTCGCGGAGCAGACCGAGCAAAGAAGCCCGTTGTGCCAATGTACGCGTGTCTTTGGGACGTCCCGCCATATCCAGCCCTCCTTCGTAACAAATACCTATCGAATGGGTGTTATGGTCACGGCAGTGTGCCCCGACCTTTTCCAGAGGACGGCCTTGGTAGATTTCTCCATCCCGGGTGATGTAGAAATGATAGCCGATGTCACGGAATCTCCGGTGAAGGATATGATCTTGACGGCAAGCCTCCGCCGAAAGGGACTTTCCTTCCGGCGTGGCACTGCAATGAATGATAATCAGAGTGATGGTACGCATAAGGCTACATACAGCTCTGTACTCCGATCAGACCTCCGATAGCGGTGGCAACGGTGATAATCACTTTGATGATGAAGCTCCATACGGAGCGGGGAGAAGATGAATTACTCATGATGTTACTTTTTTAAAGATTAAAAATAAAGGATTTAGGATTAAGCAGCCGGATCAGGCGCTTCACCGCCACCATCCGGTTTCGGATCAGGGGTATCACCCGAATCAGAACCTCCTCCGGCAGTTGTTGGTTTCTGATATTCGGCCTGCTGTTTCAACTGGCTGTCGAGTTTCAGGTTGGTGGTTGACAAATTACCGGTAGCACGGGCTTTCAGACGCATACCAGTGATGTTTTTCTCCAATGAGAAATCTTCCAGCGTATCAGCTGCCTTACTGCGGATGCCCACACCAAAGATGGCAAGGTCGTCGATTTTCACACATTTGCCGTCGAGCAGCAGTTCCTTGATGCAGTCTACCATGTCGGAAAGCACACCTTTGATGACACCACCGGAATACGGTGAATTGTGTTTTGACATGTGTTCGGCAAGCTTAGCCAAATCAAACGTCTCGTCGCTTACCGCACGGGCGAACCACTTGCCTGCATTCAGGCCTTTTTGCTGTTGGTTTTGATAAATTTTGTAACGAATCATAAAACAATAAATTAAAGGGTTAAACATTGTGTCCGGGGGATTCTTTTCCCTTTCGACGATACAAAGATACAACCCTGAAACCCGCAGAAATCAATAGTCTACAGTTGCACGCGATTGTTGTCAATTATGCGCAGTAACGGTCGGTTATTCAATGGAAAAACGTAGGATATGTGAATATGTTTTGTTATTTTTGTAATTGTAAATCAGAAACTTATTCATCATGAACGAATTCAAAATACGCGCCTACGGTCGCATGGAACTGGCTCAACTTTATTCTCCGGAACTAACTGACATTGCTGCATATCGAAAGATGAAGAAATGGATCTCTTTATGTCCCTGACTTCTGCAACGCCTGTACGACTTAGGTTACGAATCAAAGCGCCGCTCATTCACCCCGTTGGAGGTGAGAGTGATTGTAGATGCCTTGGGAGAACCTTAGAAGAGCGGAAAAGTAAAGCACCGCTTTAGCAATCGTAAAGCTATGCTTTACCACCTCTAAAGCGCCGCTTTAGGATTCATGAAACGTCCTGTTGTTATATAAATGCAAAAAATGCACTTTTTCCGAGGGTTCCCTAACACACACACATGCGTGCGCGTATAAACGCCTTTATCGTCTGTATTGATAAGCAATCCTTTTTTTATCAGACGGTTCAGCCAGCTAAGAGCAGTGTTAGGTTTGATTTTCATCTTTTCAGCCTGCTCCAACAACTGTGCGCGGGTGAACTGGTTGCCCATCATTTCAAAAAGTGCATCCCGGTCGGCATTGGCTCTATGTTTGACCTCTGTGGAAGGAAGAAAAGACAAGATATGTGTGGCATGACGATAGAGCGGAGTTACAAGCTCCAGCACCGCATGGAAATCTTCAGCGGTGATTGTCACATCCCAACGGGTGATAATGCCGTCTCTTTGATATTATCGGCGGCAATCTCCTTGTCAGGGGTCAGCAGAGGGAGGAAGAATCCTTGAACTGATAAGGCTGGTCGCATTCCAATGCACGAATCATAGCTATTTCTGCCATGATACGGCATGTATTGACAGCCAGTCGGGCTATGGAACTGTTCATTTCGTTATCGTTGGCAAGTCCCGAGCGGAAAACAGATCGGCAAAGAGGGCATTGAACTCTTGCTTTGCTCATCAGTGAGCCGGAGCGTATGAAGCCCGTGTGCTTTCATC
>SCPO01000209.1_pt1 | contig 23842 bp, 36 predicted proteins | sample 6106821 | NCBI WGS metagenome assembly SCPO01 (sample SAMN10720448, study PRJNA508395) | human gut metagenome | isolation source: Participant 2 stool, 0 month | host: Homo sapiens | collected 2017 | reverse complement strand
TACGCCTATTATAATAGCACGGCCCAACCAATAAGTGTTAACAAACATGAACAAATTTCAAAACTTTTTGTGCAGTTTGTATAGTTTTCAACTCCATTTATTTCTGGAACAGCCTTCAAACTCTTCCTGACCGATTTTTTCTTTCTTGATCAGCAGGGCGGTACAGTTTCAGCACATCCCGGTGCTCCAGGATGATATTCTTTGCTTTCTCATAGCACTCATCAATGATGCGCTTTACCTCAGCATCAATGGATGCGGTTACTTCATCGCTGTAAGCGCACATGGCCGAAATCACGGCCGATAAAGACCTCATCATCATCACTGCCAGTCGATCATGCCAACCTTCTCAGACATGCCGTACTGGGTCACCATAGCACGCGCGATCTTGCTGGCATGCTTGATATCCTGGGAAGCGCCGGTCGTCACATCACCGAAGATGATCTCCTCCGCAATGCGGCCGCCAAGAGATACCATGATATCCTGCAGCATCTTGCCCTTGGTGTTGAACATCTCATCTTCACCCGGAAGCGGCATGGTGTAGCCTGCTGCCCCGACACCGGTCGGGATGATGGATACGGTATGGACCGGTCCCACATCCGGCAGCACATGGAACAGGATCGCATGGCCTGCCTCGTGGTAAGCGGTGATCTTCTTGTTCTTTCTCAGAGATCACACGGCTCTTCTTCTCTGCGCCGATGCCAACCTTAACAAATGCACGGTCAATATCAGACTGGCGAATGTAGCTGCGGTTCTCCTTTGCTGCGAGAATTGCGGCCTCGTTCATCAGGTTTTCCAGATCTGCTCCGGTGAAGCCGGAGGTGGTTTTAGCCACGCGGGCCAGATCTACGTCCTCGCCCAGCGGTTTCTCTTTGGAATGCACCTGGAGGATTTCCACACGGCCTTTCACATCCGGACGGCCTACAGCCACCTTACGGTCAAAACGTCCCGGACGAAGGATCGCCGGATCAAGGATATCCACACGGTTAGTAGCTGCCATAACAATGATGCCCTCGTTGACACCGAAACCATCCATCTCAACGAGAAGCTGGTTTAATGTCTGCTCACGCTCATCGTGGCCGCCGCCCATGCCGGTGCCTCGTCTGCGGGCTACCGCATCGATCTCATCGATAAAAACAATACACGGCGCTGCCTTCTTGGCATCCTCAAATAAATCACGGACGCGGGACGCACCCACGCCGACGAACATCTCTACGAAATCAGAACCGGAAATGGAGAAAAACGGAACGCCTGCCTCACCGGCTACTGCCTTGGCAAGCAGAGTCTTACCCGTTCCAGGAGGGCCCACTAAAATAACGCCCTTCGGAATTCTCGCTCCCACGCTGGTATACTTCTGCGGATTTCTCAGGAAGTCCACCATCTCCTCCAGATCTTCCTTTTCCTCCTGAAGACCTGCCATTTTTAAAGGTGACATTGCTGGTGTTGGTCATGCGGGCGCGGCTCTTGCCAAAGTTCATCATCTTGGCATTGGTCCCGCCGCCGGCACCGGCTCTCATATTCATGATGATCAGCATCAGAACGACCGCGCCTACAGAGACAGCCACTGGAAGAAGGATGCTCATCCAGTAGCTGGTCTGGGGAACATCGTTCATGCTGTAGTCGATGTCCATATCCTGAAGCATCTGCTGAATCTGGTTTACATCGGACACATAGGTTACATAAACCTCACCCGCGCGGTTGGCAAGACGCACCTCACCGGTCGGTGTCTGCTCATTCTGGTAAATGACCAGGGAACCCACATCCCGCTTTCCAGTACCTGTTTGAACTGCTGATAACTCAGCTCGTTCTGTTTTCTGCCCGGCATAAATGCCAGAGCCAGTACGATCAGGAGCAGCGGAAGAAGCAGCCAGCCGCCCCGAAACCACTTTGCTGTTTCACTCATCGGCCTCCTTACTGGTCAACCTCAACCACTCCGATATAAGGAAGGTTGCGGTATTTCTGGTCATAATCCAGTCCATAACCTACTACAAACTCATCCGGAATGGTAAAGCATGTGTAATCTACTTTTACCTGCTTCTTTACACGGCGCTCCGGCTTGTCAAGAAGGGTGCACAGGTGAATGCTCTTCGGCCCACGCTGCTTTAATACTTCGATCAGGTAAGCCAGGGTACGGCCGGAATCAATGATATCTTCTACGATCAGGACCTCCTTGTCTGCCAGGGATTCATCCAGATCCTTGACGATGCGGACTACGCCGCTGGACTTGGTGTCATCTCCGTAGCTGGAAACAGACATGAAATCCATGGTGACCGGAACTGTGATACGTTTTGCCAGCTCACAGGTAAAAAATACACCACCCTTTAAAATACAGATCAGGTGAACGCTCTTGCCTGCATAATCTTTGTTGATCTGCTCTGCTACTTCATTGATCCGCTTGTTTACGTCTTCTTCCGGCAACAATACTCTGATCTTATCTGCCATAATCTTTTCCTCCGTCGCAGGTTACCTGCAATATGTTTTCTGTATGTTCTTCTATTTTATAGTATTCGCTGATCCGAAAGCCCACTACCCACAACACATGACTGCCTTCTGCCAGAAGCAGAATCTTCTCCCTTTTTTCTTTCGGGATTTTCTCATCGATCATGTAACGGGCAATGGTCTTGCTCCCTCCGGACGGCAGGATCAGGTAATCTCCCGTCCGTCTGGTTCTCACAGACAGCGTACCTTTAATTTTATCATAGTCAAACCATTTCGTATACTGGTTTTTGGGAATTTCCTGGTCTTTTTGACGAGAAAAAACCGTCATATGAAGCTTTGGAGCTGTCTGAGGCACGGTGTTCCCGCCCCAGCCGCCGGTTTCACGGTCCAGAACCGGCTTCTGTTCCGCCTTTCCCGCAATTTCCAGAGTCTCATATCCGGTCCGTGCCATAAGTCCGCCCGGCAGGTCTACACGGCTTCCACCGGTTTCCCAGCCAGTTTTGCGATGGCTGTGAAATGGCGGCTGGTGATGTCCTTCCAGCCTGGTTTCAGCTGGTCCAGCATATGCCGAATGAGATACATCTTCAGAATCTCCGGCTGAGCCGCAAAGACCGCAAGGGGAATTATCACACGTTCTGACATTTCGTCCGCAATGTTCCTCCTTGCGCCAGATTCAGAATCCCGGCTTTCCTGCTGCCTGCTGACTGCCACTCTCCAGATTTCCGCCGCCCGCTGACGCAGATATTCATCTGCCTGTCCGATAATCTGCCCGGCCTGGAGAATATGCTCCTCTGCCTGCTCATTCACAGTCTCCTTTAAAAGCGGAAGCACCTGGCTGCGGATGCGGTTCCTGGTATAATCTGCCGACTGGTTGGTGCTGTCCTCACACCAGTCCATATGCTCTGCCGTCAGATATTCCCTGATTTCAGCCCGGCCCACACAGAGTAAAGGACGGACACGCCGTCCCTGCACCGGCCGGATCCCGGCAAGTCCGGTAAGTCCGCTGCCCCGCAGAAGATGGTGCAGAATGGTCTCCGCGTTATCATCCCGGTGATGAGCCAGAGCCAGTTTCACCCGGCTGCCATCAGAAAACTCCGCTCCCATTTTTCTGCTTCTTCCTCCAGTATCTGATACCGCAGGATCCGCCCCGCTTCCTCCTCGGAAAGGCCATGCTCCGCCGCGTAGGCCGGAACCTGACAGTGGGCCACATACAGCGGAACAGAAAGGCTTTCACACAAAGCCTGTACCAAACCTCGTCCGGTCTGCCTCGGCTCCGCGGATGCCATGGTGGACATGAACCGCTCGGAGCGCAAAATCCAGCTGTTTCAGCACCGTCAGCAGGCACACGGAATCTGCCCCGCCAGAAAGCGCCACGATCACTGCGTCCCCCTGGGTAATCATGCCCTGCTCCCTGATATAATCTCTCACTTTATTCAACATCTTATCTTTCCTGTATACGATTCTTTTTCCATTAACACTTCAACTATACCCGTAATTCCGTTCATGTGCAAGCTGCGATTTTCTCGTTATTGTCTCCAGGCGCGCAGCCGGCACCACCTTTTCCGTCCCATATTCGGCTCCGCTGCTACCGCTTCCAGATTCCCGCCACCAGTACTGTCATATCATCATTCATGCCTCCATTCTGACAGGAAAACCGCAAAATCCGCTCTGCCATGTCCTGCGGGGTCTTCATCGGCATGGACTCCAGATACTCTTTCAGGCTGCGCTCCTTCTCAAGTCCCGGGCAGGCCTCCAGAACGCCATCCGTCATCATAATGACCCGGTCATCATCCCAGAGTTTGCGGGAAAGGAGCACCGGCTCTGCCTGAAATCACGCCAGCAGGCAGATTTCCAGCGTCCAGTATCTGCCTGCCCGTCACTGAGCACAAAGGTTGCCACCGCTCCCATCTTCATGGCCTCCAGCACACCGCTGCAAAGGTCCACACAGCACAGATCCAGCGTGGCCGGATGCTGTTCCACCCCGGTTAATAAAAGAATTGTATTCACCATTTTCAGGGCAGAACGGGCGGAAAACCCTGTCTCCAGAAGCTGCTGCAAAGCTCGATCACCTTCCGGCTCTCCTGGGCCGCTGCCTCTCCGCTTCCCATGCCATCTGAAAGGCTCATGATCACCTGACCTGGAAGACCCGGAATAGTTATAATTATCCCCGGAAATCCCGCTCCCATTCTTTGACATGCGGGCAACCCCATACATCATCCGGTATTCTCCCGGTTCCAGAAACCGCACAACTCCAGGCTGCCTTGTGATAAGCGCCCGGGTGTCCGGCGGCGCGTACCAGCCCTTTCCGCCCGCTGCCTGTCCAAACAGCGCAGCGGCCTCTTTTGCCGTCATACAGCGACCTCCCAGAGCATGTAGTGTCACATACGCCTCCCGGTAACGGTTCTCATGCTCCAGAAGCAGCATATTGTCTACCGCAATCTGATGAAGGCGGAAGATCCGCCGCACTGCTTCTTCTTTTTCCTCCGTAATATCCGCAGCCTGGCCCATCTGCCTGGAAAACTCTTCCAGCATCACAGCCAGTCCCGAAACTGCACCATAACCGTATCCCGGCTCTCCAGAAAACGGTTTTTCCACTCCAGATTCATGGTTGCCCGCCCCAGATTCCGGTTGAGCTGTGCCAGATACGCCTCTTTATTCCGGCACGTTTCCAGAAACAGCCGGGGCATGTCCTCATATTCCACCCTGCCCTTCTGCTCAAAGGAGCGGAGGAGATAATACAGATAGTAACTGCCATCCTTGTCCGCGTCGCTGTACAGGTTGCACCGGCTGCACTGCCCGCACACTACGGCCGCTGCCGTCTGCATGGCCGCCAGGGCATCCTCCCTGGTCAGTCCCCGCTCCTCCTCCATCCGGTCATTGCACGCCCGGGCCAGGACCCCCAGCGACCGGGCCATCTCACTTAGTCTCTCTGCCGTATAAATATTCACATCAGCCATATCCCGGCGCCGTTTTCGCTTCCACACAAAAAATCCCCTCCTGAACCACAATATATGCGGCAGGAAAGGATCCTATGTCTGTTATTTTTAGTCTCGTCTGTTCTAGTTGTCTTTTGGTCTTGGTTTCAGCAAAATCTCGTCTGGTTTGACCAGTCCCAGCTTCTGCTTGGCCACTTCCTCTATGTACTGCTTGGTCTGTACATAGACCCTGCGTTCTTCCAGCTCTGCGGCCCGTTTCTGTTCGTTTTCCACCTGACGGATCAGCGATTCTTCTTTGGCCTGGTACTCCATGAGCTTCTTCTCCATGGAGGTATTCTTCACATTCACGACCACCGCCAGACTTAAAACCACTATGGTAATTCCGATAATGGCCAGTCGGTTGCCCAGACCCTCTCTGCGTTTTTTGCGCCCTGTTCCCCGCGTTTTCATGTTTCTCACCAGCTTTTTGTTACCCTTACTTTCTAATTCGATGTTATGTTACCTGTGTAATTTCATTCTAATGCATCGAAGAATCAATTTCAAGAGCTTTTGCAAATTTCTGCTGATGATCCTGTCATAAAAAAGCATGGATACAAAAATGGATCCGATAATATAAAAGCGCAGTGCTCCGTCATTCTCACGGTACAGAAACAAAAGGTGAAAAACCGGCCCAGATCCAGTAGCAGAAATCCTCCAGTCCTACCGCCAGACTCCTGTGAGGCACCAGAGACCGGAACAGCCGGATGAGATCGTACACCATCATAAGAACCGCGCCCACTGAAATGCTCTGAAGCAGAAGCCGCGCCTCCCGGCATACCGCAGCCATCAGCCAAAGAGCCGGGCCAGAATGGACTGTCCGGCTTCCGGTATGCCTCATTGGAAGAGTAAGTCAGGCTGTCTATCTGTCCTTCTACCTCCATCTCTCCCTTTCCACAGTAAGGCGGCTGACATGGAGATCTTTTCCCTTGATAGTCAGAAGACCCATGTCCGTATCCATCACCACCTGGTTTTCGTCAAAGGATACCACTTCCCGCACCCCTGTCAGGCTTGCCGCGTTACGGTTCTCCAGCCTGCAGGCATGGGCGCGGATTCCGGATCTTTCTTCCACAAAACCTCCCCGCCTAAACTCATGGTTTAGTATATGGGAAGGTTTTCATGTTTATGAAAGCAATGATAATAGAATCAGAGGTAGCGGTAGAGCTCCTTTGCATCGTCCTTGCGAACGGTTTCCTGCACATCAAGAACCTCCACTTTCACGGAAGAAGTACCAAACTGAATCTCAATGATGTCCCCTGCCTTCACGTTCACCGAAGCTTTGGCGGGGCGGTCATTGACCAGGACCCTTCCGGCATCGCAGGCTTCATTCGCGACAGTTCTTCGCTTAATTAAACGGGATACTTTCAGGTATTTATCTAATCTCATAAATTAAGCGTTTACAAGATCCTTTAATGCCTTACCAGCTTTGAACTTCGGAGTCTTGGAAGCCTCGATGGTCATGGTCTCGCCGGTTCTCGGGTTGCGGCCCTCTCTTGCTGCTCTCTCAGATACCTCAAAAGTACCGAAACCTACTAACTGGATTTTATCGCCTGCCTTCAGAGCCTCTGCAACTACATCGGTAAATGCCTTTACTGCTGCCTCTGCGTCCTTCTTGGAAAGGCCTGCCTGCTCAGCTACTGCTGCTACTAATTCTGTCTTGTTCATTATTAATTCCTCCTAAATGCGATAACGGCCGGAAGAGCCGTTTTGTCGTAATTCATTTTGCCCTTTCATTTATATCTGTTTTACTATGATTTGTCAAGGTTTTTCGCCTTTTTCTTTGCCTTAAACACTAGAACAGAGCGGGGCGGAACCATGCAGTTCTTCTGGTTCAAAACCCGGCGTTCCTGACCTCTTCGTAAAAGCCTCCCGCCGCGCTGTCACTGGTATCAAAGGACAGTGTCCACTCCAGATCCTTCGGCAGGTTTGGAAGTGCAAAACCGTGTGGTTCCCAGTGCATATTGAAGATCACAAAGAAAAAGTCATCATTCTGCCCGTCCGGCTTCTTCGCGTAAGTTCCACAGTAAAGAATCCCTATCTGGCGGCGGAAATTCTCAAACTCCGGCTGCCATGCGTTCACGCCATGATAGGAAATATCCGGATGTCCACAGGCCAGATAGTCCATCACCCGCGGCTCCTGCTCCATATGGAAAACCGGATGCGCCCTGCGGAACGCGATCAGATGCTTCACAAAGGCCAGAAGATCCTGATCCCATTTGTTAAGATTCCAGTTCAACCAGGAGGTCTCATTGTCCTGACAGTAAGCATTATTGTTACCATTCTGGGAATTGCCAAATTCATCTCCCGCCAGAAGTACCGGCGTTCCCTGGCTCAAAAAGAGCATAAGCATGGCATTGCGCAGCTGTCTTGCCCGCAGCTCCAGAACCTTCTTCTTGCGGACCGGGCCTTCCACGCCACAGTTCCAGGAATAATTGTAGTCACTTCCGTCCCGGTTATTTTCCCCGTTGGCTTCATTGTGCTTCTGGTCATAGGAAACCATGTCCATCATGGTAAAGCCATTGGTGCCTGCCATGAAGTTTAACACACCTGTCTCCGCGGGATTGCGGCGGTTGCGGTAGATCAGACTGCTCATCTGCTCCTCATCGCCCTTTAAGGCGCGGCGCATGTCGATGAGAAAGCCGTCATTATATTCACCCAGATGTTTTTTCTCCCCGGCAGACGGTTTCGGCGCATCCCAGGAAATTGCCCAGAGCTTGGTATCTGCCAGATATGGATCTTTTGCCAGCAGATCCACAGGCGCGTACCCGGTTAAATGGATTCCATCCACATGATATTCCCGAACCCAGAAGCGCACCGTCTCCAGAACAAACTCCGGAACTTCCTTTCCGGAAAAATAAAGCTCCGGCACCACTTCCAGTCCGGCCCGGTGCAGTTCCCTCACCATATATTTAAATTCCGTCACCGGACTCATGCCCGGATCCGCATAGGATGCTTTTGGCGCAAACATCCCGGCTTTCGTGTAGCCCCAGTAATTCAAGCGTCCGGTCGGCTCACTGCTTCCATAGGGATTGCCCTCTACATTCTCCGGCATCATGACCTCCTGGAATTCCACCACCGGTAAAAGCTCCAGCGTGGTAATCCCCAGTTCTTTCAGATAGGGGATCTTGTCCACAATCCCCCGGAAGGTTCCACGGTGCTCCGTGCCGGAGGAGGCATGCTTTGTCAGCCCCCGCACATGGGCCCGGTACACAATGCAGTCCTCATAGGGGATGTGTAACGGCCTGTCGCCCTGCCAGTCAAACTCCGGCTCCATGACCGGCGACAGTAAAAGCCGCTTCGCCTGACTTAACCTTCCCCAGCGCTCCCTCCCGGCAAAGGAACGGCCATACGGATCAGAGAAGCGCTTCCCGTCTGCCTCAAACGCATAGTAAAGCGTATCAAATGTTCCGTTTACCGTCATAGACCAGACATGTCCGGTCTTTGCTTTCTCCGGGAATGGGAGACTCCGGATTTCCCGAAATCTTGCTTCTTTTCCGTTTTTACCTTCCTGTTTCTCAATAAAAGCAGGCTGCAAGCCTTCGCTGCAGCCACGACTGATACATGGATCCCCCCATCTGTCTGTGTGAGGCCCATTGGATACACTTTGCTGTCATTCATATCAATCTGATACTGTTCCAATTCTGCCCACCTTTCCCGTTACGGCCCGCATACGGTCCGCAGCGTGTTCCATCCAGCGAAACTTATTACCGTTCATGCACGGCACGGTAGTAACCAAAATATTTCTCTGGATCCTTTCTGTTTTTATTCGCTATTTCAGGCACAGCTCTACCGGGCAGTGATCTGATCCAAACACCTCCGTGTGAATCTTTGCTGACTCCAGCCGGTCCTTTAAGCAGTCTGATACACAAAAATAGTCAATACGCCACCCGGCATTCTTCTCCCTGGCCTTGAATCGATAGGACCACCAGGAATAGATGCCCTCCTGCTCCGGATAAAAATAGCGCCAGGTATCCGTAAATCCGCTTTTCAGAAGCTCTGTAAACTTATTTCGTTCCTGATCCGTAAAACCGGCATTGCTGCGGTTCGTCTTCGGATTCTTCAGGTCAATCTCCTGATGCGCCACATTAAAGTCACCGCAGAAAATAACTGGCTTCTTTTCGTCCAGGCCTTTTAAATAAGCGCGCCACGCATCCTCCCACTCCATACGGTAATCCAGTCTGGCAAGCTCATTCTGGGAATTTGGCGTATAGCACGTAATTACATAATATTCAGGGAACTCCGCGGTTATGACTCTTCCTTCGTGATCATGCTCCTCCACGCCAATTCCGTAAGCTACAGAAAGCGGCTCTTCTTTTGTAAAAAGCGCCGTTCCGGAATAGCCCTTTTTTTCATCGCATAATTCCAGTACTGATGATACCCCGGAAGATCCAGGTCAATCTGACCGGCCTGCAGCTTCGTCTCCTGCAGGCAGAATACATCGGCATCTGCCTCATGGAAAAAGTCCAGAAAATTCTTTCCCACACAGGCACGCAGTCCATTCACATTCCAGGAAATCAGTTTAGTCATATAATCTCCTTATAAACGCCTGCCTCAATCAGTCTGCGGATAGAAGCAACCACCGCGTCCTTGTCCTCTTTATAGGTCATGCCAAACCACTTATCGCGGGTTTCCAAAACCTTTACTCTGGCCTTTCCCGCCTTTGATCTGCTGGTCAATGATCTTCGGAAGCAGGTACTCTGCCTTGATATCGCCCTCTTTGATGCCATCGAGGAATTTCGGGAACCCTTCCTCCAGCGCATCCAGAAATTTGGGTGGAAGGCCCCACATATTCATGGAAACATACTGTTTTGCGTCCACAATAACCGGGTTTCCCTGCTCATCATTTGCGAAAATGCCATTGCCCCGCGCTCAATGTCATATGTCTCCGTTACATCCTTTAAGGTGCCATCCGGGTTCACATCGCAGACGCCACGGGTTACAGTACCATTCTCACTTAAGGTGTTCTCCAGAATGAATCCGCCCATGCACATATCATACGGATCTCCATCGGTATTCATCTCATTCACCATATAATCGTGAATCTTGAAAAAACCTTCCCGGCCATAATAGTCATCCGCGTTGATGACCAGAAACGGCTCATGCACCATATTCTTCACGGTGAGAACAGCCTGACCGGTTCCCCAGGGTTTTTTTCTTCCTTCGGTTACGTGATACCCCTCAGGCAGCGCGTCCAGCTCCTGGAACGCATACTCCACATTGGCAATCTTCTCAATGCGGTTTCCAATGATTTCCCGGAAATCCTGCTCCAGATCTTTACGGATAATGAAGATAATCTTGTTGAATCCGGCCGCCAGCGCGTCATGAATGGAATAATCCATGATGATCTCACCGCCGGGGCCTACTGGCGCCAGCTGCTTGATACCGCCGCCAAACCGGCTCCCGATTCCGGCTGCCATAATGACTAATGTTGTATCTTTCATTTTCGTTCCCTCTCCAAATTCTCAGACGTATCCCGGCACCGGCTTCCGGCACCAGACCATAATGTACCTAAAATATAGCACACTCCGTGGCAAATAACAATTTAAAAATAGTCACGAAAGGTCCGAAGCAGGCTGGGATGGTATCCCGCTGCGCAAAATATAAGTGCTGTGTTCGGACGATGTGGCTGACAGCCGTTTGCGGACAGTCGGACTGACCGTCCGCCTCCCGAAAACGTCAGTCGCCACATAGCCGGACACATTGCACTTATATTTATGCTACGCAGGATACCACCCCGGCCTGCTTCTGCTTTCCTGGCTATTCTAGGGTAATAAAAAACACAGCCAGAATGGTACTGGTAAAAGCTGGAAATCATGGCTTTTATCAGTACCGTTCTGGCTGATTTTATTTCTCTCTTAGCGGAGGCAATACAGCAGAAGCCGGTAATCCCGGCATTCCGCGGAGCATAAATATGGGTATACGTGTCCGGCTATGCAGCGACTGGTGTTTGAGGGAGGCGGACGGTGAGTCCGACTATCCGCAAACAGCTGTCAGCTGCATCGTCCGAACACAATACCCATATTTTGCGCAGCGGTATGCCGGGATTACCGGCTTCGGACCTGTAGTGGATTCTGTCTCTATATTTTTATTTCAGGATTCCCGGTTTCGGGAAGTAGCGGAACAGTACCTTTGCGATGATCTTCTCACGCTTTACATAGGTATTCTCCCAGCGGCGGGCATCCATGGAGTAGTTCCGGTTGTCGCCCATCATGAAATAGCTATTCTCCGGTACCTCAAAGTGCATAGGGGCTTCCGGAATCATAGGTTCACGGATGTATCGCTCGTCTAACGGCTCGTCAGAACCGTTAATGTATACTTTTCCGTCCACAATATCCACGGTTTCACCCGGCAGACCAATGATACGCTTTACATAATAAATCTTTTCATTGTCCGGGAAGCGGAAAATGGCAATATCACCGCGTTTTGGATCTTCGAAGCGATAGGAAAGTCTGGACCCGATCACGCGGTCTCCCGTCATGATGGTATTTTCCATGGAACCGCTCGGCACCTCACTGTTGGCAATGATAAAGGTATTCAGTACAAACGCAATGAGTGCTGCAGACACAATAATCTTGACCCACTCAAAGATTTCTTTTCCCAGCCCACCCTGCTTTTTCTCTTTTTCGTCTTCCTCATGCGCTTTTTTCTTTCTGCGCTCTGACGATTCTGTGCGCGGTACTTCGATTTCTTTTTCCGTGTTCCCGGTCTTTACCGCCTCCCGGTGCAGCTCCTGCGCGATCCTTCTCGCCTCTTCCTCAGCAGTCTGCACTTCTTCAGCTGAGAAGGCTTCCGGTGCCTGCGCGGAATCCTCCGGCACAGGTTCCGTCTCTGACGCAGCCTGTCCGTCTCCGCCGGCATTCATCTTTTCTGGCGCACCTTCCCATGTCTGTCTGGCACGCATGCCGTCAAGTCCGCCCAGAAGCGGGTCTTTGTTTATTCTGTCTTCACTCATGAAATAACCACCTTATTTATTGCGGTACTTGTCCAGGAGCTTGTTAATGCGCTTGGTCGGGCTTAACAGCTCGCTTAAGGAATCATCGTGATTTAAGTTGTCGATGATCAGGGCAATGTACTTACTCATATCTACGTCAATGTAATACGGTCTGGATAACAGCTCTGGAGTCTGGTATACCACGTTGGTGGTCAGGATCCGGTCGATCAGGCCATTCTCATAATACTCATCAAATTTAGCCAGTCCGTTGGTGAAGAGGCCAAAGGTTGCGCAGATAAATACCTTTCTTGCTTTTCTGCGCTTTAACTCTTTTGCGACATCCAGCATGCTTTCACCGGAGGAGATCATATCGTCCACGATGATCACGTCCTTGCCCTCTACGCTGGAACCCAGGAACTCGTGAGCCACGATCGGGTTACGGCCGTTTACGATCCTGGTGTAATCGCGGCGCTTGTAGAACATACCCATATCCAGGCCCAGTACGTTTGCGAAATAAACAGCACGGCCCATACCGCCCTCATCCGGGCTGATGACCATCATGTGGTCACTGTCGATCTGAAGCTCGGTCTCGTTCTTTAACAGGTGCTTGATGAACTGGTAGATCGGCTGCACGGTCTCAAATCCCTTTAACGGAATCGCGTTCTGTACACGCGGGTCGTGAGCATCGAAGGTGATGATGTTCTCCACGCCCATATTGGTCAGCTCCTGCAGTGCCAGGGCGCAGTCTAAGGACTCACGGCCGGAACGCTTGTGCTGACGGCTCTCGTAAAGGAACGGCATGATGACATTGATACGGCGCGCCTTACCGGCTGCTGCCGCGATGACACGCTTTAAGTCCTGGAAATGATCATCCGGAGACATATGGTTGGTCATGCCGCACAGAGAGTAGGTCAGATTATAGTTACACACATCTACCATGATGTAAAGATCGTCACCACGAATGGAAGACTCAATGGTTCCCTTGCCTTCGCCGGAACCGAAACGCGGGGTCTTGGCCTCAATAATATAAGAATCTCTCTGATAGCCTGCAAACGCGATGGTGGATTTGTGCTCACTCGCGTTCCTTTCTCCACTCGACCAGCCAGTCGTTTACCTTTGCACCCAGGGTTGCGCAGCTCTTTAACGGGATCAGTCCTAATGGTCCTACCGGAATGGTCTCAATGGTCTTCTCTTCGTAAATCATCTTTTCCTCCATGCAATGTGTATTGTTTATTTTATGGTCTGGCGGAGCCTCCGGTATCCCGAATGCCGCCGCATCGCTTCTTTATATCATTATGCCTCAGTTAAGTCAAGCCAATCCCTGCTTTAATAAGGGATGATATGTTTTCACAATCTTGCCGCCCGTTTTTCATGCGGATATCCGCTCCGTAAAGCGGGATGACACGGTAATTGCTCATTATCCGGGATGTAACGCGGTCTGAGTAGGTGTCCTTTAACATACCCATGGACAGATTTGTGGAAATGATGGTGCCCTTTTTTCTGCCGATGCGCTCATTGATACAATAGAAAAGCTGGGAGGAAACAAAGGAATTGTTCAGCTCCGTTCCCAGGTCATCGATGATGAGCATATCGCAGTCTAAAATGTAGCGGTAACTCTCCTCCACATCCTCCTCGCTGTCCCGTCCGAATTTGTATTTGGAAAAAATTTCAAACAGCTCGTTGGAGGACAGATAGATGACGGAAATGCACCGGTCAATCAGTGCCTTGGCGATGCAGTTGGTGAGAAAGGTCTTTCCCACACCTGTACCTCCGGTAAAGAGGATACTGTTTCCCTTGTCCGGATACTGCTGCGCAAATTCCCGGCACTGCCGCACCACAACGTCCATATAGGCCCGCTCCGTCATGCCAAGCTGCGGAACCTTCTCGGTATCATCGTAAAAATCAAAGCGGAGATGGTCAAAATTCTCTTCTTTTAAAACTGCCTCAATATTGGACTGGGCGTAGAGAATGTTCAGGCGCTGCCGTTCAAAACAGTGACACCGTTTTCCGTTCACATAGCCGGTGTCCTGACAGTCTGGACAATCATAACGAAGCTCCATGTAATCTGCCGGATATCCGGCTGCCTTTAAGAGGGTCAGCTTCTGCTCTTTTAAATCTGCCAGATCTTCCTTCAGGTGTTCCCTGGCCTTCGTGTCTCCGCCCAGCACCCGTCTGGCGCAGTCTGCCGCCCGGGTACTGATCTGGCGGTCCAGTTCCTGGATCTGCGGTATTTTTTGGTATATCTCCTGAGTCCGTGCCTCCATGGCCCGGCGCTGCAGCCGCTGCCGTTCTTCATACCCGCGCATAACTGCGTTGTACTGGGAATTGCTCAGTGCCATAATCTGCTCTCCTTACTGTTCTCCGATCCAGTCCTTTACCTGATTCAATACCAGGGAATCATAGTCGGTATTTCTCTGTTCAAAATTCAGGAACTGGTTGTTTGCCTGGCGGCTGGTTTTCTGGTTTTTCTGATTTTTCTGACCTTTATACTGTTCGTCCAGCACCGAAATATCATTCAGGCTGTGCACTCCCGCCTTTCTCCATTCAGAAAGGATCCGGTCCGCATAGCGGAAGCTGGGATTGTGGGTAGCTTCCATGGTACGGTTGCAGGCCTCTAACACCACCTCTTTTGTAAATCCATACTCTCCAAACCAGCGCTCGATCATCTCCCGCTCCGTCTCGCCCGGATTTCTTCCGGTCAGACCAAATGCCCGCATGACGGAAAACGAGTTTTTGGTAAAGCCGCTGGCATAGGCCTTGGCCTGCTCCACCGTAGCAAACCCCTTTTCATGCCAGCTAATGGCAACCGTCTCTATGTAGCGGATGCTGGTATGACCTCCCTGCACACAGTGCTCCACCACGTATTCGAGAAGCTCAGCCGACATGTGCAGTCCATCATAAAGATAGGCAAACACCTCCAGTTCCCGCTGAGTAAAGATCTTGTTCAAATAGCGCTGTGCTATGTAAAGAAGCTCTGAGAACTCCCCGTCTCCCTGCAGACGGTTCACCTGATCCTGGCTGTATACCGGCCGAGGGCCTTTTGTCTCTGCCGCCAAAGCTGCTGCCGCTGCCTGCTCTGTGACCGCCGTCTGCTTTGGAAGTGTTCCCGGCTTCGCGTCCTGCTTCCCCTGGCCGGCGCTCATCCCCGCTGCCGGCTGCTGTGCCAGAAGGCCGTCTGTGCTTAAGACTCCCCAGCTTCTCCCAGTAAAGAACTGCCCGGCGGATATCTGCCTCCGTATGATTCAGGCCGTCCGCTATTCTTTCAAGGCTCACGGGCTCATCTTTATGGCGGAGCAGATAGAGATACACCTTCACATACTCCCCGTTGGCTTCCGCCAGATAACGGTCAATAAATTCGTTGGAAACCAGGGTTGCGTCCACCTGGAAATGATATGTAAAACTCATAAAAATCTCACCTTTCCTGTCTGTTAACAGTGTACCACATCCAATTTCAAAAAGAAATAGGCGAGTTTATCCACAGAATTGATTGTGGATAATGTGGATAATGTGGATATAAACATTTTTCCTGTCCGCCCAAAGCACTCGAAACGTGTCGAATTGTAGATAAAACCGTGGGTTTTTAATATTTAGATTTCTTCTTATGTAAATTAAAAAATCCACATAGTCCCTTTACATAAAAAGTGGAAAACTATGTGGATAATGTGGATAACTATTTATTCAGGAGCTTTTCCCCAACTTTTACAATATCTCCGGCACCCATAGTTATCAACAGATCACCGGTGGAACAATTTTTTAAAAGAAATGCTTCAATTTCCTCAAACGTTGGGAAATAATGGACTTCCGTGCCCAGTTTTTCAATGCGGGAAGCAATATCCGCGGAGCTGATACCCAGAGTATCCGTTTCTCTCGCCGCGTAGATATCAGCAAGAACAACTGCATCGGCTGCGGAAAGTGCCTCGGCAAACTCATCCAGGAACGCTTTGGTACGGGTATAGGTGTGGGCTGGAATACACCACAGCTTCTTGTGTGGATAATGTATGCTGCCTTTAAGGTAGCCGCAATCTCCTGTGGATGATGCGCGTAGTCGTCAATGATGGTGATGCCGTTTAACTCACCCTTTTCTCGAAACGGCGGTCAGTTCCGGTAAAGCAATCCATCCGCAATCGCTGTATCTGGGATGCCCAGGGCTTTCGCGGTGGCAATGGCTGCCAGCGCATTGTATACATTGTGCTCACCCGGCACACCCAGCGTAATGGTTCCGGCTGCCTTACCCTGTTCAACAAGAGTAAAGGTCGGGCGCGCGAAGGCGTCATATGTAATATCCGCGGCGCTGTAATCGCTCTCCTTGCTGTGGCCGAAGGTTACCACCCTGCATGGCAGACCGCCGCTGATCTCCTCGTAATTTTAATATCACGGTTGATGATCAGAAGTCCTTTTTCATCCAGCTTCTCCGCAAAGAGACGGAACGAATGGCGGATATCGTCCAGATCCTTGAAAAAGTCCAGATGGTCTGCTTCTATATTTAAAATGATCTCCATGGTCGGGAAGAAGGAAAGGAAGCTGTTTGTATACTCGCAGGCCTCTGTCACAAAAAGTTCCGGTCCGCCAACACGGATATTTCCGCCGATGGAATGCAAAATACCGCCTACAGAGATGGTCGGATCTTTCTCCGCTGCCAGAAGGATCTCTGTCACCATGGAAGTAGTAGTGGTTTTTCCGTGGGTTCCGGAGATGGCAATCGCCTCACCGTAGTTTTTCATGATCTGGCCTAACAGCTCCGCACGGGTCATCATCGGAATGCCGCGGCGCACGACCTCGGCGTACTCCGGGTTATCCGTATGCACGGCTGCAGTGTAGACCACCAGGTCGATGTCATCGGTGATGTTGGCTGCTGCCTGACCGTACATGACCTTCGCTCCGGCTGCTGCCAGATGGTCAGTCAGCTCACTCTCATGGGAGTCAGAACCGCTGACGCGAAAGCCCTCCCGCATCAGAATCTCTGCCAGGCCGCTCATGCTGATGCCGCCGATTCCAATAAAATGAATAGCAATGGGTTTCTTAAAATCTATCTGATACATACTGGTTTCCATCCTTTTCTAATGTTCATACTCTTCTTATATAATATGCTGCTTCATATTCTTTTCCTTTTTACTTCCTTTTCCATGAAAAGTCAATGTTTTTCTAGTCTTTCCACGCAAATTGTAATATAATTGGAAGGAAAAAAAGGAACGAAAGGAGAGCCGTCTGACGACGGGCGCATTTCTCCCACGCCTTAAGAGGTCAGGGTATCCTGCGCTATTTTACAATGAAATCTAATCCTACACCACATTCGCTTATGCGTGCCTTTTCCAGCTTTTTTGTCAGCCTGTTCGGAATCCTCGGATGGCTGTTTCAGTCCATCCTGCATCTTCTGACATGTGGACTGATCCTGTGCGTTCTCATTGGTCTGCTCATCTACGCCAAGGTGCGTCCGGAGCTGGACCACTGCCGGGAAGTTGCCTATGATAAGCTGGCGCAGATGCAGCGCCAGGACTTCCACATGCTGTCCGACACGGAAATATACGATAAGAATGACCAGCTGATCGGACTGATCAATGCCGGACATTACGAATATGTCCCCATCAGCCAGATCAGCATGAATCTGCAGAATGCTTATATTGCCCAGGAGGACCGGCGTTTCAAATCCCATACCGGTGTTGACTGGATTGCTACCTTCCGCGCAGGCCTCGCCCTCATCAAAAACCGCGGCGAAATCACCCAGGGAGGAAGCACCATCACCCAGCAGGTGGTAAAGAACACCTACCTGACCCAGGAGCAGAGCTTCACCCGTAAAATCGTGGAAATCCTGCTGGCACCGGAGATTGAGAAAAAGTATTCCAAGGCAGATATCATGGAGTTTTACTGCAACACCAATTTCTACGGCAACCACTGCTATGGCGTGGAAGCTGCCAGCCGCTACTACTTCGGCAAAGATGCCAGCGACTTAGAGCCTTACGAGGCCGCTGTTTTGGTCGGCATCAGCAACAGCCCCACCGCCTACAACCCCGTCCGCAACCCGGAAGCCTCTTTAAAGAAACGAAATGATGTGCTGCACAGCATGCTTGAGGTGGGTTATCTCTCCGAAGATGCCTACGAAAGTGCCATCAGCCAGCCCTTAAGCATCGTTCAGGAAGAGAGCGAGGGCAGCAACGAGAACTACATGAGCAGCTATGCCATCCACTGCGCTGCCCTGGCGCTCATGAAGCTGGACAACTTTCAATTCCAGTACATCTTCAAAGACAAATCCGATTACGACACTTATATGGAAAACTACCAGGCCACCTATACCGAGAAGGCCGATGATATCCGCGCGGGTGGCTACCGCATTTACACGACCCTGGACCAGGATCTGCAGACTGCATTGCAGTCCCAGCTTGACAATGTTCTGTCTCCGTATACAGAGCTTCAGGATAACGGAAAATACGCCCTGCAGGGTGCCGGTGTGATCGTGGACAACATGACAAACAGCGTGGTCGCTGTGGTCGGCGGACGTGGAACGGAAGATGTCTACAACCGTGCTTACTTAAGCGCGAGACAGCCGGGAAGTACCATCAAGCCCCTGATTGACTATGCGCCAGCCTTCGATACCGGCGAATACTATCCGGCCCGCCTGGTCAATGACCACAAGTGGGAGAACGGCCCCTCCAACAGCGGCGGCTCCTACTACGGCAATGTTTCCGTCCGCGAGGCCTTAAACCGCAGTTTAAACACTGTGGCATGGCAGATTCTCACCGACATCGGCGTGGACTATGGCTTAAATTACCTGGGCGAGATGGAGTTCCAGAAGCTCACCTACATTGACAACGGCGTGCCGTCCTTAAGTATCGGCGGCTTCACCAACGGCGTCCGGGTGGTGGATATGGCAAAAGCGCTACAGCACCCTGGCAAACGGCGGTGTATACAATGACCAGACCTGTATCCGCAGGATCGATCATGAACATAACGGCGAGCTGACCAAAAACTTAAAAGCCCATTCCCAGGTGGTCTACCAGCAGGATTCCGCTTACATGCTCACCGACATTTTAAAGGGAACCCTCACGGAAGCCTACGGAACCGGCTACGGCCTGGCTCTGGAAAATGATATGCCGGCAGCCGGAAAAACCGGTACCACCAACAGCAGCAAAGACACCTGGTTCTGCGGCTACACCCGCTACTACACCACCGCAATCTGGGTGGGATACGATACCCCGCGGGCTATGCCGGGCATTTACGGAAAAACCTATGCCGGAAAGATCTGGAAGCAGGTTATGGACCAGATTCATGAGGGCAAAGAACCATTAGACTGGGAACAGCCAGCTACCGTAGAAATGACTACCGACTCCAAGAGCGGCATCACCGATCTGTTCAGCGCCACCCTGCATGAGCGCGCCGAGCAGAGCCTCCATGATAAAGAGCAGCGCAAGCTGGAAGAAGATCTGGAAACTGCGGTAACGGCATTTGAAGATAAGACTATTGAAACCGTAGAGGACACCTATTGGGTAAAAGAACAGTACCAGAGCATCATCTCCAAGCTGAACCTGATGGACGGCAGTGACAAGCGTACCGAACTTCTGGAGCGCATGACAAAACGCAATGAGGAATTCGCTCCGATCATCAGCGAGATGCAGGATACCATTACGCTGTATGAAGCACAGAAAGCAAAGGAAAAGCGGAAGCCCAGAAAAGGCGGAGGAAGATGCCATCACGGCGAGAAAGAATCAGGAGATCCAGACCCGCAAGAACACCTTCTTAAGTGCCCTGCGTGATGTGGAAAATCTGGAATACCAGTCCTCCGATGCGGAGAGCCTGGTGCAGAACGCCATCAACAAGCTTTCCCTGGTTGAGACCTACGAGGAAGCTGCTTCCTACAAAGAACGACTCCAGAAAGCCATCGACCGAATTGCCACCCTGCCGACCGAAAGCGAATGGCAGGCTGCAAAACAGGCAGAGGAAGAAGCCAAAGCGGAATCCCAGGCGGCCGACCAGCAGCAGATTGGCCTGGAGCAGCAATCCTTACGAAGCTACTTAAACCAGGCAAAACGAAGCTGGAACACCTGGACTTCCCAGCCATCCCCAGCACCGGAGGCCGGCCCGGGATCTGCTCCCGGTGCCTCTTCACAGCCGGCACCCTCAGCACCAACAACAGGAGGGAACAACTAAATGAAAGAGCTTCATTCAGAATCAGAAGATCAGGACCTGGAATTTACGCAGGATGTGACCGGTTCACATATACCGGACACAGAGGAAGTTCCGGTGAACACCGCAAAGATTCAGGCAGCGCTGGAAAAACGCGCAGATCAGGAAACCGCGGTTCTTCCCCGGCTGACTCTGCCAGATACGGAAGGACCGGATGCATCCGCAAAGAATCCCGTTTCCGGCAAAACACTCCAGGATGAAGCTGCCTGGGAGTCCGGCAAACCGGCACGTAAAGCGTCTCACCATCCGCCCCTTAAGTGAGCGCTGGTGGACGCCTTCTGTCCGCTCCTGGTTTTTCACATTCATGTGCATGAACATGCCCATTGTGGGCTGGTTTTATCTTTTTATAAAGCCCGGTATGAAGAAGACCCGGCACGAAAAGAATTCGCCCGGGCCTACCTCTTTTACAAACTCGTATTTTTCATTGCGGGAGCCGTTGTCCTGCTGATCCTCATCTGGATCGGACTGGGACTTTTAGACCAGCTGCTCGCTTATATGGAAATGCTGTAACTTTACTGTGTAAATACCGCTCTGTGATTCCGCTCCAGTGCCAGAAGCAGAAGATTACCCAGCACTCCGATAGCCAGGATCTCTCCGATTCCTACCGTCAGCATCGCATACGGGATCAGGTCTGTAGAGCCATATGCATAACGCAGTACCCATGGAACGATGATGGTATTGGAAAGGATCGGCGGCAGGCATACCAGCCATTTATTCTTCTTCCCAAGATAATAGGAGCCAACTGCTCCGATCAGGGTTGCAATACTGCCGAACACTACATCAAGCGGTGCTGCTCCGCAGAGCAGATTTGCAAGAAAGCAGCCGACGGTCACACCCGGTACCGCGCTCGGTAAAAAATACGGAAGTACGCAGAGTGCCTCGGAAATCCGGAACTGGACCGGACCAAAAGCGATCGGTGCTACGATCATGGTCAGAGCCACACAGCCGCAATGGCTGCTCCCTGGGTAATGCGGCCAGTTGTTGATTGGTTACGCTGTTTGTTCATATTCAGTTCTCCTTTAGTTTTGTTTTACGAGTGGAAGGTCACGAACACTCGATTCATTTTCGCGCAGCAACGAGCCAGGCGAACATGCTTGCATGTACATCTGGCGACTGCCGCGGAAGTATATATCGAAGATATATAGCCTTACGCCGGAAATCGGCGAGCCCTTTAAGACCTTGTTTTTGCGGGCTTTGCAACGGGTAAGAGTATAACATAGAGAAGCCAGGAACGCAAGATAGCATTTCTGGCTTCTCTGTATTTCAATCCTTTTTTCTTCCTACAGTTTCCGGTAATCCCCGATAAATCCCTCTCCATAGGTTTCTTTCGTCGGTGACACGATCACAAAGGCCCTCGGGTCATGCCGGTCAATGATCTCTTTGACCACATGGAAACTGTTTGCGGTCCACCGCACAGGTCAGAGTCAGCCCCTCTTTCCGCTGTATCCGCCAATGCTCTTATAAAACGTAGTACCGCGGTCCATGGTCTCCATGATTTCCCTTGCAATCTCCTCATTCTTTTCTGAGTGAATGGTGATCAGGCTTCCCTTATTCATACCATAGAGCAGCGTATCCACTGCCTGTGTCGTGCAGACAATGGAAATGATACCATACAGTGCCGCCTCAATCTCACCAAACACCAGAACCGAAGCTCCCACAATCACAAAGTCTACCAGCATGATGGCGTAACCGGTCTGCATATAGGGACAGAGCTTCTGCAGAAGCTTTGCCAGGATATCCCCGCCTCCTGTGGTAGAGTTTCGCATAAAGATCAGCGCCATGCCGACTCCCACGAAAATCCCGCCAAACCCGCAGGAGATCAGCCGGTCGCCCTCATACTGCCAGATTCCGGCCATAGATACCAGGTCCTGGATCACACTCATCCAGATAACGGTTCGGACGGTTTTAAGGGTCATGGAGCGGTCTAACAGGCACCAGGCGGCAAGCAGCAGCGGAATGTTGATCACCAGGCTCACCGCGCCGATGGGCAGCGCAAACAGGTGATTTAACATCAATGCAATACCGGACACCCCGCCCGGCGCGATGCGGCTCGGCTCAATAAAACACCAGACGCCCACTGCCTGCAAAAACGCGCCCGCAAAATCAAACAGGGCATCGATTCCCAGTTCCTTCCATTTTTTCTTCGTCTTGTTTGTATCCATGGTTCTGTTCCTTTCCGCGCTGCACCATTCCAGACAAATCCCCGGTACCGGAACGCTCCTGAATTTCCCAGATTCCGGCTGATTTTATAGAACAGCAAAAGAGGACCGACATCCGCGTCAGCCCTCTTCCTTTTGCATCAGCTGCGCGAATATAGTCTCTTTCACTATAATCCATGCAGCTGCATTTCTTTTCTTGATTGTTTTGTTACTGGTTTTTCTTTTTGTTTTCGGCAAACTCTGCTTTTACCTGATCTAACAGGCCCTCTTTGGTAAGCAGGTCGTAGCAGGCTCCACAGATGGCCTTTGCGCCGTAGATCACGCAGTTGTGCGCGCTCTCGCTCTTGCCTGCGTCCACAAACTCCTGGGAATGGGATGCGGTTCCCTCCGGAACAAAGGCCACACGGATGCAGGAGCCCGGAATCTCGTACATAACGTTGCCGAAATCCGTGGAACCGGTCTTCTCCCGGGGCGGTGCCAGCTGCGGTGCTCCCGCAAGCTCAGCATTGTCCATCAGAAGCTTGTTTAATGCCAGAACCGGAATCTTGTTGTAGAAGAAGGTTCCCTCCTCGATATCATAGGTTACACCTGCGATCAGTGCTGCACCCTTGATGATATCCTGGAAGCGCTCACTGACCTCTTCCAGCTCTTTTCTGGAGAAGGAACGAAGGGAGAACTCACCCTTTGCGGTAGCCGGAACCACGTTGGCCGGGCCTGGAAGCTCGGTCATGCAGTAATGCATACGCACATCATCCGGCACATGCTCACGCAGAAACTCAATGCCCTGGAATGCTGCAAGCATCGCATCAAAGGCGCTGCGGCCCTTCTCCGGTGCCAGTGCCGCATGGGCCCGGTGTCCGTGGAAGGTTACCTTGTAGCTCTTCTGAGCCAGGCATGATATCGGTACAGGTGTTCGGACCGCCATGCATCATGAAAGCCACATCCAGCTCGCTTAAAGCAGCCGTTCTGAATCATCTGAACCTTGCTAAGGTCTCCCTCGGCCGGGGTTCCATATACTAAGCTGGAACGGCTTATTCGTGTCCAGATTCTTTAATGCTACTGCGGCACCCAGACATCCCGGGCCCTGCATATGATGCAGCCGCAGCCGTGTCCCAGGTTGCGGAGCGCATCGTACTCACAGAGAATACCAAGAACCGGTCCGCCCTCGC
>SCPO01001333.1_pt1 | contig 23954 bp, 32 predicted proteins | sample 6106821 | NCBI WGS metagenome assembly SCPO01 (sample SAMN10720448, study PRJNA508395) | human gut metagenome | isolation source: Participant 2 stool, 0 month | host: Homo sapiens | collected 2017 | reverse complement strand
TGTGTTTGGAGGAATTTCTGTTATGACCTGCTATGCTTTACAGGGCTTTTCAAGAGGAATAGCCAGTCTTTAATTTCCGCGCTAAGGCAGGTGATCATTTTGCTTCCACTTGCATCAATTATGGGTAAGATGATGGGGATCAATGGAATATGGTGGATTCGTCAGTGAAACAGTAACAGTTGCATTTGCAATCATTTATCTGGGAATAGAAGAAAGAACTGTCATTTCTGGCCTCTATGCCGCTGGAACAGAGTATAGCCGAATAATGGCAGATCTGAAAAATGAAAGTGATGATGTCATGGAATGTGACCTCATTATTATATGTGAACATATTCAATAAGATTATTGGAGCATAAAATTAGTATTGCTATTGTGCTGACATTCGCAAGGATTATGGCTTGATGATATGAAATAGAAGTATCCGAACAGGCTGACAGTGATTTGAGAGGAATTTTGAATATATTGCTTTTCTTAGAGTAATATGCCGGACGGGACATAGACAATCAGTTAAATCTCCACACAAAGCAATAAAGGATATGGTTTAAAGCAGTCTTTCCGTTATGATCGACTGCTCTCAAAAATCAGAAGAAAGGACTGAATTACGATGGAAGAATGTAGCGTATTGATTGAAACGACCAAATCAGCAGAGGATAAAACTCTCGATGGTTTGATTTATCCATTGATTATGAGCTGTTCCGTGACCAGCTCGGTGTGGAAGTTTTTTATAAAAAATTAGCACTCACCTCTTGACATTGCTAATAATAAGTGTTATATTACAGCTAGAACAAAGGAAGGGAAACAGAAAGGAACAAAGAGGCAAAGAAGTAAGATGCCAGGTTCCGGAAGTTTCCAGACATCCCCGGTTCCAGAAGATAACAAGTAAAATAAAACATAGAGAGTAGAGGAAAGGAGAAATGACTTATGTTAATGCCTAGTATTTTTGGAGAAGATTTATTTGATAACTTTATGAAGGATTTTCCATTTTTTGATGATAACACAGAAAGCAATGTAGAAAAGAAGCTGTACGGCCGCAGAGGTAAAAACCTGATGAAGACTGATATCAAGGAAACCGAAGGCGGTTATGAGCTGGAAATGGATCTGCCTGGATTTACAAAAGATGAGATCAAGGTATCCCTGGAGAATGGTTATATGACCATCAGTGCAGCCAAGGGACTTGATAAAGACGAACAGGATAAGAAATCTGGCCGTTACATTCGTAAAGAGCGTTACGCAGGATCCTGTGAGAGAAGCTTCTATGTAGGCGAAGACATCACAGAAGAAGATATCAAGGGTGAGTTCAAACATGGTATCCTGAAGTTGTTCGTTCCGAAGAAGGAAGCAAAGCCATAGTAGAGCAGAAGAAGTATGTTTCTATTGAAGGTTAATATGAAACAGGAGCGGAGCTGGTCAACTAAATAAGGTCATAAGGTTATAATAAGAGCCGCCGGAAGAAGTGTAAAAGCTTTTTCCGGCGGCTTTTTGCAAACTAGCTGTAAAAGGGCCGACAGCTCCGCCAGACAAATAAAAGCATATGCAGAAGGAAAATTAGACTATAACCCGGATGCACTGCACTCATCATGAGCATGGAGAGGGACATTCCTGCGGAGAGTATCACTGTGGGGAACATCAGTGCCAGAATAAATAAAAGGGATTTAGTTTTCGGCAATACGACTGTAAAGCAGCTTCCGCAGCCTTTACACTTTCCACAGAAATATTTCCACCATGTGCCAGCACAATGGCTTTTACAATGGTCAGACCAATACCTGCGCCGCCGTTTTGCGGTTGCGGGAGCGGTCGGTACGGTAGAAGCGTTCAAAGATCAGAGGAATATCTTCTTTAGCGATACCGATGCCCTGGTCTTTGACGGTCAGCTGCACGTTTTTGCCTAAATTGTGGATATCTATCAGGATCTGACCGCTTTCGGTGGAATATTTAACAGCATTGGATACCAGGTTGAAGATCACCTGGTGGAGCCGTTTCTGGTCTCCGGAGATAATAGCAGATTCACCTGTTACCATGCAGGTGAGTTTCTTTTTTGCCAGTTCCGGTTCAAAAGCAGTTTTTACTGCCTGAGCCAATTCTAAAAGGTCAACTGGTTCTTTCTCCAGAACCATATTGGAAGCCTCGATCTGGCGCAGTTTTTCCAGGTCAGAAATGATACCGGAGATCCGGCCGAGTTCATCATAGCAGCTTTGAAGCCGCTCTTTTGTAGGTTCCCAGACTTCCTCGATCATGGCTTCTAACTGGGAAGACACATTTGCCACCGGGGTGCGAAGTTCATGGGCTACATCGGAGGTCAGCTGTCTGCGGACGTCTTCCTGTTTTTCAAGATTTTCAGCCATATGGTCAATGGCCTGGCCAAGCTGGGCCAGTTCTAAGGCTGCGGCATTGGTTTTATCTGCTCCGTATCGGATCTGATAATTTCCCTCAGCGATCTTTTCGGCAGTTTCCTTTGCCTTTGTAAGAGGAACAGAAATCCGCTTTGCAAGGAGCATACCGGCGATCACTGCAAGGATAAGAGAAGAAATACCGGTGATAAACAGGATCTGGTTTAAAGAGTCCAGAAACTGGAAGTCACTTTCACTGAAATAATAAGGGCCGCTGATATCTGCATAACCGGCAATTTTATTGTCCTGGCTTAATGTATAGTGATAAGTGGAAAAACTGCCCTTAAGGCCGGGCCGCTTCTTCTCCATATTTGTATGGATGTCTTTCATGATCTGGTGGCATAGGGTCATGTCATGATTTTCGGCATCCCAGATGATATTTTTATCTTTGTCATACACTTTGATGATATATCCGTCTTTTAAAGCATACATTCCCACACCATGGATATAATCCAGGTTCCAGGTCTGGTTGCTGCTGTTATACTGGGACAGAAGTGTGGTGATCAGCTGTTCGGCAAAGGTCTCCCTCTGTCTGGCTACATATTTCTCAAACTGATGGCTGATCAGCAGATTGGCAGTGAGACTGATTACGGAAATAGTGATCAGGACGATTACTGCAAATCCGGCAGATAATTGTGTGCTTATCTTATGTTTTTTCTGCTTCATTGTATATTTCCCCGAACTTGTATCCAATTCCATGAACTGTACACAGATAAATGGGATTTTGGGGTCATCTTCTATTTTCTTTCTCAGATTTTTAATGTGGGTGTCAATCACCCGGTCATATCCGAAAAATCCGTGTCGAAAGCGGAAGCAATCAGTTCTTCTCTTGTAAATACTTTTGAGGATATCTGGTAAATGCAGATAAGATCTTCCATTCAATGGGGTAAGTGAAATAGCCTTTTTAACACTTCTTTCCGGTTATAGTCGATCACCAGATCCCCGGCATTCCATGAAAATTTTCTGCAAGAGGCTTCAGGTCATGGTCTGACCTGCGCCATACTGCCTGGATCCTGGCATACAGGTTTTTCAGGCTGAAAGGCTTGGTGATATAATCGTCTGCTCCAAGGTTTAAACCATTTAACATATCATCTTCCATGGGGAGTGTGAAATAATATGGGCAACCAGAGAAAAGCCTGATTTCATGCGGGTTTGCGCGGCTTGACCTTTTCACCTCAACTTGTTTCTGCTTGTCATGGTGCGTTACGGCTAGCGTGTTTTCAGGGTTAATGGCTTCTGGTTGCGCTCTATACTTAACCCACCACAGCGAAAGCTGATAGAGCAGAAAACAAAATAAGGAGGTACGAGGACAAGCCTGCGTATAGATTGTTGCTGCAATCTGTATACAGGCTTGTTGTTGTGCTATGAAGTAGGAAAGGTGAATAGTGAAAGACGAGCATGACAATTTAAGGAAAAAAACTGCTGGGATTGTGTATAAGCCTAGGACAAGAATAGAAACTATGGAATGACGGTTGGAGAGAAGTAATGGAAGAAAAAATCAGACTTGCGGTTTTTGGACAGAAACGTCTTTCGCGTGAAGGCGGGATAGAGATTGTTGTCAAAGAACTATGCACCAGGATGGCACAGAATGGTTGTGATGTGACTTGCTACAATAGAGCAGGCCATCATGTGAGCGGTGCAGAGTATGACAAAACAATTGAATATGATGGCATCCGTCAAAAGGTTGTTCCGACCATTGAGAAGAAGGGACTTGCAGCGGTAAGCTCTTCCTTTTTCGCAGCACTTTGTAGTGCATTTGGAAGATATGATGTGGTGCATATCCATGCGGAAGGTCCAGCTTTTTTCTGTTGGATACCAAAACTTTTTGGCAAGCGTGTAATCAGCACTATTCACGGTTTGGACTGGGCCCGCGAAAAATTTGGCGTTGGATCAAAATTTATCCGGCAGGGTGAAAAAAATGCCGTGAAATATGCAGATGAAATTATTGTTCTAAGCAAAGGCGTTCAGAAATATTTCATGGAGACCTACGGAAGGGAGACACATTTTATCCCTAATGGCGTCAATCGGCCAGAGGTTCGGGAGGCAAAGCTGATCACGGATCATTTTGGACTGGAAAAGGATTCCTACATACTGTTCCTCGGTCGTCTGGTGCCGGAGAAAGGCATTCGATATTTGGTTGAGGCCTTCAAGAATGTCAAGACAGATAAAAAGCTGATCATCGCAGGCGGCTCCAGCGATACGGATTCCTTTATGGAGGAATTGAAAGAACTGGCGAAGTGTGACGATCGGATTCTCTTTACTGGGTTTGTGCAGGGAGCAATGCTGGATGAACTATACAGCAATGCTTACATTTACACGCTGCCGTCTGATCTGGAAGGAATGCCATTAAGTCTGCTGGAGGCAATGAGCTACGGCAATTGCTGTCTGGTATCCGACATTCCAGAGTGCGCAGAGGTTGTGGAAGATAAGGCATTGATTTTCAAAAAGTCGGATGTAAAGGACTTGCAAGAAAAATTGCAAGATGCTTGTGACCATCCTGAAATGGTTATGAAAATGAAGAATCAGGCAGCTGACTTTATCTGCGAGAAATATAACTGGGATGAAGTTGTAAAGAAAACGATGAAACTGTACAGGAGAAAATAATAGATGAGAGTATTGATAATAAATAAATTTCTATATCCAAACGGCGGGTCAGAGACGTACATATTCAAATTGGGTGAGGCACTGGAACAGCATGGACACGAGGTTCAGTACTTCGGTATGGAGCACGAAGGCCGCTGCGTGGGCAACCGGGTCAATGCTTATACATCTGATATGGACTTCCACGGCGGCAGCAAGCTGAGCAAGCTGACCTACCCAATCAAGACCATCTACAGCAAGGAAGCACGGGTGCAGCTGAGAATAGTTCTGGACGACTTCAAGCCGGATGTCTGTCACTTGAACAACTTCAACTACCAGCTGACACCTTCCATCATCCTGGAAATCGTGAAGTGGCGCAAGGAGACCGGAAGAGATTGTAAGATCATCTTCACGGCACATGACTACCAGCTGGTCTGCCCGAACCACATGCTGAACAATCCGAACACTCACCAGAACTGTGAGAAATGCCTCGGCGGCCACTTCGTGAACTGCATGAAAGGCAAATGCATCCACGGTTCCACGGCGAAATCTGCCATCGGCATGATGGAAGCAGAGTTCTGGAAGTGGAAGGGTACCTATAAGTACATTGATACCATGATCTGCTGCTCTGAGTTCATGAAGAGCAAGATGGACAGCAATCTTCTGTTTGCAACGAAGACCGTGGCAACGCACAACTTCATCGACAAGGTGGAGTGGAAGGAGACGGAGAAGAAGGACTACGTCCTTTACTTCGGTCGCTTCTCTGAAGAAAAGGGCATCGGCACACTCATCAAGGTCTGCAAGGAGCTGCCGGATGTTCAGTTCATCTCGCCGGCACTGGCCCGCTGGAAGAAACGGTAAATGGTATTAAGAACATCAAGAATGTTGGTTTCCAGAAAGGCGAGGCACTGGAAAAGCTCATCCGTGAGGCACGGTTCTCCATTTACCCGTCTGAGTGGTACGAGAACTGCCCGTTCTCCGTAATGGAATCCCAGATGTATGGCACACCGGTTCTGGGTGCGAACATTGGTGGCATCCCGGAACTGATTCAGATCGGCAAGACCGGCGAGCTGTTTAAAAGCGGCAATGCCGAAGATCTGAAGAAGAAGATCGAGAAGCTCTGGGGTGATAAGAAGCTGTGTGCGGAGTACAGTGCGAACTGTAAGGACATCAGCTTCGATACTATCGATGAGTATTACGAGAAAATCATGAAAGTTTATAGATAAAAGAGAGATAGAGGTATTAGAAAATGGCTAACAATAACGAAAAGAAACTGAATGGTACTGTCATCGTTACTTATCGCTGCAACGCTCGTTGCTCTATGTGCAACCGTTATAAAGCACCTTCCAAGCCGGAAGAGGAAATCAGCATTGAGACCATCAAGAAGCTGCCGAAGATGTATTTCACCAACATTACCGGTGGTGAGCCGTTCATCCGTACTGACCTGAAGGATATCGTGCGCGAACTGTACAAGAAGTCTGACCGTATCGTTATTTCCACCAACGGTTTCTTCACTGACCGTATCGTTGACCTGTGCAAAGAATTCCCGCAGATCGGCATTCGTATCTCTATCGAAGGTCTGGAGCAGACCAACAACGAGATCCGTGGTTTGCAGAACGGCTACCAGCGTGGTTATGGCACGCTGAAGAAACTGCGTGAGATGGGCATGAAGGACGTTGGCTTCGGTATGACCGTTCAGGACAAGAACGCTCCTGACCTGGTTCCGCTGTACAAGATCTCCGACGAGATGGGCATGGAGTTCGCAACTGCTTCTCTGCACAACAGCTTCTACTTCGTTGAGGCAAAGAACATCATCCACGACCGTCCTATGGTTGCTAAGAATTTCGAGAATCTGGTCAATGAACTGCTCCGTAGCAACAGCCCGAAGAAGTGGTTCCGTGCTTACTTTAACCACGGCCTGATCAACTACATCTACGGCCAGAAGCGTCTGCTGCCTTGCGACATGAGCTTTGATACCTTCTTCATCGACCCGTATGGCGATGTTATGCCTTGCAACGGGACCAAGGACAAAGAGGTCATGGGCAACCTGAATAATCAGACTTGGGATGAGCTGTGGAACAGCCCGGAGGCAGAGAAAGTTCGTGCAAAGGTTCGCTGCTGCGACCGTGACTGCTGGATGATTGGTTCTGTCAGCCCTGCTATGCACAAGTATATCTGGAAGCCTGCCATTTGGGTTCTGGTTCACAAGTTCAAGGCTCTGTTCACTAAACATCCGTACAGCATGTACGAGCTGAAATTTGCCGTGACTACCGCGATGGCAAAGTCACCAAAGAGGATCTGGACAAGTGCAGTACTTGCGATATGAACTGTGTGATCAACAACGGTCTGAGTGAGGCGAGCAAGGAGCAGCTGAAGCATAAGACTGGCGAGGAAATCGTGGATGCTGATATCGCACAGCAAATGAAGAAATAAGAGGTTACTATAGTGATTGGAGTTTGTATTAAATATTTTCATGAGAATTATGGTGGAATGCTTCAAGCGTACGCAACGGTTTCCATGCTAGAGGCTCGCGGACTGGATTATGAGCTGATTCAGTATGAGAAGAAGCGCACTCCAATTGGAGTGATTAAGTCACTTCCGCGCTTGTTGAATGGTGTACTTCTCAATGATAAGTACGAAGCATTTCTGAAAAAGAAAGGTATGAAGCAGCATCCAGAGTTCGCAAAAAATGATGCTATTCGAATGAAAGCCTTTCGTAAGTTTAAAGAGGTGCACTTCACAAAGCTCTCTCCGGTGTTTAAAGGGTATGATGCTTTGAGCAATGGTGCAAGACGATACTCGGCAGTTGTAACAGGAAGTGATCAGTTGTGGTCACCTGCTGGTTTGCCTACTAATTATTATAATTTGCAGTTTGTACCGGATGACATTCGGAAAATTTCATATGCTTCAAGTTTTGGCGTAAAGAATATTCCTTGGTATCAAAAGAAAAGAACCGCAGCATTCTTAAATCGAATTGATTTCATTAGCATGCGCGAAAATCGAGGAAGCGAGATAGTAAAAGAACTTACGGGTAAAGACGTACCAACAATTCTGGATCCTGTATTCATGTTCGATAAGGAAGGTTGGGAAAAACTGATTCCTGTAAAAAGAGAAATCACAGAACCATATATTTTTGCATATTTCCTGGGAGAGACAGCAGAACATCGTAAAGCGGTGGAAAATGCTGCTAGGAAGCTGGGGTGTAAGATTGTAGCTTTAAGACATCTGGATCAGTATGTTCCAAATGATGAGAATTTTGGGGACATTGCTTTATACGATGTTGCTCCAGATAGATTTCTGAATCTGCTACGTGGCGCATCTTATATATGCACGGATTCATTCCATGGCTCCTGTTTCTCAATTATTCATAGGATTCCATTTGTAACATTTAACCGTTACGCAGAAGGATCAAAGCATTCTAAGAATTCTAGAATTGATACACTCTGTGGGAATCTTGGTCTGCAGGATAGAAGATATAATGAAAATACTACGTTGGATAAACAATTAATGACCTCGATTGATTGGGATGTAGTAAAAGATAAACTAATAAATTTAAAATGTGATACAAATATGTACTTGGATAAGGCTTTTTGCGGTATTAAGTAATTAGTCAATCAAGATAGATAATAAAAGGTAGCGTTGTGCTTGGATGAATTTAGTATCAGACTATTGGCTGTAATAGATGATGGTTATATGATCTAATTAGAACTATACAAAAGGAAGAGATATGAAAAAAGTGTTAATTGTAGCCTCGACAAGTGGCTTTATAAAAGGTTTTGCTATCAGATGCAAAATGTTGCAGGAACTGGGATATGAAGTTCACTGCGCTGCAAATCATAAGGCAATGGTAACCTTTAAGGCGGAGGAACTATTTCCAAAATATAATATTATTTTCCATCAAGTGGATTTTCCACCTAATCGTCCATTGAGTCGAGAAACATTATCTGCAGCTCGGCAATATCTGGATATAGTAAATAATATAGACTTTGATTTGATTCATTGTCATTCTCCTATCGTTGGTGCAATCGTAAGACTCCTCGGAGTAAAATATCGAAAAAATGGTGGGAAAATTATCTATACAACACATGGATTGGCGTTTTCTAAGGATAGCGGTTGGAAAAGTAAACTATTCTATGGAACTACAGAATGGTTATGCGCTAAACTATGCGATAAGGTTATTACTATTAATCATGATGATTTTAATATGATGAAAAAACTGAGCCCTAGGAATACTGTGTACATAAATGGAGTAGGTGTTAATACTGAAAAATTTCATCATGTTAATATAAATAGAAACGAATATCGGGAGAGTCTTGGCATTACTGCTGAACAAAAGATGGTGCTGACTGTTGGGGAAATTTCGAAAAGAAAGAATCAAAAAGTTATAGTTAAGGCGTTATCTAAGTTGGATAATAGTTATGTGTTTGTGATTTGTGGAAAGGTTATGAACGATAGTGCTATTTATAACGAACTTCTCGAAATAGCGGAGCAATTACATGTGAATTTGAAATTTCTAGGTTTCAGAAGTGACGTTCCGGAAATCTTAAAATGTGCTGATGTATTTGTGCTACCGTCATTAAGAGAGGGACTTTGCTTTGCTGGTGTTGAAGCGTTAGCGTCAGGTATTCCTGTTGTTGGATCGAACGTGAAAGGTGTAAAGGATTTTATCGTTGATGGAGAAACGGATATCTAAGTGATCCCTATGACGCAGATATGTTTGCAAAAAAAATAGAACTGGCATCAAGTCGTGGGCAGCGTAAGAAAATGGAAAGCAAATGTATTGAAAAGGCAGAAGAATTTAGTGCTACTGTTTCACATGGACAAATGAGTGCTATTTATGAAGAGGTTCTGAATATAAGATAAATATCCTCAAAAAAGATAAGTTTGAAGTCGTTATTAGAATGACTATCATAGATGCGAGAAGGTGATTCTCAAATATGGGCGCGAAGTTTTATCTATGTTTGAAAAATAATTCCATTTGTAAATATACGATGCTGCTGGAATACGTAGAGTCCAATAAAGGAAAGGCAGAATAACAATAATGAGCGATGAAAAGCAAAGAGAGTTCTTGTTGTTGCTCCACTCAGGGTTGGTGGAGTGACTTCAATGATGATTAATATTCAAAAACGAATTAATCGAGAACAATTAAATTTTGATTATTTGGTATTTCATGATATTAAAGAACCTCGTGAAGATGAAGTATATGCGATGGGGAGTAAGAAGCTAGTTGCTAGTGCAGATGATGTAAAATGGCAGCCTAAACGGTTTATTTCTAGACTTTTACGTATAAAAAAAGTATGCAAAGAAAATAAGATTAAGGTGCTACATTATAATGCGGATACACCTATGGCGGTATTTAATATATTGGCTGCAAGGGCTGGCGGAGTAAAATATGTAACAATTCATAGTCATAATGCAGGATTCGAAGATCGCTCTAATTGGTTTGCTCGTTTTTGTGTTTGGGCCTAAAACCTCTTATTCCATTAGTCTGCAATTCATATTGGGGGTGTTCAGAGAAGGCTGCTGAATTTTTATTGCCATCAAAAGTGATTAAAGAAAAAAATATTGTGTCTTAAAAACGGTATTGAATTGTCAAAATTTAGATTTCAAAGTGAAATCCGGGAGAAAATAAGAAAATCTCTTGGTGTGGAAAATAATTTTGTCATAGGTCATGCTGGAAGATTCTCCACAAAAAACCATACATTTCTCTTGAAAATCTTTAAATACATTTATGATATTGATGATGCTGCTGTTTTAATTTTGTTTGGAGTTGGAGAATTGTTGGATGACATTAAATCTGAGGCAAACTGTCTAGGAATTTCTGATCGCATAATTTTTTATGGGGCATCTTCAGAAATGGAAAAAATGTATATGGCAATGGATGTGTTTGTGATGCCTTCACTTCATGAAGGGTTACCTGTTACAGGAATAGAGGCACAGGCAAGTGGTTTGCCATGCGTATTTGCGGATACTATTACGAGAGAAGTTGATATTACGTCAACATCAAAATTCTTGTCATTAAATATGGACGCCGCTATTTGGGCAAAGAACATTATGGAATGTAAAGGGAAGGAAAGAGTTGATTCTTTGAAACTCTTAAAACAAGAAGGGTATGATATTGAAGATACTGCGCATATGGTTGAGAACTTTTATTTGAAGATTCAGAATTAGAGAACATTCGCGTGTTGAAAACACAGAATCTTAAAAATACATAGAGTGAATGTACAGAAATTCAACAATTCTTGTGATTTGTATAAATTGATCGCATCGACAAACTAACACAAACATAGTTAGAATTAGAAAGATAAGAGGTTGATAGAGTTTAATACTATTCAAAATAATCGGGTGGAAAGCATATTGATTTTTAGAAGGTGTCGAGTGTTGATATAGATATTTCTGCATTTATCCTTTAGGGTTCTTAGAACAGGGTAACTCAATCAAACATATCAATAAATTAAAACCAGCAAAAGAGACTGTAGTTTCCGTAACCGTATTGGAGACTTTTGCAGAAAGGTGATTTATAGAAAATGAAAGTTCGAAAAAGTACTTTATTCATGTATATAATTACTATTGCTTTGATTGCAGGATCGTCTGCGTATATCAAGACAAATCATACAGCAAGTATGGCAATAAATGGTATTGAAGCTATAGCAGTTGTGTTTTTTTGAAGAGATAAAAAATAAATCATTTAACGCTTATTCCTATGCAATGATTGCTTTTTATGTATCATTGGGAATTTCAACATACCTTGGTTCTAGTGAATATAAAAGCTATATTGTTTATTTTGTTCAGGCGTTGACGGCAACTCTGTTTGTCGAAGTAGCGTTAAAAAGGAAGAAAATTGAAGCAGTTGTTGTGATTAGGAATGTGTTATTCTTTTTTTTGCTAATTAACTTGATAACACTTATTTTATTTTCACAAGGATTAGGAGTGTATGGATATAACGAGTCAAGTGATAACTATTATTATTTTTTAGGCTTGAGAATTGCATTTACACCATTTATTCTCACGGAATTGCTTTTATCACATATCGTAGATTATCTGCAGGAAAAAACTATCTTCATTTACAAGAATGTCCTTTGCTGTAGGGCTACTTACCCTTTTATAGAAAAAATTGCGACAGGCTTGCTTGCAATTGTTATTATTTATGCGCTGATGTTCTTGGTAAGGCGAAAAATATTAAATTAAATATGTGTGCGATTTATCTCATTTATGCGATTGGTTTTATCCTTATCGTTGTCTATAACATTCAGTACAAGCTGCCGTTCTTTTCATATCTTTTAGAAGATGTGATGCATAAAGATTTAAGCTTTGATAACAGAACAACCATCTGGGCATCCACAATAGCAGCATTTTTGAAACAACCCTTATTTGGGTATGGTGTAACTGGTGGAGGCGGCGTTTTAGTTGAATTTAAGTATCGTGTGGCTACGTTATCTGCTCACAATCAGATCTTAAATACTCTTTATGAAGGTGGTATGGTTTCATTTGTTTTTTTCGTGATTATGTTTGGCGTTGTGGCAGAAAAAATCAAAAAGTGTTTTTCACTAAAATTGAATAGACTTTATTCATGTTTTCTTATAGGTTACTTAATGATTATGTTTACGGAAGTTCAGACAACGAAAGCTCTGCTTTTTATTACATTGTCGATTATTGCAAATACAGATAAATTAATTGAAGAAAATTAAGGAGATAATAAACGTGAAAATAGGACTGTTAACAATACATAACACTCAAAACTATGGATCTCTTTTACAAACATATAGTACTTATAAAGCACTTCACAAGTTGGGATTAGATATCGATTTAATTGACTATCGAAACGATGCAATTACTAGAAGAGAGAAACCAAATGATTTGGTAGAATCCATATCGGTAAAGCAGATTGTAAAATATTTCATATGGGGTAATGCTCAGAAGAGAAAATATAATTCGATCATGCAATTTCTCAAAGAAAACACATCGATGAGTCCAGAATACGATAAAACCTCTATTGTAAATGCCAATAAGGTATATGAGGGTTTTATTGTTGGTAGTGATATTGTATGGGAACAAATATTACTGGCAGAGATATGACTTATTTTTTGGATTTTACATCTGATGATAAGAAAAGATATTCGTTTTCATCTTCAATAGGTACAAAATGGACATCGGAAGAGAATGATATGATTAAACCACTCCTACAGAGATTTGATAAGATTTCTGTTCGAGAAGAGTTGGCATCAGAATGGATTGAAGAATTAATGGGCGAGAAACCTACAGTTACTTGTGATCCTACGGTATTATGGGAGCCAAGCTTTTGGAATAAATTTGTGTTAGATGGGTATGCCCCTAAAGGGAAATATGTTCTTATATATGCAGTGAATCCAGATAAAAGAAATATATCGGATGGTATCGAGTATGCGAAAAAGAAAGGTATTCCGGCGTATTTTATTAATTTTTACACACCGATAAGAGGAACAAAAACAATTAGACCAACGAATGTGAAAGAATGGATTACATTGTTTGCAAAGGCGGATACTGTATTTTCGGCTTCTTATCATGGGTTGCTGTTTTCTTTGTATTTCAAAAAGAATGTTTTCTTCTATAATAGAGGAGAAAAGTCGAGAATGATTTCACTGTCAAAATCATTAAAAATTGAAAATCGAGAGGGAAATGCTGAAAATATTGAAAAAGATAGCCCTATTGATTATGCTACTGTGTGGAAAAAACTGGAACAGAAGCGAACTGAGTCTTGGAAAGTTTTAGAATCGATGTTTAACTAATAGAGCTGAAGCGTGATTATCAAGAAATCATCGGGAGGTGTTAAAATGGAAGAAACAATAACCAAAGAAAATAGGGGCAAGCAAGCATTGAAGTCTGGAGTATGGTATACTATTTCTTCTATCTCTGTTAAGGCTATTCTTATTATAACCACACCATTGTTTACGCGTTTGATGACTACAGCAGAATATGGTGCATCTTCAACATTTACAACATGGTTTACTGTACTGAATGTTATTTGCTCTCTTAATTTATGGTATAGCGTCGGAAGAGCAAAGTTGGATTTTCCTGGGAAGTTGGAAGAGTATGTTGCATCTGTTATGCTATTGGCATTGCTTTTTTGTTCAATTCTTGGTGGTGCAGCATTTTTGCTATTAGATCAGGTCACGGTTTGGCTGGAGATGGATAAAGCATTAGCGATTGCTTTGATCATTTATTTATTGGCATATCCAGCTGTTCAGTTAACACAAACTAAATTTAAGTATCAATACAATTATAAAGGAAATATTTGGATTACAATTTATACAACGGTCGCAACAACGGTTCTTTCCTTGATATTTGTTTTGCTTATTCCATCGCATCGAGCTTTAGGTAAATCACTTGGAGCTGTTGTGTCATCAGTATTATTTGCAATCGGAGTTTGGCTTTTTTCGTTTAAAAGACGATATGTTAAAGTAAAAGTAGAGTATTGGAAATATGGATTGTTAATTTCTGTTCCTTTGATTCTTAATTCTATCTCATTAAATATCCTTGCACAGTCAGACAGAATTTTTATAACTAAATTTTGCGGTGCTGATTTTAAGTATCTATAGTCTTGCTTACAGTTATGCAATTTTAATTAATATTGTGCTTAATGCAGCGAATGAAGCTTGGTTGCCTTGGTTCCACGATTCATTAAATGATAATCTAAAGGATGAAATTCGTAAAAATGTAAAACCTCTAATTGTTTTTGGATGTTGGTTTGGTGTTGGATGCATTGCGATAGCCCAGAAGCAATCGCTTTGCTGGGAGGAAGCGCATATATGAAAGGAATTTGGGTGGTTCCTCCGGTAACTGTAGGTGTTGTTTGTAGTTATATTTTTCAACACTATGAGCATATTGAACTGCATTTAAAGAAGACTTGGTATATTTCCTTTGGAACTATTATGGCCGCTGGGATTAATATTGTATTAAATTATATATTCGTACAGCGTTACGGCTTTGTAGCTGCAGCTTACACAACACTGTTTTGCTATTTTATTTTGATGATTTTGCACCACTTTATTAGTAGATATGTACTTAAGTTGCATTTATATGATGATAAATTTATGTATTTGTCTGTCGTAGTTACGTGTATTTTTGGCATAATATTTATGGCTTTATATAATAAACCTTGGATATTGAGATGGATTTTAATTTCTGTTATTAGCCTTGGTTATCTCTGGATTAATAGGAAACTTTTTAAATCAGTAATATCGAAATTTGCGTCTAGAAAAAGATAAATTGTAGAAGGAGATGATTGCGTGTATAGAAGGAATAGAAGACACAAAAAGTTTTCTAATCTTGCGCTTGCTATTCTGTGTATAGTGGCTATTATTACATTAGGTACACTTTTATATATTAATGATAAACAGGAAAAAGAAATCAAATATGAGCAGATAGCTCGCGAGGAACGAGAAAACAAAAGAAAATAGAAGATCAAAGTAATATCACATTAACACAGGATAATATCGCGTTTCTTGATGATAGTGAAGCTGAAGAAATGGTTTCAACGGAGAGAATGATACAAATAGCAAGATTTACATCTGGCTATTTGAATAAGGCATCCGTGAATTTTTCTTTGGACGAAATCGATGTTGAAAATTACTCAGATAGTGATTTGAATATGTTGGTTTTTTCTGCATATTCAGAAAAGACTGCAGAAGCAATTAATGTTCGCATTGGGACAGAATCAAGTAAATATTTTATTAGTAAAGAGAAAAGTGTCTTTTATTTGCCAATCTCAAATCTTGGGAAGATAAGCATTTCGTTGGATGGCGATTTTCAAAATACATATATTGGCGATATTGGTATTTATAAAATGAGTAACCCAGACATTAGATTATGTAGATATGGGCAATATAATTTGGGAGAAAGTAAAGAATTTCAAATGTAGATAGCACTGCGTGTAGAGATCTTGTTATTTCGAGACTATAATTACGTTCTATTTAAAAATGAATTAAGAGTTCAAGGAAAGAATGACGAGGTTATAGGCACGTTATCAGGACTAATACTGTGCACATGTGTGCTGTAAACGAGAAGACATTAGCAATTACTGCTCGAGAAAACGATGTATATTTGGTAGATGTTAGTGATGCGGCTAATCCGAAAATCGTATCCACTTATGACGGAATGGATTTGGAAACAGGGATTTCATCGAACGGTCAGTATCTATTCATTTGTAGTAGATATTACGGTGTTGAGATTGTTGATATTTCGAACATTAATAGACCGATAACATGTTCAGTTGTATACAGGAGGAGAGTGCATTGAATGTGCAATTGAAGGCAGTAAATTATATATTAGTAATTGGAATCTAAAAAAAGTATTTGTATTTGATGTATCTAATCCTAATAAACCAGTTGAATTATATAATATTTCTACAGACGGAAATCCATATGGAATAGAAGTTGTGGAAGATCTTTGTTGCGACCTAGTCACCATTCTGCTGGAAATTATACTTCTGTGAAGTCTGGTGGCTATGGAGCAGGCCATGGATTTGAAGTGTATGATATCTCAGGTGAGCAGCAACTTGGATTTCAACGTCTAAAATAGATGGACGTTTGTACCAACGGGGGCTGCTTTGTGGTTTAAAACAGCTGTAGTCACATTTAAGATCCGTGACTGGTCATGGAACCGCAGACAGTATTCTGTATCATCGAACCAGATGAAATATTCTGTTTTTGGAAGGCCGATCTTTCGTACCATGTCAGCGTTTACCAACAGGCCGCAGAAGGTGCTGATATCGTATCAAAAGAAGCTTTGGCATATTCCTCTTCCGGTACCGGCTTATAAAACATCAGTCTTGGACACTGGATGAAACGTCTGTGGGTGGTATCAATGGCTCCGGCAGTAGTTACAGTGCCGGAATAAGCCAGGTAGTTTGTTTTTAAAATGGCTTTCTGAAGCTGTTCTATATAATCTGCTGCGATCATGGCATCATCATCAATGATCAGGATCCAGTCACAGTCTGTTTTTCCAAGATCTTCCAGTCCCTTTGCAAAGCCGCCGGCCCCGCCGATATTTTCCGGAAGATGGAGGATGTGAAACTCCGGTTTTCCGGCGTTTGGGAAAACGGTTTCAGTTCCAGCCGCCAGCTGGTCCAGATATTCTGAAGTACCATCTGTACTGTGGTTGTCTACAATACAAATATAAGAAAAGGGAACTGTCTGGGACAGAACCTGCTGTATGCATTCTTTTAATAATTCCAGTCGGTTGTAAGTAACGATTGTAACTGCGAATTTCACGATAGGCTCCTTTCGCGCCGTGTTCAATGTGTGTGTTTGCACGCTCACTACAGTATAGCATAAGCAATTTATATGGAAAAGTCAAAAAAACTTATTGAAAGATTTTTGGGGTACAACCGTACCATTATTTAATGGAGGGGGATAATTTTTCTTGGGAATTCCATTGCATGTACAGGAAAATTATGATAATCTACCAGTATAGGATTCCTCTGTAATATGGAGGAATAAAATGAGTAAAAAAACACTGGAAGAACTGGTATTTCATGACGATTTTATGTTTGCAGCTGTTATGATGGATGCAGAAAACTGCCGATGTTTCCTGGAACGTGTGTTGGAGATCCAGATTGAAAGAGTTGAGATCAGCACAGAACATGGTTTCTTTTTCAATCCGGAATGTAAGAGTATTCGCATGGACGTATTTGCAAAAGATGAAAACAGGACGCATTATGATATTGAGATGCAGCTGGTGAAAAAAGACAGTCTGGAAAAACGCAGCCGTTATTACCACAGTCAGATGGATGTGGAAATGCTGGAAAAAGGGAAAAGTTATGGAGAGCTGGCAGACACATATGTCATTTTCATTTGTAACTTTGATCCCCTGGGGCAGAAAAAATGCCGTTATACCATCCGCAGATACTGTGAAGAAACGGGAAATGTATTTGGTGACGGAGTCTGCACTGTTTTTCTTAATACAAATGGAAAAAATCGTGAGGAAATACCAAAGGAACTGGTAGCATTACTTGATTTTGTTAAGGCTGATCTGGCTGGAAGTGAAGCTGATTATGAAGATGCATTGGTCAAACGGCTTCAGGAGTCCATGCGCCAGATCAAAAGAAGCCGGAAGATGGGGGAACGCTATATGATGTTTGAACAGTATATGAAAGAGTATGTTCAGGAACATGCAGATGAGATCCGGGAAGAAGCGTGGGCAGAAGGATTGGCAGAAGGCCATGCAGAAGGCTTATAGAAAGGTCGTGCAGGAAGGTCGTGCAGAAGGCTTACAGGAAGGTCGTGCAGAAGGCTTACAGAAAGGCCGTGCAGAAGCTACTACCAGACTGAATAAATTATATTCCTGCCTTCTGACATCGGATCGTGCAGATGATCTGCAGCGTGCACTGAAGGATCCTGTATATCTGGAACAGTTATTGCAGGAGTTTGGTTTTTAATGGCCAAAATAAAGATCAATGATTATAAATTCTATGAATAAAAAAGTCCGGCTCATATCATGTGAGCCGTTTTGCCTGAATGGCAGAATCTATTTCTATTAAGTATCTTATATCGTAGTCAATTCGACTGAATTTAAAAAGAGGTACAGAGGAATCCTATATGCTTTTATGTAAAAAGTGAAAACTGCCGTAGGAACATCTGTTTGAGATGAACCTGCGACAGTTTGTGCTTTGCCTGTTAATATTCTTCTAAGTCGTAATCATAATCGTAGTCATATTCTGTGTCATCATCTGATGTTTCGTCTCCTGGTTCATCTACGGCATCGTAATCTGTCTCGTCCAGTACGCCGTCAGAGTCAAAGTAGTAATATTTCCCATCTATGGTCAGTCCGCCAGTTACCATGGCACCGCTTGCGTTAAAATAGACCAGTGTCCATTTAACTCGGCGGCAAATCGGTAACATGATTTTTGACGACTGCGATCTGGAACAGTGGAAGGTGTGGCGACAGGCATCCTCTTCAATCAGGGGCAGGTCTGCTCGGTTCCGCATGATTTGTGCAGGAAGGCATCTTTGACAAGTTTGTCGCTAAGCTGAAGACAACTTTTGAAGGTGTCAAAGTGGGCGACCCGACAGATCCGTCTACCCAGCTGGGGCGCAGATTTATAAGAGCCAGCAGGAAAAGGTGCTGAAATATATCAAGATCGGTCTGGAAGAAGGCGGCGAGCTGGTGACCGGCGGCGAACGCTACACGGAAAACGGATGCGACAAGGGCTTCTTCATGAAACCGACCATTCTCATTTCGAAGACAAACGCGGCACGCGATGCCAGGAAGAAATCTTCAGCCGGTCGTTGTGGTGCAGAAGTTCAAAACGGTTGATGAAGTTATCGAACTGGCGAACGACAGCGTCTACGGTCTGGGCGGCGGCGTTTTACAGGCAGCCTGAATACGGCCATGAAAGTCAGCCGCGTGTACAGACGGGTCGTGTCTGGGTTAATACGTTAACGCGATTCCCGCAGGCGCCCTTCGGCGGATACAAGCAGTCCGGCATCGGCCGCGAACTCACAAGGTCATGCTGGAACATTACAGCCAGACGAAAATATCATGATCAATCTGAAAGAGGGAACCAGGGCCTCTATGATGAAATAAGGCAGGAAAATAAAAAGACGCGGCGGCGTCTTTTTTCTCCGGTGGAAGCCGGAAATGATGTTTTGGCTGTAGTTTTTATTTCTTCTGAAGAATCTTGATGATTTCCCCGATGTAGGCGCTGTGGTTATTGCCGGCGCGGCGCCCTGTGTTCCACTCGTCATACGCTCTTGTCGGTGTAATGATCCGGCGTCATCTCGGCGGTATAAATTTTTTTGCATACGAAGATGAGATCCGCTTCTTCAATGCCTGCCGCGTCGCCGATGGCAAGAGGGTGGAGTCCGGAGCCTTCATACTTGTTTTCATCCCGGCCGGAGTGGCTGCCCATGTAGCTCATCTGCGGTTTATGTTTCTCCGGGAGGAATGACAGGTGAAATAGTCCTGGCTGTCGAGAATCGTTTTGGTGAAACGGCTCTGTCGGATGTAGATGGTGGCGGTTTTCTTTCTCCACATGACGCCGAAGCCGCCCCAGGTGACGAGAAGCGTATTGCATTTCTCTATATTTCCTGCGGTCACAAGGACGTACCTGCTCCATGAGGTAAAGGGATTGATGTTTATTTCTTCCGGGGTGATTTCTGTAAAAGCCATCACAAGCCTCCTTTTATAAATGATTTGTAATTGACATAAACAGTATAACAAATCGGTGAGAATCAGGCGAGGAGGAAGAGGAGCGGGGAAAGCGGTGCGGCAGCCATTTGACATTCAGGAATGCATTGGATATAACTGTATATTGTAAGAGAATATTAAAATGATAAAAGGGAAGGAGGAGCTATGGAAAGAAATATAGGCTGGAAGCGTATCGTGTACCTGATGTGTGCCATCCAGGTGGGTGCGGGAATCGCGATGATCGGCGTCATGGCGTTTCTTCCTCTTTTTCTGGGTGAGATCGGTGTCACTGATGCGGGCGAGGCGGCTTTCTGTGCAGGGCTTATTTCAGGGTCACGCCGTTTATGATTGCCCTTTCCGCTCTTTCTGGTCTATCCAGGCGGACCGCCGCGGCCCGAAACTTGTCATGTCCATCGTCCTTGCAGCGGTGACACTGACAGCGTTTCTCTGCGCCGTGTCCACTTCGCCGTGGCAGGTATTTATCTTCCGCCTGCTGCAGGGACTGGTGGGCGGTTTCGTTCCCATCGGATTGTCGGTCATTGCTTCCGTATCTCCGGAAGAAGAAACCCGTACGCTCGGTTACTTTCAGGCGGCCATGGTGTCAGGCATTATGTTCTACCTCTTGTGGGAGGTCTTGTGGCGGACACGCTGGGGTACCGCATGCCCTTTGTCTCTTTGGCGTCCTGTCCCTCCTCTGTCTGATCTGCCTCCGCCTGTTCATGCCGGAAATCCATCGCAAGGGGCGTCGGGAGAAAAATCTTCCACCTGGCAGGAATTGAAATATTTTGCTGCCATTCCCGCGTGCGTCTTATGGTGGGGAGTTCCTCTGTAATTTCGGCATCACCGGTATTATTCCATACTCCTCTTTACATCAAGGACATGCTCGGCGGCGGGTCGGAGATTATCGCCACGATTGTAGGCATCATTATATTTTTGCCGGCGGCGCGAAGCGCCTGCTCTCTTCCACAGGGGCGGTGACACCATGCTTCTGCCGCGCTTTGACAGCGGCGACCGTTTTGTGGGACTGACTTTTATCATGCAGTATATGATGACAAACGTGGGGGCTTGGTTTCTTCCGTGCCGTTACAGGAATCGGCATGGGGTTCATCATGCCTGTGGCCAATACGCTCATCGCGCAGGCGGTGCCCAATGAAAAGAGATCCATCGTCTTCGGCGTCGTGTCAAGCGTCGTTCTCATGGGCAACGTGGCAGGCCTGTATGCAGCGGAGCGCTTGCCATGGTATGCGGTTATGCGGCCGTTTTCTGGTCTACCGCTGTGGCGTTCCTTGCGGCGGGCGTTGTCGTATATATCAATTTCAAAGATGAAATAAACGGAAATAAGGAGATTTGATTGCGTTTTTTCTTTAAAATAGTAAAAATACTGATTCTTTTCCTTCTGCTTGCCTTTGTCGGAGCAGGATTCTATGCGGAAATGCCGCTTATGAAACGATGCTCACGCGCCGTGGAAAAAATCCTCGGCGTGACGAAACAGACAGCAGATCTTTCGCGCATTCACCGGGAGCAGAAGGACGGGTGGCAGCCCGTGGAAATCCGTTCCGCTGACGGGACGAAACTTCGCGGACCTATCGAAAACAGCCGTTCCTCTGACCGTACGGTTATCCTTCTTCACGGGCTTTATCAGAATCGCTCCATGCATCCCGTGGATATGTATCGGGATATGGGGTATAATGTCCTCCTCATCGACCAGCGGGGCCACGGAGAAAGCGGCGGCAGCCATACCACCTGGGGTCTTCGTGAAACGGACGATCTTGACGCCTGGACAGAGTGGCTGAGAGGAAAGGACGGCGGCGTGAAAATCGGTATGCATGGGATTTCGCTCGGCGGCGATGGCTCTTATTTACAGCGGAACGGAAAGAGGGAAAAATATTTCTTTCTATGTGGCTGACAGTGCTTACGGGGCATGATGGAACTGGGGAAGGACAAGATCTCCGCCTATACCGGCGATCCCCGGTTTTGTGGGGATGGATCTCGTGGAGCCTTTTTCCAAAGCGTCCTGTGGCTGAGGAGCGGAAAGACACTGTCCGACATAGATCCGCTGGAGGCGGTCAGACGTATGACAGCGCCTGTCCTTTTTCCACGGCGGCGCGACACACTCATTCCGCCGAAGACGGCAGAGGAACTGCTGCAGGCATCAGGAAGCAGCAAAAGGAACTTTTATTTTGACGGCGCCATACTATGGAAATGGCGGTAAACGGCGATGCTTACCGGAAGGCACGCATTCTTGAAAGTCTTTCTCAAAACATGTGATACAATAAAAGACAGAAGTGCTGAATTGAGAAAGGAGCGACCATGCTGATCCGTGAACGTACAGAGGAGCTGGAAAAGAAACTTAGTCCTAAAGCTTTTTCCGCGGACGCAAAAGAAGCAGGAGGAAACGGAAGATCCCATGCGCACGAAATTTCAGCTTACATAACCGCATTCTCCACAGCAGCAATTTTCGTCGGCTGAAACATAAGACACAGGTATATATCGCACCTGAAGGCGACCACTACCGGACACGCATGACGCATACCCTTGAAGTGGCGCAGATCGGCCGTACGATACGCGCCTGCGGCTGAATGAAGACCTTGTGGAAGCCATCGCCATAGCCATGACCTGGGACACACCTTTCGGACATGTGGAGAGCAGGCGCTCCGCGACGTATGCGGACATTTCGAGCATAATGAGCATGCGCATCGTGGAATGTCTTGAAAATGACGGCAGAGGACTCAATCTGACCGAGGAAGTGAAAGACGGCATGCTCAATCATTCAGGCGATCTTAAAGCGCACACGCTGGAGGGCGGGCTCATCAAGTACGCCGACCGTATTGCCTACCTCTGCCATGACTATGATGACGCAGAAAATATGGGGCTCATCTCGGCAAAGGAACTGCCCGACCGTGTCCGCCGCGCTGGGAACGACCCACTCCTCCATGATTACAGCCATGGTACAGAATCTGGTGGAAAATTCCATGGATGAAGATACCATACACATGGACAAAGAAGGGGACGAAGTCCTTCTTGAATTCCGTCCTTCATGTTTGACGGGCTACATGTCACAGCCGCTCATCCCCGATCGGAAACGGGGACATGGCGTAGTCGTCATGCTTTATGAATGGTACATGAACCAACCTGATGAGCTGCCGGAGAAGCAGAAAAAACTGGAAATATTTCCTTGGCTGCCAGAGATTACATCAGCGGGCTTACCGATAATTTTGCCATCAACCTGTTCAAAGAGAAATATATGCCCAAGTATTGGAACCTGTAAATTGAAAAGCCGTGAGGAAAAGAATGAAAGATCCTCACGGCTTTTCCTGTAATTGATACCGCGGCAGTATACTTGATTTCAGGGCTATAGGACATTTTGTGTTGATTTTAATACCGATGAAGATAGACATTATCTAGCTTCATCGGTATTATCTTTTTCCTAAAAAGATAAAGGGTGGACAAAATGAGTTGGTAAAAGTCCGAAAATGATTGCTATGACTGCTTTAATTAGGGTTATATCTTTTAAAATATGTTTATTTTAAAGGAGAACCTTATGAAATAAGTTAGGTGTTTATATTGCGGTTTCTTTTGCTCAAGATATGGTAAAACTCGTACAGGAAGGCAACGGTGGTACTGCAAAGAATGTCATTCTGTCTTTGTGAATCCGATTAATAAGACGGTTCATGATTTTAAGCACTTTATTCAGTGGTTGTTTGGTAAGGATGTGCAAAGATCCATGCCTGGCGACGGTCGTGATTTTCGTAGGAAGATAACTAAATTTGGGGAAATATGGCCGCCTAAAATTGAGAATCCGATGAATGTTGTATATGTGGA
>SCPO01000592.1_pt1 | contig 24116 bp, 41 predicted proteins | sample 6106821 | NCBI WGS metagenome assembly SCPO01 (sample SAMN10720448, study PRJNA508395) | human gut metagenome | isolation source: Participant 2 stool, 0 month | host: Homo sapiens | collected 2017 | reverse complement strand
GTCTTAGGATTGTTCTTTGACGGTTTAGCCGTTGTTTTCGGTGTAGCTGTCGGCTTTGTTGTAGCTTTTGTCGATGAACTTGCTGTTGAGGTTGCTTTCGGTCTTTGCGGTCGCAGTTGCAGTATACGGTGTGAATTTAGTTTCAGATTCAACCTTTATCTTTTCACCGTCTGTCAAATTTATAAGATATTCCTCAACCCGTTTGCAGATGAATTTTTATCCTTTAATGCGATTGTTGATTTTAATTCACCGTTTTCTGTGTAAACATGAACTTTCCCGTTACCTGTCATAGCATATCTGCCCGGTCAATATCTTCACCGCAAATATCTCGCCCCTGTGCCAATGTAACAACACCGTTTTTATCCTCTTTACAGACGGATTAGCTTGTTTCCCTTCGCTGTTACTCCGTTGTCGGTGCGGTTGTTTCTTTGCAACTTCTTCTGTAGCCTTTGTGTCTCGGCAGTCTCTGTTTTTCACGCTTGAAACAATGCTCCAATCAAGTTTTCAGCATATTGTGCCGCATCAGAATTTTCAAGGACTTATTTACCGATACCGTTACATTTATAATTTTGTTCTTCAGTATTCGCAGAACTGTTCATTGTTCCCAACGGAACATCTTATATGTACTGTTATCCGTTTTAGAGTCGTCATTCGCATACGAATAAATAAAGCTTATTGTTTGAATCCGTTACTTTATATTATAATAATTCAAAGCACTGTATTCGTCAGGTGACGGTGTTTTAAGGCCTCTGGTTTTACATCGTTTGACGTTTTTCCGACATAGACAATCTCAATTTAAAATCTACCGGATCACCCTCTGCACTTTCGCTTTGATATTGTAAGAGTCTGAACAACAGACGACTGTTTAGACAAATCGTCAAGTTTTGTCATCAACGGCTTTATCGATCTCACAGTTTCGCCCAACTGATCAGGTGCATATTCATATGTAACAGGGGTTGACTTACTGTCATTATTTTTATAGATACGCTTGAATTTGGTGACGCAAATACAGATACCGACATACATATTGTCATAACTGCCGCAATCATACCGAAAGCACTTTTTCATAATTTCGCCCTTATATTTACTTTAATATTTTCTTCATACTACATATAGTATATCACATTCTTTTAATTGTCACTACTGTAATTGTTAATTTATTGTTACGAATATTGTTATATTCCGCATTTTATGGTATAATCAATTAAAACGAGGAGGTATAAAATGAGTTCAGATTCAAATTACGAAAACTTTCCGATGAATTACAAAACAAAATAAATACAGAACTTTTTGACGGCAACGGTTTTATAACGCAATCCGCCGTATTGACAAGGAACACGACAGAGCCACTCCTTTGGCGGCCTGTGCGTGACGTTGAAAAATTATGCACAGTCCATATTACAAACCGCTATGCCGACAAAACATTGCGGTATTTTATAAAACGATGATATTTCACACCGTGCTCGCATCGTTCAGCTTGTTTCAAGAATTGCGCGAAATATAGGCAGAATGTCTTTGACCTTGATTTAATAGAGGCTGTCGCACTCGGTCACGACATAGGTCACACACCGTTCGGTCACGCGGGCGAAAAATTCTTAAACAAATATATCATGCAAATATGGACGATATTTCAATCACAACGTACACAGTGTGCGTGTGCTTGATAAAATATTTAACCTCAACATCAGCCTTCAAACACCTGACGGAATACTTTGTCACAACGGTGAGTTCGAGTGCAAAGAATACCGTCCGTCAAAGCTTGACAATTTCAAGGATTTTGACGCAAAGGTTGAAGAATGTTATATTGACCAATCCGCAATAGACCGACTTGTACCGTCTACGCTTGAAGGTTGTGTTGTCAGAATTTCGATATGATTGCTTATATCGGAAAGACCGCCAAGACGCTATAAAACCAAGCTGATTGACGTGAAAGTGTTTTCGCCGAAAGTGAAATAGGCAAATACAATGCGGCTATTATAAATAATCTTATTGTAAATATCGTTGAAAACAGTTACGGCAAAGATTTATACAGCTTGATGAAAAGCACTATCAAGCACTAAAAACAGTAAAAAAGCAATTTCTCGTGTTATATATCAAAACAGCAAAATTTTGACGTATACGACAAAACTATTGAACCGATGTTTGAGGAAATATACAATAAGTTGCTTTATGATTTAAAAATGACATAAAATCATCGCCGATATTCAAGCATCATATTGAATTAATCGACTATTCAAACAGATTTTCGATACGAATATACAAAAACAGTGATTTTAATGATATTGTGACGGATTACATCGCGCAAGTATGACAGACGACTATTTTATCGACTTATATGAGTATTTATTTAATAAACAAGCACCCGTAAAATATATATCATACTTCGATAATGTTTAAAAATCAGAGATATTTTAAAAGATTTTATTTTTCTATTGAATTTTTACAATTAATAGTGTATAATATAACATTGTTTAACATTGTTTGAAACATATATAGCAACGCCACCGATAATAAAATCGGTGGCGTTATTGTTTTATCTTATTTTTTCCAAGTTCTTTTGACTTATTCATACAACCTACCATTGCGTCAATGATACTGTTTCTGAAACCGTCTTTTCAAGTATTGCAACTGCGTCTATTGTTGTTCCGGCAGGTGAGCAAACCATATCTTTAATTCCCCGGTGTTTGCCTGTTTCTAAGTACCATCTTTGCACTTCCAAGTACCGCTTGTGCGGCGAATGTATATGCTTGACTTCTCGGCATACCGCCTATAACAGCTGCGTCTGCCATTGCCTCAATCATCATAAACACATAAGCCGGTGACGAACCGCTGACAGCCGTTACGGCATCCATAAGATTTTCCGATACGACTTCACCTTTACCAAAGCTGTTAAACACGTTTACAACTACATCTGTTTCTTCTTTTGTAACATTGCTGTTCGGTGTCAATGCCGCCCTCGCCGACTAAAGCCGGTGTATTAGGCATTACACGCACAAGTTTAATATCATGTTCAAAGCCTTTTCAATCGTTTCTATCGCCTGTCCTGCGACTATTGAAACGATTACTGTATTATCTGAAACACTGTTTTGATTTCATCAATTACACCGTATAAAACTGCGGTTTTACACAATAAAACAATACATCAGCTTTATCTGCCGTTTCTTTATTGTCCGATGTCACTTTAACACCGTATTTTTCATTAATATTCTTCAATGCCTGTTCATTTTATCCGAAACAATTACATTTTCAGGACTTGCTATATCAGAATTAATAATTCCGCCGATTATAGCACCGCCCATATTTCCGCTGCCTATAAATCCAAAAAATCATAATATCCTCCTGTATTTAAAATTTATATAAAATACCGGACGAAATATTTCGTCCGGTACTAAACACGCAATTAAACCGGATATGTCTTATTTTCCATATCCACTAAATCTGCATCAATTTTATTTCTGAGCACGTCTGTATTCAAAGAATTTAACGGCAACTTGACCGAACAATGCATATGACAATACATCTTCAGGCTGTTCAATCCATTCTGCACATTCTTTCTTCATCTGTTCAAGCTCAGGCTTTAATAGGTCAGCCGGACGACAAGTAATTCTCTTTCGTCGCCGATAATCTTCTTAACGATTTCGTCAGAGATTTCAGCAGGGCACTTACCATATTCGCCTCTTACAAGACCCTTTGATTCATAGAAACCATCTTGTATCTTTCACCCATAAGCACGTTAAGTACTGCCTGTGTACCGACAATCTGTGATGACGGTGTAACAAGCGGAGGATAACCGAAGTCTGCACGAACACGAGGTACTTTTAAGCACTTCATCATATGCATCTTCTCTGCCCTGTTGCTTAAGCTGTGATACAAGGTTTGAAAGCATACCGCCCGGAACTTGATACTTAAGAGTATTAACGTCAACACCCATAACCTTAGTGTTCATAAGACCGCTCTTAATGTATTCTTCTCTTAGCGGCTTGAAGTAGTCGCAGATTTCGATAAGCTTATCCAAATCGTAGCCTGTATCGTACTCTGTACCTTGAAGAGCCGCAACCATAGGCTCTGTAGGCGGTTGTGATGTACCCATAGCCAACGGTGACATAGCACAGTCGATTACGTCTACACCTGCCTCAATAGCCTTTAGGTAAACCATTGAAGCCTCACCGCTTGTGTAGTGAGTATGAAGTTGAATAGGAATCTTAACTTCTTCTTTCATCATCTTTACAAGGTCATATGTTACATATGGTCTTAAAAGACCTGCCATATCCTTGATACAGATTGAGTCTGCACCCATTTCTTCAAGTTGCTTAGCCATTTTAACGAACTTTTCGTTTGTATGGAATTCACTTGTTGTGTAACAAACTGTAGCCTGTACATGACCTTTTCTTTCTTACAAGCCTTGATAGCACATTCAAGGTTTTGACGCCGTTAAGAGCATCAAAAATTCTTAGTATATCAACACCGTTTGCGATTGACTTTGAACGAAATATTCAACTATATCATCAGCATAGTGTCTGTAACCAAGTATGTTTTGTCCTCTGAAAAGCATTTGATAGGAGTCTTTTAGCTCTATCCTTAATCTTTCTCAATCTTTCCCAAGGATCCTCGTTAAGGAATCTTAGGCAGGCATCGAATGTAGCTCCTCCCCATGCCTCAAGCGAATGATAACCGATGTCATCAAGCTTTTCTACAATAGGGAAGAATCTGCTCTGTTGTCATTCTTGTAGCAATAAGTGACTGGTGAGCATCTCTTAGGACTGTTTCTGTAATTTCTTTTCCAGCTTTGCCATTTATATTTCTCCTTTATTATCTGTTTAATTAAAGATTTCCGAACATTGCAGGAATACGCCTGCCGCAACGGCAGAACCGATAACTCCGGCAACGTTAGGACCCATAGCGTGCATCAAAAGGAAGTTTGAAGGATTTTCCTTCTGTCCTACTGTTTGAGATACACGAGCAGCCATAGGTACGGCTGAAACGCCGGCACTTCCGATAAGCGGATTAACCTTACCTTTGTTACCCAACACATAATATCACCCAAGAACAAGCCGCCTGCTGTTGAGAAACAGAATGCGATAAGTCCAAGTACGATAATACCGATTGTCTGTGCTGATAGGAAACTTGACGCCGTTGCAGTAGCACCTACTGTAACACCAAGGAACAAAGTTATGATATTCATAGTTCGTTCTGTGCCATCTTTGTAAGTCTTTCAACAACGCCTGATTCTTTCATAAGGTTACCAAGCATTAGACAACCTACAAGTGACACTGCGTCAGGGATTATAAGTAACGATAATTGTAACGATGATTGGGAACAAGATTTTTCTGTTTTGAAACAGGTCTTAATTGTTCCATAACAATCATTCTGTCTTTTACGAGTCATAAGTTTCATAATAGGCGGTTGAATTACAGGAATCAATGCCATATATGAATATGCCGCAACGGCGATTGCCGGCAGTAGTGCCGGTGCAAGTGATTTTGTAACGTAAATAGCCGTAGGGCCGTCGGCACCGCCGATGATACCTATTGACGCAGCTTTGATACCGAAATTGATTGACGGTACAAGAGCGCGAACAAGAGCACCTACGAATGTAAAGAATACACTGAACTGTGCAGCCGCACCAAGAAGAATACTCTTTGATTGGCAATTAGCGGACCGAAGTCTGTCATACAAACCGATACCAACGAAAATAAGCGGAGGATAAATACCAAGCTTAACCTGAGATACAATAGGTCAAGCAGACCGCCATGCTGACAGATATATCCGACATTAATATATTTTCCGTCCGTCATATACCCGGATTCGTAAAAATTCCGTGTGCATCATAATAGCACTTGAATCCTTAATCATCGGTAAGTTTGACAAAAGCATACCGAACGCAATCGGAAGTAGCAATAACGGCTCGAATTTTTACTATTGCAAGATACAGAAGTACGCAAGCTATCGCAATCATTATAATTGTCTTAACGGCCAATGCCACCGCTTGAAATAAGTGCGTACAAACCTGTATTCTGCAAAAGTTTGCAAACTTTCTAACACTTTTATTGTCACCACTTTCTATAATTTAGTCGTGACTGTATTAGTTTACTGAAACTATTACGTCACCGCTGTTTACACTGTCACCTGCTGATACACTGATACCTGCAACTGTTCCGTCTACACCGGCGAAAAATTTCGTTTTCCATCTTCATTGCCCCCTCAAGTACGGCAACAAGTGTTCCGGCCCTCAACTTTATCACAACATTTACCTTTACAGATACGATTTGTCAGGCATTGAGCAGTTAGCTTAGCAACAGAGCAGCTGGTGCAGCCTTTGAGCCGGTGCAGCCTTTGGTGCAGGGAGCGGCTGTTTGAACAGGAGCCGGTGCAGGAGTTGATACCCGCCTACTTTTCTACGTCAACTTCGTATGATTTTCCATTTACTGAAATATTAAACTCATTTAGGTTTTGCCTTCCTTTAGAATCTATTATTAATTGTTTCGGTTACACCCGCCTTATTCCAAGCAGGCATTTTGTTGTCTGTTCTTCTGTATGACTTAATTTTAGGTTATACGTTGAAGCATTTAGACTTGCGGCAACTGTGGCTGTCAATACTGCGATAAGCTCTTCTTCGTCTGTATCGTCTGCCGTTTCTTCCTCTACAGGTGCTGCTTGAGCTTGTGCTGCAGCAGGAGCTGCCTGTGTTTTAGGCTTTTATAGAATATAACCCTGAAAAGCGAAAGCACTATCATAAGTATGATAAGTACGGCGAAAACTATTGCCAAACCTATAACTGTTGTTTCTCCTCCCATTGCCAACGTTTTCACTTAATGACAGGTTCTGACCTGTCAATAATGCTTCTGAATACATACTAAAATCTCCTTTCACAATTAAACAGGAAGATTTCCATGCTTTTAGCCGGTCTTGAATCACGCTTTGATGCAAGCATTTCAAGTGCGGCGATTATTCTCGGTCTTGTTGAATCAGGTTCAATTACATCGTCAACGTAACCACGCTTTGCAGCCTCGTAAGGTGATGCAAACTTTTTGTATTCCTGAATCTTTTCATTTTGTAGTAACAGGGTCAGAGCTTTCCTTAATATCATTCTTGAAAATGATGTTAGCTGCACCTTCAGGGCCCATAACAGCGATTTCCTGCCGTCGGCCATGCCATTACTATATCAGCACCAAGATGTTTTGAATTCATTGCTATGTATGCACCGCCGTAAGCTTTTCTCAAGATTACGTTAATCTTGAACTGTAGCCCTGAGAATGCGTAAAGCAACTTAGCACCGTGTCTGATAATACCGTTTTGTTCCTGTTCAACGCCAGGGAAATAACCCGGTACGTCTGTAAGAGTAACAAGAGGAATATTAAAGCTGTCGCAGAAACGTACAAATCTTGCTGCTTTGTCTGATGAGTTAACATCAAGTGAACCCGCCATAACCTTAGCTGATTTGCAACGATACCGATAACCTGTCCGTTCATTCTGCAAAACCTATTACAATATTCTTTGCAAAGCCTTCCTGTACTTCAAAGAAGTCGCCGTTATCAACAAGTTCGGCGATAACTTCCTTAACGTCATAAGTTTCACCCGAATCGTCAGGAACGATTGTTGTAAGTTTTTCTGAAAGACGATTGATTTCGTCATTTGTAGGTTCGTAAGGAGCCTCTTCAAGATTGTTTGCAGGTAAGTATGAAAGCAACTTTCTGATTTTTGCGATACATTCTTCGTCATTTGCCGCCTTAAAGTGTGCAACACCCGACTTTGAAGTATGTGTATCAGCGCCGCCAAGTTCTTCGCTTGTTACATTTTCACCTGTAACAGAACTGATTACCTGTGGACCTGTTATAAACATCTGACTTGTCTTTTCAACCATAAAGATAAAGTCTGTAATAGCCGGTGAATAAACAGCACCGCCTGCACATGGTCCCATAATTACAGAAATCTGAGGAATTACACCGCTGTTTACAGTGTTTCTTGAAGAATATATCTCCGAAACCTGAAAGAGCGTCTATACCTTCTTGAATTCTTGCACCGCCCGAATCGTTCATTCCGATTATCGGAGCACCCATCTTTGCCGCCATATCCATGACTTTGCAAATTTCTTTGCGTGCATTTCTCCAAGTGAGCCACCGATTACTGTAAAGTCTTGCGCGTAAACGTAAACAAGACGCCCGTCAACTGTACCGTAACCTGTAACAACTCCTTCACCGGAGCCTCAACACAATCCATACCGAACTCGGTACATTCGTGAGTTACAAAGCATCAATTTCAACGAAACTGCCTTCATCCAAAAGAGCATTAATTCTCTCTCTTGCTGTCAGCTTTCCGGAATCATGCTGCTTTTGATTTTACTTCTCCGCCGCCGTTATTTATTACACTTCTGCGGTATTGAAGTTCAGTCAATTTATCAACTGTTCCCATGTTTTAACCTCCATTGTTTGTAGATTAGAGATAAATTTTAAAAAAATATACCTAAAGTATATTATACCTTAACCGCAATTTTTTTCAATCATTTTTATTTTTCAAGCTTTCAAAAAAATATCGACAAATATCCCCTTAAATTTAGAGAGTATGATAACGAAAGAGGCTGTTGACAAAATGTCAACAGCCTCTTTTTAAGAATTCATCAAATAATTTACTTCGTGACTTGTCAGATGACGCCATCTTCCAAGCGGAAGATTACCGAGTTCCACGTTGCTCATCTTAATTCTCTGCAAGCCGACAACCGTACAGCCGATTGCCGCAAACATTTTACGAACCTGTCTGTTTTACCCTCGTGAATTGTTATTTTAATATATGTGTGTCCGTTCCACCGCATCAAGTGTATTTCAGCCTCCGCCGGTGATGTTTTGAAATCATCTATATAAACACCGTTTCAGCTTATTGATACCGCTTATCGTTATACCGCCCTTTATCGTTGCGATATAAGTCTTATCGGTATGGAACTTAGGGTGTGACTTTGTATGTGAAGTCGCCGTCATTTGTAAGCAAAAGCAATCCCTCGGTTTCATAGTCAAGTCGTCCGACAGGAAAAATTTTACGTCACCCAAATCTTCTTTATAAGGTCAACAGTCGGTCGGTCAAATTGGTCTTTTGCGGTTGAAACATATCCGACAGGCTTATTAAGCATTATAATAATTTCTTTGTTTTAAGCTTTATCGGCTTATCGTCAACGGATACATTGTCTGCACCGATTTCGATTTTACGCCTTGTTCCGTTATTTTCTTGCCGTTTACCTTAACTCTGCCCTCTTGTATCATAGTTTCTGCGGCACGTCTTGACGCAACACCGCTCATTGCTATATATTTTGTAATCTTACTATCTCCCATTTTTTCTCCTTTCATTTATACCAACAATATTTTCGCAACTCTTATAAACTGCTGAAAAACTGTTTTTCAATCTTATATTGCTTACTCCGTAAATATCGTTTTCCGAAATAATATCAACTTCACCGACGCTCAATTCGTCACACACAATTTCAAGCCACCCCAATTTTCGCCTTGATTTATCGGTGCTTGTAAGTCATTTGATATATGCGATATAACTTCTACCTGCGTTCTTTTAAACGGTATTGTAAAGTCACTCGCCGCAACCATTGAATAATCTTTCCGTCAATATTCGTAACCTTTACAGTATCGCCCTGCTCTATAAGTTTTTCGGATAATGTTCCGAAAATGCGTAATCAAGCATTTCCGCGTGGTCATTCAAACGTTCGAATCATTCAAAGTCACCGCTGTAAAATCCATTCCGTCCCTCTGCGCAGACGATACAAGACATCTGCCCGTTGACTTCGTAAAGCCTGTTTTATGCCGTTTGCTCCCTCATACAGACTTAGCATTTTATTGTGGTTTGAAAAATAAAGTATTTCATCTGAATTTAATGCCTGTACTTGTGCAGTCTGCGTTGCGACTATTTCCCGAAACTGCGGCAGCGTCATTGCATATCTTGCAATAAGTGCAAGGTTGTAAACCGTTGTGTAATGTTCCGATTGTCAAGTCCGCTCAGATTCATAAAATGCGTATTGCCGAGTCCGAGTTCTTCCGCTTTTCATTCATCAGCTCCGCAAATGATTCCTCACTTCCCGACACATGTTCGGCTATCGCTACCGCCGCGTCATTTTCCGGAATTAAGCATTAAACCGTAAAGCAAATCTTTCATATAGTATTGATTTCTCAGATATGTATGCCGCCGAGCCCTCTTGATTTGCCGCCGTCGCACTCACATCAACAATTTCGTCCATATTACAACGTTCAATAGCAACAATGGCTGTCATTATTTTAGTTGTGCTTGCCATTGCGTGTTTTGGTTCATATTTTTGAAAATACAACATCACCCGTCAACGCATTTATAACGCACGCACACTCGGCAGATTCCACCATTGCAAAAGCACTTAACTGTGAAAAGTAATTATAGTCATAATAACAAGTGCCAAAATTTTTCATTAAAAACATCTCCACAAAAATATTTATTTTAATTGACAAAACTCTTTTTATTGGTATAATAAATCACGTTAATGAGGGTGGCGGAATAGGCAGACGCGCACGTTTGAGGGGCGTGTGGTTTAACCGTGCCGGTTCAAGTCCGGTCCCTCGCACCATTTTTTTGATTAATAATATATATTCTATCATATAAAATTATATTTATCAACAGCAAAAACTTTTAAAAAACTGTTGACAAAAGTTAGATTATATGGTATTATATCATTTGTCAGTTATCGTTGCGGATTTGTGTAAAGGTAGCACTAACGACTCTGACTCGTTCTGTCCGGGTTCGAATCCTGGATTCAGCAGCCACAAAGTTATCCTTTATGGATAACTTTTTTTTTTTATTCAAATACACATTCGCCCATACTCTTGACGGACAGCCCTCTATTACTTCCGCAACAGCGCTTGAATGTGTTATTAAAATAATTTTCGCACACGCATTCGCCTATTTTATCATATAAACGTCCCGCACTGTATGTACCCAGAATAAACCGTATATGTACTGTTTGCGACGTAACCGACTGTACCGATATACGGCAAAGTTGTGCTCTTATCGCCTCGTCATCATATTTGTTATCATATTCCTTTTTCAATTTTATTACCGCTCCGACTTTGAACGGCTTCGTTCCGTAATAATGAGCAAGTCCCGTTATTGTGACTAAAACCGAATTTTCATTTCTTTCATCTCCTTTCAACTTTTTATACTTTTTCTATTCAATATCTATAACCGGATCTATATTCACCATAGAATTACATCTGTTGCAATAAAATCCATGACTTGTACTTATATATTTCGCATCAGTAACATAATAGCCTTTTTACACTTTGCACAAATAACTTTTCTCCATTTCTTAAACGTTCTGCAATAGGTTCTGCAATAGTCAATTTTTATTTTGTTCTTTCATTTCTCCCATCTCCTTTTCTACTTAAATTATACATTCACCTATGTCCAAAACTGTACAAAAAAACTCTGACCGCCATTTTTGACTGTCAGAGTTTATATTATTTATTCTTCAAATATAGCCTTTGCAAAATCATCGCTGTTAAATTCCCTGCAAGTCGTCGATACCTTCACCGAGCTGACAAATTTAACCGGAACATTCTGTTCTTTGCTATTGATATTACAATACCGCCTTTTGCCGTACCGTCAAGCTTTGTAAGGATAATTCCCGTAATATCCGCCGCCTCGGAGAACAATTTTGCCTGACTTACCGCATTTTGACCTGTTGTCGCGTCAAGGACAAGCAATGTTTCTCTTGCCGAATCAGGCAGTTCACGTTCAATTACACGGTTAATCTTGCAAGCTCCGCCATAAGATTTTTCTTATTATGAAGTCTGCCGGCTGTATCACATATAAGAATATCAGCACCACGCGCCTTTGCCGCCGTACAAGCGTCAAAACACAACTGCCGCCGGATCACTGTTTTCTTGGTGCTTGATTATATCACAACCGCTTCTCTGCGCCCATATGTCGTTGATCTATCGCTGCCGCTCTGAATGTGTCAGCCGCCGCAAGAAGTACCTTTTACCCATCGACTTATAATGTGATGCGATTTTTCCGATACTTGTTGTTTTTCCGACACCGTTTACGCCAATCACCAAAATAACAGACGGTGTTGTTGACGTATTCACCGTTGTATCAAGCGCACTGAGTATTTCGCTTATTATGCCTTTAATTCCTCTTTACAAGGTTTCCGTCCGTGATATGCTTGTGTTTAACATTATCACGAAGTTTTTCAATAATGTATGTTGAAGTTTCTACACCTATATCGCCATAATAAGTGCCTCTTCAAGATTTTCAAAAGTTCGTCGTCAACTTTTACGAACACACTGAATACATTATTAACTTGTTTTGCGATTGATTCACGAGTTTTTGTTAAACCGTTTTTAACTTATCAAAGAATCCCATATACTACTCCTAACTGACCATATCGTCTGCGACATCATCTATATGAAGTGACAACAACTTAGAAACGCCTTTTCCTGCATTGTTACGCCGTATAAAATATTTGCCGCCTCCATTGTACCACGTCTGTGAGTGATAACAATGAATTGTGTCTGTTCAATATAATTTTTAAATATGTTGCAAATCTCGAAACGTTTACATCGTCAAGTGCCGCGTCAATCTCGTCCAAAATACAGAACGGAGCCGGTTTTACCTCGAAGTATTGCAAACAGAAGTGCAATAGCAATAAACGACTTTTCACCGCCCGAATACAGATTGATATTCTGCGAACCTTTACCCGGAAGCTGTGCGATAATTTCAATACCGCTTTCAAGAACATTGCTCGGATCAGACAAAGTCAATCTACCCTTTGCCGCCGCCGAAAAGTTCACTGAATACCAGACTGAAACTCTCATTGATTTCTGAAACTGCTTCCTGAAATGCTCTTTCATCAATTCTTCCATTGACTCTATTATTCCGTTAAGTTCGTTTTTCGACTTTTCAAGATCGCTCTTTTGCTCTGTCAAGAACACAAACCTCTCCTCTACCGCTTTATATTCTTCGATAGAATCGACGTTTACACTGCCAAGTGATTTTATCTGCGACTTCAATTCCGACAATCTTGCAAACGATTCTTTCTCGTTTTCCACCTCTGTTTTAATTTCACACGCACTGTTATAAGTCAGTTCGTAGTCCTCCCACAATCTGCCTATAATATTTTCAATATCGTTATTGAGTTTTCACGTCTGTTTTCAAGTCTTGAAAGTTCCTGTTGCAAGTTCAGCAATTTATCCGTTAAATCCTTATTTGAATTTTGATATTTTGAAGTGACGTTGAAATATCGCTTTCTTCTTCTGAATACCTCGATATAATTATTTATATCCGCCGTACTCCTTTGCGATTTCTTCCGTCAGCTTTGTTTTTGTCCTCAATCTGCTGTTTTAAACTTTCGTTTCGGCACATATTCTTTGTTTTATCCTGCTCTTTTGTGCTATATCTTTTACGGAATTTGCAATATCATTCTTCTTTGTTTCAATATCTTTTCGATAACTTTAATGTCCCTTTGCATATCTGCAAGTTTCATCGTGTTATCCATCAAGCTTTGTGACTTCTCGTCTTTTTTTCTCTGAAATTCGATTAAATTCTTCATTCAGTTTTTCCGCTTTGCTCTGTAAGTCATTACTTTTTCAAGATTTCTGACATTCTGCAAAAGCTCGGCAATATCATCCGAAGATTCCGACAGCTGCTTTTCAATCTGTCCAAGCTCTGCTTTATAGTTTTTCTCCGTATTACTCCCGGATTCAATCTTTCTTCAAGATGTTTTTGCGTATTTTCCAGACGAAGCATCTCGTCCTCATACTCTCACAAGCGGAACATATGACGACAACTGATTATTTATAGTTCTCATATCATTTTCAATCTGCTGTTTTTGTCGCCAACCTTTTTATTTTAACTGACAAATCGTTTAATTCCGATGTAAGTGTTTTATTTCAGTAGCTCTCGACAAAATCCGCTTTGCTTATTTACGCTGCCGCCCGACATCGAACCGCCTGCGTTCAATATTTCGCCCTCAAGTGTTACAACTCTGAATTTATACCCGAAATGTCGGCTCATAGCAATGGCATTATCCACATTATCAACTACAACAACTCTGCCGAGCAAACTTTTTATAATACCGTCGTAATTTACTGTTATACTCTTATGTTTACTTCCAAGTCCGATAAAGCCTTTTGCTTGCTTATTTCTGCCAACATTATCGTTCTCTGCCTTTACAGCCGACACCGGCAAAATGTTGCACGACCTGCATTATTTCTGCGAAGATAATTAATCGCCGTCTTTGCGTCCTCTTTCGCTCTCTACTATGATATTCTGCAACGCTCCGCCGAGTGCGATTTCAATAGCCGTAACGTATTCTTTTACGTCCACAAGTCCCGATACAGTACCGTAAATTCTGATTTTTTAGTTCTTCGGCTTTAAGCACCGCCTTTACGCTCTTTGAATATCCCGCATAATCGTTTTCCATACCCTCAAGAATTTTCTTCTTTGAAGATTTTGAATTATACTCGACATTCATATTGTTAAGACTTGATGTAAGTTTATCGTTTTCGGATTTTAACTTATTTATGTTTTCGTTATGGCGGTTTATGGTTTCTTTCATCTTACCGCACTTTCAGACTTTTCCGATATTTCCTTTGCAGTTTTCTATCTCCTGTTTTGTGTTTGAAACACCCTCGTTAAAGGTCTTTATTTCGGTTTCAACCACTTCTCGTCGTTCTATAAAACTGCTCAAATTTTCAACACCGTTTATTTGTGCACGATTTGTCGCAATCAAATTCTGCTTTCGATAATATCGCCCTGCAGACTGTCGATTTCTTTGAAAGAGTATCTTTCTGCTTTGCAATTTCGTCCTGTTCCTCTTCATAGAATCGAACGCAGTAAGCATTTCTTCGGCATCTTTATTCTTTCTTCAATCTCTGCCTTTTGCTTTTCTATACCGTTTTCACGTTCAATATTTTTATCTTTTATGCTTTGAATTTCGTTATCAATTCTTTTAAGCATAAGCTCATTATTCTTATGTTGTTTTCAAATAAAGAAATATGATTTTGGTTTCCATATTCTTTGACTCAGCCTCACGAAGAAGTTTGTTCTGTTCCGCTATTTCGGTATCGGCTTGTTCACTTTCATTATAAAGCGATGGATTTTTGTTCTGTTTCCGATTCTGTTGCTCTGAGCTCGGCAAGTTCTTCTTCAACACTGTTATAAAGCCTGTCTGCCTCTTTGGCGGCAAGTCGGTTTTTGTCTATCGTTATAATGCTTAAATTTACGTCAAGTCCTTTATATTCTTCATAGTATGTCAAATACTTTCTCGCTTTTTCCGACTGACGTTTAAGAGGTCCTCGCTGACCTTCAAGTTCAGTCGTTATATCGGAAATTCTTACAAGGTTTTCTTCAACACCCTTTAGCTTTCGCTCCGCCTCTTCACGTCTGTACTTATATTTTGATATACCTGCCGCCTCCTCAAACAGACTTCTTTCTGTCCTCGGCTTTGTTGACAATATCTGTGACACATTACCCTGTCCGATAATAGAATAACCGTCACGTCCAAGACCCGTATCCATAAACAGCTCATGTATATCTTTCAAACGACAGTTTGAGCGATTAATCTGATACACACTTTCACCGCTTCTGAAAAGTCGTCTTGTTACAACAACTTCATCATAATTTATATCAAACAAATGACTGCTGTTATCAAGTACAAGACTCACTTCCGCAAAATTGACAGGCTTTCTCGTTTCTGTACCTGCAAAATGACATCTTGCATATTAGAACCTCTGAGAGATTTTGCACTCATTTCACCGATAACCCAACGAATAGCGTCGGAAATATTACTTTTCCGCTGCCGTTAGGACCTACGACCGCCGTTGAGCCTTCAACAAATTCAAAAATTGTTTTATCGGCAAATGATTTAAAACCTTGCAGTTCAAGTCTTTTTAATAGCAAGTACATCTCACCTCTCTTTTTCCAAATTTTCATCTGTACATATCTTTACATCAATATTTTTCTCTTGTTTTAATTTAATTATATTGCAACGCTTATTACCGACTGCTTTTGAAACTTCTCTCAGTTTACATAAACGTCTGCTCTTTTACAGCCGTCTTTCAATTTACCGCATATAATGTCATAATAAATACTGCTTTCGACAAGTTCACGAAATGAGCTGTGTACAGGTCCTGCAACAACAGAACCGTTCTCGCTTATTTCATCGGTTGACTACAAACCGACTCTTATAACAGTTATATTATTCTTTTCAAATTTCAATAAAAGCTGTTTTGCAAGATTAACCGCCTCATCAACCGACTGCGGTTTATATTTACCCGTAAGATACATTTTTCAAGGAATGTGTCCTTTATGGTAAGCGTCGGATATATGCGTACAATATCAGGTTTCAGCTTTATTATTTCATCTGCCGTATAAAGAGATTTTTCATCGGTATCACCCGGCAAACCTGTCATCATCTGAAGTCAAGTGTAAACGGATATTCCTTTATCAGCTTTACCGCATTAATAACATCTTCTCTTGTGTGTCCCCTGTTTGATGATTTCAAAACACCGTCGTCCATAGACTGTACACCGAGTTCAATCGTTGTAACTCCGTATTTAAGCAGATTATCAAGTATTTCTTTATCTATATAATCAGGTCTGGTTGAAGACGTATTCCGTCAATATCTCCTTTTAAGATATTCATTCGCAGCGGCCAAAGTTCGCTTTGTTCGTTAATCGGTATACCGGTAAAGCTGCCGCCAAAAACGCCGCCTCGATACGTCTGTTTTACTCGGCAATGTTTTAAGATATTCTCCTATGATATTATGAACATCATCAGCCGTGACTTCTTTTTGTGTCCCTGTTATACGTTTTTGATTGCAAAAACACAATCAAACGGACAACCTCTCTGTGCGGTACAAATATCGGTATATTATACGTTTTCATAGTCACTGTACTTTTCCCATTGATTTAAGCAAAGTATGTGCCGCATTTTGTTCAGCCTCTTTTTGCTGTGACCTGTTCCTTTATTTTAGGAACATCATCGACAAGCACTTCAACTTCAAACACTTTGTTGTGATCCAAACCGGATTCGCCGATTGTTCTGTATGTGACTTTGCCCTGTGTACCTTTTTGAAGTGCCTCTTGCAGCATTGTTTTATAGTCGGCATATCCGTGACCTGTCACAACTTCGTTAATCGAATCACGCATAAGGTCGATTACCCATTTTCTTCCGTTTCCATACCGCCGTCAAGATAAATTGCCGCCAAACTGCCTCAAATGCATCTGAAACGATAGACGCTCTCTGACGCCCGCCTGTCATTTCTTCACCCTTACCAAGCAATATAAATTTGCTAAGCGAAATTTTCTTAGATATTTCGTTAAGCGACTGTTCGTAGACAAGCGTTGCACGATATTTTGAAAGCCAGCCCTCGTCAACATTCGGCAAACGTCTGAATATATAGTCACTAATTATAACACTCAAAACAGAATCGCCCAAAAATTCAAGACGTTCGTTATTTTCTTTTTACACTCATTCGCATATGAGCTGTGTGTGTAAGTGCCGTTTCTAAAAGATTGACATTTTAAATGTGTAAACCGATTTTCTCTTGTACGTTTTTCATAACAGCTTCCTTTCTCTGTACATACACTGCTCTAAAGAGTAAACCGTTCACCGCTTAGAGCAATCCACATAACAGTAGAGGGTGCCTTAAAAAGACATCCCTATTGTTTAAGTTTATTTAATTAATCTTCGTATTTTTTCATTACGATAGTTGCATTATGACCGCCAAATCCAAGTGAATTTGACATTGCAACTTTAACTTCCTGTTCTCTGCCCTTATTCGGAACTATATCCAAATCACAAGCAGGGTCAGGTGTATTGTAATTGATTGTTGCAGGAATGTAACTGTCCTTGATAGCCAATGCACAAACGATTGCCTCGACACCGCCTGCCGCACCCAAAAGGTGACCTGTCATTGACTTTGTTGAGCTTACTGCAACGTTCTTAGCCGCGTCGCCAAGAGCCCCTTTTTATGGCTTGTGTTTCAAACTCGTCATTGTACTTTGTTGATGTACCGTGAGCATTGATGTATGTTACATCTTCAGGCTTTAAACCTGCGTCTTCGATTGCAAGTGACATAGCCTTTGCACCGCCGACACCGCCCGGAATAGGCTTGTGATGTGGTAAGCATCATCAGTTGCACCGTAGCCGACAAGTTCACAATAAATGTGAGCTCCTCTCTTCTTTGCGTGTTCAAGTTCTTCTATAACTATAAAGCCTGCACCTTCACTTAGAACAAATCCGTCACGTTCTGCATCAAACGGTCTTGACGCTGTTTTAGGATCGTCATTTCTTGTTGACATAGCTTTCATATTACAGAAGCCTGCAAATGCAAGCGGACTTACAGCCGCCTCTGCACCGCCTGCGATGATAACATCGTTAGCACCGTGCTGAATGTGTCTTAAAGCGTCACCGATAGCGTTTGTACCCGAAGCACAAGCTGTAACGATATTTTCATTTACACCTCTTGCTCCGTACTTAATAGCAATCTGTGCAGCACCCATATTACCTATCATCATAGGAATAAAGAACGGACTTACACGTCCCGGACCTCTGTCAAGAAGTGACTTATGCTGTTCCTCAAGAGTATGGATACCGCCGATACCCGAACCTGTTATAACTCCGACTTTCCAAAGGGTCTTCGTCTTCCATATTAAGACCGGAATCCTTAACAGCCTCGTCAGCCGCTACCATTGCAAGCTGAGTATATCTGTCCATTTTACGAGCGTCTTTCTTCTCGATAAAATCAGTCGGCTCAAAATTTTAACTTCACCGGCAATCTGTGTCTTAAAATCAGTTGCGTCAAAAGTGTTACTTTATCAATACCGCATTTACCTGCTTTGATACCGTTCCAAAATTCTTCAACGTTATTTCCTATAGGGTTACAGCACCTAAGCCTGTTACAACAACTCTTCTCATTTAGTTACCCTATTGTTTATCCTTATCTATATAATAAAATTAATTTCTTTTTTTCAAAATTTCATGCCTTGCACCAAGAGTATTGATACAAGGCACGACTTCGTATCTTACGCATGACTCTTAATATATTCAACTGCGTCGCCTACTGTGCTGATCTTTTCAGCATCTTCATCAGGGATTTCGATATCAAATTCTGTTTCAAGACCCATGATAAGTAAGTTCAACAACGTCCAATGAGTCTGCACCCAAATCGTCAACGAATGATGCTTCCAAAGTTACTTCATCTGCATCAACACTTAGTTGGTCAACGATAACGTTCTTTACTCTTTCAAATTCCATTATTCACTTGCACCCCTTTCAGTAATGTCTATATAAATTCTAAACGAATTATATACATATTATATTACATAACAAGTCCGCCGTCAACATTTATTACTTGACCTGTAACGTATTTTGACATATCAGATGCCAAAATGCAACAACATCTGCAATATTTTCAGTTTCTCCGAATTCCCCAAGCGGAATTGAATCAAGATATTTCTTCTTTACATCGTCAGACAATACGTCTGTCATAGCAGAACGGATAAAGCCCGGTGCTACTGCGTTACATCTGATACCTCTTGATGCAAATTCCTTTGCTGTTGTCTTTGTAAGACCGATAAGACCTGCTTTTGAGGCAACATAGTTTGCCTGACCCGGATTACCCATAACACCTACGATTGACGCCATATTGATTATAGCACCGCTTCTTTGTTTCATCATAGGTCTTGCAACTGCTTTGATACAATTAAATGCACCCTTTAGATTTATATCCATAACAAGATCCCAATCATCTTCTGACATTCTAATCATAAGACCGTCTCTTGTAATGCCTGTTATTAACAAATATGTCGATATGACCAAATTTATCCATAGTTTCCGATACAAGTTTCTGAACATCTTCGGTATTTCTTACATCGCCTTTAACAACTATACATTCTACACCAAGCTTTTAACTTCTTCACAAGTTTCGTCTGCATAATCCGATGAAGGAATATCGTTTATAACGATATTTGCACCGTGTGACGCAAGTTTTAGGGCGATTGATTTACCTATACCTCTGCCCGAGCCTGTAATTACCGCTGTTTTACCTTTTAACATTTCTTTATCTCCTCTCTGTTATGCGTTAAGACCTTCAAGAGTCTTTTCAATGACCATGTCCTCTACGTTAAACACCTTTACATCTCTTGAAACTTTCTTTATAAATCCGCTAAGTGCCTTACCCGGTCCGACTTCAACGAATGTATCAACTCCGTCTGCTATCATTCTTCTGATAGTTTCTTCCCATTTAACAGATGAAGATACTTGCTTGATTAAAAGCGGTTTAATATCTTCCTTTGAAGAAACGTAATCAGCAGTTACGTTTGTGATTACAGGAATTTGCATATCCTTAGCTTCTACATTTTTCAAGTTCTTTTGCAAGTTTTCGCCTGCGCCTATAAGCATAGCACAATGGAACGGAGCTGAAACAGGAAGTTTTAAAGCACGTTTGCGCCCTTTTCCTTTGCCAATTCACAACACTTATCCACTGCCGCAACTTCACCCGATACAACGATTTGACCAGGACAGTTAAAGTTTGCAGGTGAACAAATACCGACTTTTGAAGCCTCTTCGCAGCAAGCGATAACGTCCTCTGCGGAAAGTGCGATAATAGCCGCCATAGCGCCTTTTCCTACAGGCACTTCCTCCTGCATATACTTACCGCGTTTTTACAAGTCTTACACCGTCGGCAAATTCCATTGAACCCGACGCAATGTGTGTATATTCACCAAGGCTAAGTCCGGCAACAACGTCAGGCTTAATACCTTTTCTTGCAATACTCTAAGTGCCGCAACACTCATTGTAACGATTGTCGGCTGCGTGTTCTCTGTAATCATAAGAGTTTCACTGTCGCCGTTCCAAATCATATCCTTTATATCAAAGCCAAGTGCCTCACTTGCCTCGTCAAATGTCTTATCGGCAATCGGAAAGTTTTCGGCAAGTTCCTTACCCATTCCGACAGCTTGTGCGCCTTGTCCTGCAAATACAAATGCTAATTTACCCATTATATTTATTTTCCTTTCTTAATTTATCTAATAAGAAATTCTTATTTAAGTTTAGAAGTAATTGTTTCAATAACTGCCTCTGTACCGTCAAAATAACTCTTGATTATGTCTGCACAAGGTTGAATTTCGTGTACCATAGCGGCTGATTGACCAGCCATAAGTGAACCGGTTTGTGTGTCACCTTCTTCAAATGCACGTCTTAGACCGCCAACGCCAAGTGCTTCTATTTCTTCAAATGACGCACCTTGCTTTCAAGTTTGTCATATTCACGAGTAAGTTTATTTTAAGCGCTCTTACAGGCGCACCTGTTGATCTACCCGTAACAACCGCATCTCTGTCTTTTATAACGGCTTGCTTATAGTTATCGTGTGCGATACACTCTGTTGAGCAGATAAATCTTGTACCGACTTGAATACCGTCTGCGCCAAGTGCAAATGCCGCAACAGCACCTCTGCTGTCAGCTATACCGCCTGCCGCTACAACCGGAATACTTACCGCGTCAACAACTTGCGGTACAAGTACCATTGTTGTAAGTTCACCGATATGTCCGCCTGCCTCTGTACCCTCTGCGATAATTGCGTCTGCACCGTCTTTTTCCATCTTTTTGCCATTGCAACACTTGCAACAACCGGCATAATCTTAATTCCTGCCTCTTTAAAGTGACGGTATGTATTTACCCGGATTACCGGCACCTGTTGCAACTACTGCCGGCTTTTTCTTCTATAATAACCATAACTTCTTCAACGAACGGTGACATCATCATCACGTTTACGCCAAAGGCTTATCTGTCAGTGACTTTGCCTTTGAATTTGTGCTCTACAACGTCCGCCGGTGCATTTCCTGCCGCGATAAGTCCGATACCGCCGCCGTTTGAAACAGTCGCCGCAAGCTCGGCTGTAGCTACCCATGCCATACCGCCTTGAATAATAGGATATTCAATACCAAGTAATTCACATAATCTTGTCTTCATTTTCTTCTCCTTTTCTTATTTAACGTATTTTTACCACTCAATAAGTGCCGCACCCCATGTAAGTCCGCCGAAGCCTACAAGTACAACCTTGTTGCCCTTTTTAATTCTGCCTTGCTGAACTGCCTCTGTAAGTGCAATAGGGATACAAGACGCTGATGTGTTACCGTACTTTTCAAGGTTCAAAATACCTTTTCATCAGTGATACCCATTCTCTTTACGGCACTTTCAACAATTCTGTAATTAGCCTGTGAGGTACAACAAGTGCAATATCGTCCCAAGTCAATCCTGCGCTGTTTACAACTCTTGCGCTTGCGTCTGCCATTGCTTTGACGGCAAACTTCATAACAGCTTGTCCTGCCATCCAAATAGTATCTTTTCTGTGGCTTATCTCTTTTCTGTTTCTTCTTCATCATTTGTATGCAAGACTTGTTATAGCGTGACCGCTTGAGCCGTCTGCACCGATGTCTGTTGCGATAATACCTTGTTCTTCACTTGCAGATACAACTGCCGCACCTGCCGCGTCGCCGAACAATACGCAAGTTGCTCTGTCTTTATAATCTGTAGCCTTGTTAATGTGTCGGCACATACCACAACGATATGCTTGTATGTTCCTGCTTTTATAAACTGTTCTGCGATAGTAAGACCTGTAACCCCGAACAAGCCGCATTATAGTCAAATGCCGCCGCATTTACTGCACCAAGATTGCTTTGCACAATACAAGCACAAGCCGGTGTGAAGTAATCAGGTGTAACTGTTGCAAGCATTATAAGGTCAATATCCTCAGGTGTAAGTCCTGCATTTTCAATAGCACGCTTAGCGGCGATTGTTGCCATATCCGTTGTATATTCGTTGTCGGCTGAAATATGTCTTCCTTTATGCCTGTACGTCTTGTTATCCATTCGTCGTTTGTATCAACAATGCCCATATACGCATTGTCATATACCTTTTCCGGAACATATCCGCCTTACACCTGTTATCTTTGCATTAATCATTACTCTTTTCCTCCATACAGTTTATATTATTAACTATTTCTTCTATTAAGTTTGTTTCAAATTTCTTTGCCTGATTGCAGAAAATACCGCTTTACCGTCTGACGAGCCGTGTCCTTTATAACAGGTCGTTTTGCCCAAAAGCGGCACCGCCGTATTCACGGTAATCCATAGACTGTTTAAACTCATTCAAGCCACCCATTACAAATATTGCACCGAGCTTTGTAAACAAGTTTTTCATAAATATATTTTAACTTTCGTACTTACGACGTGTCCCATACCCTCAACGGTTTTAAGTACATTTCCGACAGCCGTCACAGGTAATTACGTCAGCCGTACCTTCCATAACATCTCTGCCCTCAATATTGCCGATAAAGTTTATAGGTGCTTTTTCAAAAGCGGAATGTTTCCTTTGTAAGTTCATCGCCCTTGCCTCTTCTTTCACCGTTTGACATAAGTCCGACAGTCGGGCTTTCAATTCCGAGATTCTTCATATATATACTGCCCATAATACCGAACTGAACAAGATTTTCAGGTTTGCAGTTTGTATTTGCACCGGCCTATAAGCATTTTCGGTCCTTTGCACTCGGCAGAAGCGTTGCAAGTGCAGGTCTTAAAATTCCCTTTATTCTTCCACAAAAGCAATCCCGACGCTAAGAGCGCACCTGTATTACCCATCGAAAGCATTGCGTCACCCTCGCCTTTTTCAGCATATTTGCCGCAACGACCACCGATGCATTTTTCTGCTTCTACCGCCTTTGCCGGTTCTTTCGTGGTTTGTTATCACTTCATCAGCATTCGCTATAATTGATTTTATCATTTGGGTAGTCATATGCCGAAAGTTCCTTTTCGACAACCCTTTTTGCCGACAAGAACTATTTCCACATCAAGTTCCTTTACCGCTCTTTTTACAGCCGCCTCCGACAGGCGCTAGGAGCATTGTCACCACCCATTGCATCTACTATAATCTTCATCTTTCTCCGACTATTTCACATCAGTCATAACAAGGTTGAATTTTCCTCTGAATACTTGTTCTATATTTGCCTTTATGACAACACGAACGATATATCCTCCGTCTTTCACTCTCATAACGTCCGACTTGGCAATCAGTCTTTCCCCTGCGTGTGCCTCGTG
>SCPO01000256.1_pt1 | contig 24143 bp, 31 predicted proteins | sample 6106821 | NCBI WGS metagenome assembly SCPO01 (sample SAMN10720448, study PRJNA508395) | human gut metagenome | isolation source: Participant 2 stool, 0 month | host: Homo sapiens | collected 2017 | reverse complement strand
GCATCGGATTTGCATCCGCTGCATTCGACATCTGTGTTCAAGATGCAAACACCTGATATGCTGGAAAATACTGGAAGTCGTTTTCATACATGCCCTGCGGTATTGGCATGTGTGAAGATTTGGGGTGCAAATGCGCGGTGCTGTTTGCGCAATATGTAAATAACATCCAGTAGTTTTGTAGAAAGTATGGGTATTGTATGAGTCGTTACGTGGGGAGAGAATTCGAATTTGAACAGGGATTCTGGAAGAAATACAGGTGGAAACGCACCGCAGCGCCCTGACCGGAGGGCGGGGCGGCCGCTTTCGGAGCGGGAAATCCGGGAGATGCGGGCGAGGAAGGCACGGAAGATGAAGCTGATGCGCCGCCGCAGACGGATTCTGCTTCTGGGCCTGCTTGCGGTCTGCGTTCTGACCGGTGTGCTGGTGGCTGCGGTTTCCAGACGTGTGCGAAGCTGGAAGCAGAGAGGGCAGCTGTACAGGCAGCGGCAATGCAGGAGAGCATGAGCGTCCGCGGCAGAGGCAGAAAGACTGGCAGCAGCGGAGGCTGAGCAGTACCGGGCAAATCTGCCGGATATGGGAGCTATTTACGGAATTGCCGTAAACGGAGTTGGCTGGAGCCATTTCTTTGCGGACAATTCCTACAGCATGGCACCGGCAAATTCTTACATCACAGCGATCCGCGCAACCTTAAACGGACAGCCGGAGGGCATGAGCGGAACCATCCGCTACCGGGTGAACTTAAGCGGCACCGGATGGCTGGACTGGCAGGAGAATGGCAATGAGGCAGGAGATTCTGCCGGTAGTATGCCCCTTGAAGGCATTGCCATGGAACTGACCGGAGATCTGGCAACTTATTATGAGGTGCTTTACAGTGTATTGCAGGATTCCCAGTGGACGGAATGGGCTTCAGACGGCGCGGAGGCCGGAGCGGTTGGCGTGGGTCTCCATGTGGACGGTGTGCGGATTTCTGTGGTGAAGCGGACCGGAGGCGAGGCTTACGCGGGAAATATTGATCCGAACGGCCAATGGTGGCACTGACCTACGATGACGGCCCGTCGCCGACGGTAACCCCGCAGATATTAAAGTGCCTGCAGGATAACGGAGGCCGGGCTACCTTTTTTATGGTGGGAAAGCAGGTTATCAAAAGTCCGGATGTCTTAAAACAGATGGTGGCTCAGGGCTGCGAGGTGGCTAACCACACCTACGACCATACCCTCATGACAAAAGGTGGCACCGGTGGAGCTGGCAAATCAGCTGGTGGCGACAAACCAGGTGGTTTCCGATGCCTGCGGCATCTCTCGGTGCTGATGCGTCCCTGCGGCGGCGCAAAGACCGTGGAAGGCATGAACATTTGCGCGCGATTTCCATGCCGGCGATTCTCTGGAGTGTTGATACGCTGGACTGGAAGACCCGGGACGCGTCCCAGACGATCCAGACAGTGCTTGAGAAGGTAAAAGATGGTGACATCATTCTGATGCATGACCTTTCGATGCGACTGGCGATGCCAGTGAGACGATCATCCCGGAGCTGGTAAAGCGCGGGTTCCAGCTGGTGACGGTCAGCGAGCTGTCATCCTACCGGGGCGGTATGATACCGGGAAAAAGCTATTCGCAGTTCCGTCTAGTGAAGACAAATGAGAAATAAAAACAGATGGTAAATGCGGGCCTGCCAGCCACGATGGGAAAGCTGGCGCAGGCCGCATTTTTCATCTGCAGTCAGTGTCTGGCAGAAGAGCAGGCGGAAAGCCGACACCGTAGTGATCCCAGAAATCCTTTATTTTCTGTGCATAATTCTGAGAAAGCTGGATCAGGTACCTGTCCGCTGAGGTCAGCATACGGTCTTGGAGAAGATGATATACCAGTCCCAGGATGGTTCCTGTTCCGATAAAACCAGACGGAGCCGCTGCCATTTTGTACATAGGACTGTGGCATAATGGTGCAGCACAGTCCGTTGCTGACCAGTCGGTACAGCACATTGTTCATATGGGTTTCGTAGCGGATCTTCGGGAGATATCCAGCATCCTCAAACAGCGGATCAATGACGTTTCGCATAGTGGAACCGGAGAACATGAAGGCAAAGGGATCATTTTTAAAGTGTTTTAAGTCCATTGTGTTTAATGGTTTCCCCGTGGGGGCGGCATATTGTGCCATGGGATGTTTACGCGGAATGCCGAGAACCAGCCGTTCCGTGCAGAGGTGTACATAGTCAAAATGGCGGGAAGAAGGCTTGTCTTTTATCATGACAAAGGCCAGATCTAGCCGGTCAGTCTGGACATTTTCCTCCATCTCCCGTACATTTTGCTCAGTCAGAGTGATGGCTACGTTGGGAAAAGCATGGCTGAAATCCTTTGCAATATTAATGAATAGGTCAGCTCCGTGCTCATAGGGAAGTCCAAAGGAAATGGTGCCGCGGGGATTGTCGGACAGATCATTGATCTGGCTGACGCAGTTCTGTGCCATCTTTAAAATTCGTCTTGCGTTTTCGATATAAATACGCCCGGCATGAGTCGGGCGCATTTCTTTTTTGGAGCGGTGAAAGAGAGGGGTGCCAAGCTCTGTTTCGAGCTTGATAAGCTGCTGGTTTAAGCCGGACTGTGAGATGAACAGGCGTTCAGCTGCCTTGGTGACATTTCCGGTTTCTGCGATCGCGACAATGTATTCCAGTATTTTAAAGTTCATAATAAATTCCCTCCTGAAAGTTTCTGGCAAATGCTACAATATGATCTGTTTTCAGACAAGATGCACAAAAATTCTCAATATATTTTCATAAGATGAACAAAAAAGAAGAAAAACTTCTGGACTGTATCGTTATTAGCTGTTTTACTTATTTTAACTCGCATGATAGAATGCAGTCAAGTGAGAAAAAGCAGTTTTAATACTACTTAAGGAGGGGAAAAAATGGTAGCTTTAAAATGGCTCGACAAGAATTTTGAAATCTGCTGTATGTCTGTGTTACTGGCAATTATGACAGTCCTTTCATTCACAAATGTTGTGATGCGTTATTGCTTCAATAATGCGTTAAGCTGGTCGGATGAGGTCTGCTGTTACTGCCTGGCAATCAGCGCATTTCTTTCCTTGCCGGCAACAATCCGGAACAGATCTATGATCCGTGTGGATACTTTTACCACCATGCTCAGCAAACCGGTGCAGAAGATCATCACCATTGTATGTACGGTAATCGTGGGTGCGTTCACTGTACTTCTGGTAAAGGGCGGATTTGATCTGATTGCTGTTACCGCAAAGACCGGACAGCGCAGCCCGGCTTTACAGATTCCAGTAGCAAACTTCTACTGGATTATGACCATCTGCTTTGTACTGGCTGTACTCAGAGCAGTTCAGGTAGTATTTCTTGATGTGACTGGAAAGGAAAGAACAATGACAATCGGATTATTCTTTATTCTTCTTGCAATTTTCCTGGTAATCAGTCTTCCGGTTGGTGCCGTATTCGGACTGATGGCAATCCTTCCAGGGATGATGGGAACACTGAATTACGGAGCAATCGATGTAGCCAGAGCAATGTTCTCCGGTATGAACAGCTTCACTCTGTTAGCAGTGCCGCTGTTTATGGTTTCCGGCATGATCATGGCAGAGGGAGGTATTTCCAAACAGCTCTTTGAGTTCTTCGGATATTTCATCGGCAACAAGACCGCAGGTTTCCCGTGTGCAGTGGTTGTAACCTGTATGTTCTACGCAGCAATTTCCGGTTCCGCACCGGCAACTGTATCTGCAGTGGGTTCCATGACCATTCCATTCCTGGTAAACATGGGATATGATGTGGTATTCTCCACAGCAATCGTTACGGTAGCCGGAGCGCTGGGTGTTATCATCCCGCCGTCCATTTCCTATATTGTATATTCTGCAGCGGCAAACGCTTCACCGTCTGCTCTGTTCATTGCATGTATCATTCCTGGATGTCTGATTGGTTTCTTCCTGATGGGATACTGCTGGTACTACTGCAAAAGAACGGTGAGGACAAAGAAAACTGCAGGAGAACTACAACAAGATCCGCGAAAAATTCCTGAAGTTATTCAAGGAAAGCTTTTTCGCCCTGATGACTCCGGTTATCATCCTTGGATGTATCTACTCTGGTATTTGCTCTCCGACTGAAGCAGCTGTTATCTCCGTTATCTACGGTTTCTTGGTATGCATTCTGGTTTACAAGAGCATCAAGATCCGTGAAATCCCGAAGATCTTCCTGGCAGGTTCCAAGACCTATGTTAACATTCTGTTCGTAATTGCAGCAGCATCCGCATTTGCAAGAACCATGACTCTGCTGAAGTACCCGCAGTCCATTTCCAAGATGGTACTGTCCGTAACAGACAACAAGATTCTGATTCTTCTGTTAATGAACCTGATCATGATCGTCTGTGGTATGATCATTGATAACATCCCGAACATCATGATCTTGACCCCGATTATGCTCCCAATCGCAAATGCACTGGGCATTAATCCGGTTCACCTTGGTATCTTCATGACCTGTAACCTGGCAATGGGCATGGTTACCCCGCCAATGGGCATCAACCTGTTCGTTGCTTCCGGCATGACCAAGATCCCGTTATTGAATCTTGCTAAGGCAACGGTTCCGTTCTTGATCGCGTTCCTGGTATGTCTGGCACTCATCGTATTTGTTCCGGGACTGAGCTTATGGCTTCCATCCATCCTTGGATAATACGAAACAAAAGGGAAAGTATAATATTTACATATTAAAAGGAGAAGACTATTATGAAGAAAGCGTTATCTATGTTACTTGCAGGAACCATGGCAATGAGCCTGGTAGCATGTTCCTCCGGAAATTCCAGCTCTTCCACCACTGCAGACACCACAGCAGCTGCAGCAGCGGACACCAAGTCAGAGGGTGGAGACACCGCAGCAGACACCTCCGAGGATTACGGCGATTACAGCTGGAACTTGGCTATGACTGTATCTGAGACTACCACCAACTATAAGATGGTTGAGTACTTCGCAAACCTGGTAAAAGAAAATCCAACGGCAGCATCAATATCGAGCTGTATCCGGGCGGACAGCTGGCAAACACCACTGAGCAGGATGAGGCCTGTGTATCCGGTTCTATCGAGATGGTCACCGGTATGACCGCTGATCTGACTGACTTCGTAAAAGAGATGGCTCTGTTCGATATGCCGAATGTATTCGATAACATTGACCATATGAGAAACTTCCTGGAAGGCGATTATGCAAAGAAGCAGATCAACGATTACTGTGAGGCATCCGGTATCCATATGCTTGCTTTCTCTGACGCTGGTTTCCGTGAGTTGACCACCAACGTTCCGACCAAATCTGTTGCAGATCTGGCTGGCCAGAAGATCCGTGTTATGACCAACAAATACCACATCGCATACTGGAACGCAATCGGCGCATCCGCAGTTCCGATGCAGTTCAATGAGCTGTTCATGGGACTTCAGCAGGGTACTGTTGATGGACAGGAGAACCCGTACATGAACATCGTTGGTAACAACCTGCAGGAAGTTCAGAAATACGTTGTTGAGACCAACCATGTAGGCCACATTATCGTATTCTTCATGAACAACGATCTGTACCAGAGCCTTCCGGACAACACCAAAGCCCTGTTAGACGAGTGTGCTGCTGAGGCTGCTGAGTATGCTAAGGGCGTTGCAAGTGAATCCATCGAGCAGGATAAGAAGACTGTTGAGGATGCAGGATGCGAGATCGTACAGTTCAGCGATGATGATCTGGCTGTATTAAGAGATAAAGCACAGGTTGTATACGACATGGTTAAGGAAGACCTTGGCGATGACGTTGTACAGGGCTTCCTGGATGCAGTTGATGCAGCAAGAAAGTAATACCGATAGTTCAATCATCAGATTTCAAGCGGAGAGGCAGAAATGCCTCTCCCTTTTAGAAAGAGCAGATATATAAGAGACAAGCAAATAGGAAAGCGTTGGAGGATAAAACATGGATTTTTTGATCAAGAACGGAACAATATATGATCCGGCACAGCATAAGACCTGGAAGGGAGACATTGCCCTTGTGGATGGAAAGCTCGCTGCGCCTTCAGAAAACCATCAGTACCGTCAGGTGATTGATGCGGAGGGCTGCATTGTTACCAGCGGCCTGATCGACTATCATGTACATTATATGCGCGGCGCTTCCGAAGGCGGTGTGCAGGCAGATGTTGTATCTTTCTGCAGCGGTATTACGACTGTGGTAGACGGCGGAACTGCCGGAACCGGAATGTATGAGCATATCTACCGCACCATCGTAGCCAACTCCCAGGTGCGTTTCCTGAATTTACTGCTGGCAGCGTCCGGCGGACAGTCCAACAACCAGTATCCGGAGAATCTGGATCCGGCACTGATGGATGAGAAAAAAATTGTGGAATTCTTTAAGAAGTATCCGGACAACCTGGTTGGACTGAAAACCAGAATTTCCCATGGCATCATTGAGGCAGACAAGGTAGAAGCTTCCGTCCGCCGTACCGTTGAGATTGCGGAGAAGGCTGGAACAAGAGTGGTTGTTCATGTAACGGACTGTCCGGTGGGCCTGGACCAGCTGGCATCCTGGCTGCGTCCGGGTGATGTGATCTGCCATATTTACCAAGGCAAGGATCATACCTGCATCGGCGAAGACGGCAAGGTGCTTGCAGGCCTGTTAGAGGCAAGAGCGCGCGGTGTTCTCTTTGACGCCTGCAACGGAAGAAGCAACTTCGATCTGGAAGTATGCCAGGCATCCATCAAACAGGGCTTTGTGCCGGATGTGATCAGCAGTGATATCAATTCTTCCAGCTGTTTCCTTCAGCCGTTACACTCCCTGCCGCGTATCTTATCCAAGTTCGTAGACTTTGGCATGGACTGGATGGATGTGCTGGACTGCGCGACAAAGAAGCCGGCTGAGCTCATCGGCATGCCGGAGCTGGCATCCATGGCAGAGGGTACCACAGCAGATGTCGTAATCTTAAAGCATAAGGAAAAAGAAATGCAGTATACAGACCTTGCAGAGCACACCTTTACCGGACATCAGGTATTTGTTCCACAGATGACATTCAAGGATGGTGAGTGCGTTTACTGCCAGGCGGATTTCGCATAAAAAAGGAAAAGGAGCCGGAACAGCATGAAATATTCAGATTATCAGGTGATTGTGGAAAGGAATATGATAAGAACCGGAAAAATATTTTTACCTGTTACTTTTTCATTCTTCTCTCGGTCATTCTGTTCGCGGTGTTTTTCTTAAGCATACGGGAACTTCCGGTTGCCGGCGCTGCGTTTCTTCTGGATTTTGCGGCGGCGGTCTATGCGATCCGGGCCTTTAAGGGCCTTCACCCGTACTGGGAGATGCAGTATGCGTTAAAAGCGAAGGAAGATCCGACGGAGATGAACGTGGGCTGCTTTACCGCATCGTTGGAATTTGCCGGGAAAAAGGGTCTTCCTGAGTTTCATGGCAGAGCTCCGGAAATTTTCTCAGAAACACTGGTGGTTTTAAGAAAAAGCAGCAAGGTTTCCCGAACAGACCTCGAACGTCTGGAGAATGTATTAAAACAGGCCGGGATTCAGGAAAACAAGCGTTAACTGCCTGGAAACTTTAACTTGCGGACACTCCCTGTATATGGTATAATCAACGCGAAAATATGCGATTGCGGCCTTTTCGGGTCAGACTCAGCAAAAGGGCGGCAGAGAGCAACAAAAACAGAGGAGGCAGATATCATGAAACATGTAAAGACTTTAAACAATAAAACTCTGAAGGAGTCCATGAAGAAGGGCGGATGCGGCGAGTGCCAGACTTCCTGTCAGTCTGCATGCAAGACTTCCTGCACCGTTGGCAACCAGAGCTGCGAGAACGCAAACAGATAATTATAACAATAGTTTCTGTAAAACTGGAATAGTTACACGGTAAAAGATGGCAGAGGTGGATAAGGGTTCTGAAAAACAGGGACTTTTATCTGCGTCTGCCTATGTGTGTGTTAGGGACTTGATTAAAAAGGAGATTTTGAGTGATTCATCAGTATAAAAATAACGGATATAATATTGTCATGGACATTGCCAGCGGCTCTGTCCATGTAGTAGACGATGTAGTTTACGATGCGGTTGCGCTGTTAGAGCCGGTCATCGGAGAGGTGATGTCCCCGGTGCAGATTCCGGAAACCGCAAGAAAGAATGCAGAGGCTGAGCTTTCCAAGACCTACCCGGCTGAAGATGTAAAAGAGGCCCTGGACGAGGTTCAGGAGCTGATCAACGCAGAGGAGCTGTACACGAAGGATATTTACCAGACTTATGTGACAGATTTCAAGGCGAGAAAGACAGTTGTGAAGGCACTCTGCCTGCACATTGCCCATGATTGTAACCTGGGCTGCAAGTACTGCTTTGCGGAAGAGGGTGAGTATCACGGACGCCGTGCTCTCATGAGCTTTGAAGTAGGTAAAAGGCACTGGATTTCCTGGTAGCCAATTCCGGTAACCGCCACAACCTGGAGGTTGACTTTTTCGGCGGCGAGCCGCTGATGAACTGGGATGTGGTAAAGCAGCTGGTTGAGTATGGCCGTTCTCTGGAGGAGCCGAACAACAAGCATTTCCGCTTTACCATCACCACCAACGGTGTGCTGTTAAACGATGAGATCATGGACTTCTGTAACCGTGAGATGAGCAATGTAGTCATGAGCCTGGACGGACGTAAGGAAGTCAATGACTACATGCGTCCTACCAGAAACGGTCACGGCAGCAGTTATGAGATCACCGTTCGAAGTTCAGAAGTTCGCGAAGAGCCGCGCAGGCAAGGATTATTATGTGCGTGGCACCTTTACCCGCAACAATCTGGACTTTTCCGAGGATGTGAAGCATTTCGCAGATCTTGGATTTGACCAGATGTCCATCGAGCCGGTAGTCGGAGCGGAGGATGAGCCGTACGCGATCCGGAAGGAAGATCTTCCGAAGATCATGGAGGAGTATGACAAGCTGGCAGTTGAGTATATCAAGCGCAAAAAAGAGGGAAGAGGATTCAATTTCTTCCATTTCATGATTGATTTAAACCAGGGACCGTGTGTGGCAAAACGTCTTTCCGGATGCGGATCAGGTACGGAGTACCTGGCAGTTACCCCGTGGGGCGATTTCTATCCATGCCATCAGTTTGTGGGCCAGGAGGATTTCCTGATGGGCAATGTAGACACCGGAATTACCAGAACGGATATCCGGGATGAGTTCAAGCTCTGCAACGTCTACGCAAAAGAAAAGTGCAGAGACTGCTTTGCCAGATTCTACTGCAGCGGCGGCTGTGCGGCCAATTCCTACAACTTCCACGGAACCATTACCGATGCTTATGAGATCGGATGCGAGATGCAGAAAAAGCGTATCGAGTGTGCGATCATGATTAAGGCGGCTCTTGCCGACGAAGAATAAAAGGAGAAATAAGATGAAGAACAGCAAAGTAAAAGGCCTTCTCGGCCTGCTGGTCCTGCTGTTCGCAGTGGGACTGTTCGGATTCTTCGGCTATGATACCATGGATGACATCAAGCTGGGTCTTGACCTGGCCGGCGGTGTCAGCATCACGTATCAGGCTGTTGATGAGAATCCGACATCGGAGGAAATGTCCGATACCATTTACAAGCTGCAGCAGCGTGTACAGAACTACAGTACCGAGGCTGTCGTGTACCAGGAGGGAAGTGACCGGATCAACATTGATATTCCGGGTGTTTCCGATGCAAACGCAATTCTGGAAGAACTCGGTAAGCCGGGTTCCTGATCTTTACTGACGAGACCGGTAAGACCCTCTTAACCGGTGACCAGGTGGCTTCCGCAAAAGCGGGAATCATCGAGCAGAATGGTCAGAAATCCTATGTGGTAAGCCTGACCTTCACTGAGGAAGGAACCAAGGCATTCGCTGACGCGACTTCCGCAAACGTAGGCAAGCGCATTGCCATCATTTACGACAACCAGATCTACTCTAACCCGGTGGTCCGTGAGGCCATTACCGGAGGCCAGTGCCAGATCGATGGCATGACCGATTATACCGAGGCTGAGAACCTGGCGGCAACCATCCGTATCGGTTCCCTGTCCCTGGAACTGCAGGAGCTGCGTTCTAACGTAGTCGGAGCACAGCTTGGCCAGCAGGCTATCTCCACCAGCTTAAAGGCAGGTGCCATCGGTTTTGCGATCGTTGCCGTATTCATGATGGTGCTTTACCTTATCCCGGGTGTGGCTGCTGTCATTGCCCTGGCTCTGTATGTTGGCCTGGTACTCATCATGCTGACTGCATTTGATATTACGCTGACGCTTCCGGGCGTAGCCGGTATCATCCTGTCGATCGGTATGGCAGTGGATGCGAATGTTATCATCTTCACCCGTATCAAGGAGGAGATTGGTCTTGGACACAGCGTAAAATCCGCGATCAAGGCAGGTTTCTCCAAGGCACTGTCTGCAATTCTGGATGGAAACATCACTACCCTGATTGCTGCTGCAGTCCTGTACTTCCGTGGTTCAGGTACGGTTAAGGGCTTTGCAAGCACGCTGGCGATCGGTATCGTGCTTTCCATGTTCACAGCGCTGTTCATCACCAAAGGGCTCTGTATGCCCTGTATGCGGTAGGCTTTGAGGATCCGAAATTCTATGGAACCAAGAAGGACGGAAAGATCATCAACTTCCTCGGAAAGAAGAATATCTGCTTCATCCTTTCCATCGCTGTCATCGTGGCAGGCTGGGCAGGCATGGCTCTGCACAAGGGCCAGACCGGCTACGTCTTAAACTATGGCATGGATTTCACCGGCGGTACCTCCACCAACGTCACCTTCAATGAGGATATGAGCCTGGATGATATTTCCGCAAAGGTTGTTCCGGTTGTCTCCAAGATTACTGGTGACGCAGACGTTCAGACCCAGAAGGTTGCCGGTACCAACGAGGTTATCATCAAGACCAAGACTCTGGACGTAGAGCAGAGACAGCAGTTAGAGGATGCCATGGTTGAGAATTTTGGTGTTGACGCTGAGAAGATCACCGCAGAGAGCATTTCCGGCGCAGTCAGCACCGAGATGAAGAAGGATGCCGTATGGGCTGTGACCATTGCAACAGTTCTGATGCTGCTGTACATCTGGTTCCGCTTTAAGGATATCCGCTTTGCAGCCAGCGCAATCCTGGCTCTTGTACACGATGTTCTGGTAGTTATCACGTTCTACTCCCTGGCGAAGTGGTCGGTTGGCTCCACCTTCATCGCATGTATGCTGACCATTGTAGGTTACTCCATCAACGCGACGATCGTTATCTTCGACCGTATCCGTGAGAACCTGGCACTGAAGAAGGCAGGCAGCAAGCAGACACTGGAAGAGATCGTAAACTTAAGTATCACCCAGACCTTTACCAGAAGCATCAATACTTCCCTGACTACCTTCATCATGGTATTCGTTCTGTTCCTTCTGGGCGTATCCTCCATCCGTGAGTTCGCCCTGCCGCTTATGGTTGGTATCGTCTGCGGAACCTATTCTTCCGTATGCGTGACCGGTGCTCTCTGGTATGTCCTGACTACCAGAAAACAGAAAAAGGCTGAGAAATAATTATGAAATATAAACTGATCACAACGGACGGACGGGCCAAGCGCGCTGAGGTTGAGACCGTGCACGGCACCATCCAGACTCCGGTTTTCATGAATGTAGGCACGGTGGCCGCCATTAAGGGCGCGGTTTCCACCGATGACCTGCGCCAGATCGGCACTCAGGTGGAGCTGTCCAACACCTACCACCTGCATGTGCGGACCGGCGACAAGCTGATCAAGCAGTTTGGCGGACTTCATAAGTTCATGAACTGGGATAAGCCGATCTTAACCGATTCCGGCGGCTTTCAGGTATTTTCCCTTTCCGGTCTTCGAAAGATCAAGGAAGAGGGTGTAACCTTCCGCTCCCATATTGACGGACACAAGATCTTTATGGGACCGGAGGAGAGCATGCAGATCCAGTCTAACCTGGCTTCTACCATTGCCATGGCCTTCGATGAATGCCCGCCGAGCCATGCGGAGCTTTCCTATATCCAGCATTCCGTAGACCGCACCACGCGGTGGCTGGAGCGCTGTAAGAAGGAAATGGCAAGACTGAATTCCCTGCCGGATACCATCAACAAGGAGCAGCTCCTGTTCGGTATCAACCAGGGCGGCGTTGTGGATTCCATCCGGATTCAGCACGCAAAAACCATTGCGGATATGGATCTGGACGGCTATGCAGTAGGCGGCCTTGCCGTAGGCGAGACTCATGAGGAGATGTATCACATCCTCGATGTAACCGTTCCGCATCTTCCGCAGAACAAGCCGACTTACCTGATGGGCGTTGGAACTCCGGCAAACATTTTAGAGGCGGTAGACCGCGGCGTGGATTTCTTTGACTGTGTTTACCCGTCCAGAAACGGACGCCACAGCCATGTATACACGAACCACGGCAAGCTCAATCTGTTAAATCAGAAGTACGAGCTGGATCCGCGTCCGATCGAGGAAGGCTGCGGCTGCCCGGCATGCCGTTCCTATTCCAGCGCATACATCCGTCACCTGTTCAAGGCGAAGGAAATGCTGGGAATGCGTCTGTGCGTCTTGCATAATCTGTATTTTTATAATAAAATGATGGAAGAGATTCGCGACGCGATCGAACAGCACCGGTACGCAGAGTACAAGGCTCAGAAGCTTGCCGGTATGGAGGAAGGCCCGCAGGAATAGTTTCTTAACATTTCGGGGTTTTTAAACAAAAACGAATAAGGCTGGCCAGAGCGAGGCGCAGGCACAGCCGCAAGGAGGACAACATGTTATTAGCAACTGCAGCAGCAAACCCGACCATGATGATCGTGTTATACGTGGTAATCTTGGTGGTATCTTCTACTTCATGGGCTACCGTCCGCAGAAGAAGGAGAAAAAGAGAGTAGACGAGATGATGGCAAGCCTTGCTATCGGCGACAGCGTACTGACCAGCAGCGGTTTCTACGGCGTAATTATCGACATGACCGATGACACCGTGATCGTAGAGTTTGGCAGCAACAAAAACTGCCGCATCCCGATGCAGAAGGCAGCAATCGTACAGGTTGAGAAGCCGGAGGCATAAAAATTAAAAGCAATAGCAATAAAGGTCCGAAGCCGGTAATCCCGGCATACCGCTGCGCAAAATATGGGTATTGTGTTCGGACGATGCAGCTGACAGATGTTTGCGGATAGTCGGACGAATCGTCCGCCTCCCTCAAACACCAGTCGCTGCATAGCCGGACACGTATACCCATATTTATGCTCCGCGGAATGCCGGGATAACCGGCTTCTGCTGTATTGGCCCCGCTACGAGAGAAATAAAATCAGCCAGAACGGTACTGATAAAAGCCATGATTTCCAGCTTTTTACCAGTACCATTCTGGCTGTGTTTTTTATTACCGTAGAATAGCCAGGAAAGCAGAAGCAGGCCTGTGCCTTCTGGTCAATGTCGGAAAGCGGCTCCATGGGGAGGTCAATGACGGCTCCGCAGCTTCTGCATATCAATCCGTTCCAGGAACAGATCGCGAAACTGTGGTTTGCCGGTATCAGGCTGGAGATGCGGGTGGCGAAGCTTGTGGGAATAAAAATCTGAGAATACAGCCGCATATATAATATGTCTTTTCGTGCAAAAACTGAATGATTTAATATGTCTTTTCGTGCAAAATAGAACTGTCTGAGCTTGCCTTTTCGTGCATCCATGTGATAAACTGGAGATATCAGCGTATACTATACAAGGAGTTTTCATGTGTTGCTAAATGGAGGAAAGGGCAGATGCTGAAACGAAAAATTTATGATTCTCTTGTTGCCTGGAAAAACAGAAGCTGCGGAAAAACAGCTTTACTGATTGATGGGGCACGGCGGGTTGGAAAAAGTTATATTGCAGAGCAGTTTGCAGAAAATGAATACAAAAGCTATATTATTGTTGATTTTGGTAATCTCCCAAAAGATGTGTTGGCGCTTTTTGAGAATGATACAACGGATTTTGATTTGTTTTTTGCAAAGCTTGTTCTTTTTTATGGAAAGGCACTTCCGAAGAGAGAATCCTTAATTATCTTTGATGAAGTACAGCAGTTTCCGCAGGCCAGACAGCTTATTAAATATCTTGTTGCAGATGGACGTTATGATTATTTGGAGACGGGTTCTCTGATTCGCCTGAAGAAAAATGTAAAGGATATCATTATTCCATCGGAAGAGGAGCATATTGAAATGTTTCCGTTGGATTTTGAAGAATTTTTATGGGCAATGGGGGATGAGGTTACAACATCTTTTATTCGGGAGTGCTTTGAAAAGAAAATGCCATTAGGGCAGGGGGCTCACCGAAAGGTTATGAACAGCTTTCGCCAGTATCTTCTCGTAGGCGGAATGCCTCAATCGGTTCTGGCTTACATGAATGGGAAAGATTTTGAGGCTTCGGATACGGCGAAACGCAATATTCTCCGTCTTTACCGGGATGATGTTGCTAAATTCGCAGATGGCTATGAGGATAAAGTATTTGCAGTATTTGATGGAATTCCGGGCCAGTTATCCAAGAAAGAAAGAAGTATAAATTGTCATCACTGGACAAAAATGCGCGTTTCCGTTCATTTGAAGATTCTTTTGTCTGGTTGAATGAAGCAATGATTGTAAATACCTGTTTTAACGCTACGGATCCGAATGTGGGACTTGCGTTAAGTGCTGACCATGCAACACAAAAGTGTTATATGGCAGATACAGGACTTCTTACCACACAGACATTTATGGATGGTGCTTATACGGATAATGAACTCTATAAGGCAATTCTGTTTGACAGACTGGATATCAATGAAGGAATGATACTGGAAAATGCAGTGGCGCAGATGTTAAGAACAAATGGCCATAAGCTTTATTTTTATTCCCGCTGTGATAAAGAAAACAGGGAAAATCACATGGAAATCGACTTTCTGATTACGGAAGGAAAGCGGATTGCGCCGATAGAAGTAAAATCTGGAAATTATCGTTCTCATGCTTCTCTGGATAAGTTCAGGAGCAAGTTTGCTTCTAAAATAGGAAATGCTTACATTTTGTATACAAAAGATGTGATGGAGAAAGATGGAATTCTTCATCTGCCGGTATACATGGCAATGTTTTTATAAGAGAAATAAGTTGTTTACAGCAAGAACAGGGCTGCGTCCTGATGGAAGAACTGGCTGAGAAGGCAACCATCGATGAACCGATTGGCGGTCTGGAAGTATTACAGAAAGAAGATGTATTAAAAATCCTGGAAATGGCAAAGTAAAGTTCTGAATGCAAAAATGGGAGACATCCAACCGGAAGTCTCCCGTTTTTTAAGCAATCATATACAGGTAATTAACCAAAATATCTCTTTAACAGGCCCTCAAATGCTTTCCCGTGTCTTGCCTCGTCTTTTGCCATCTCATGAACGGTGTCATGGATCGCGTCAAGGTTTGCAGCTTTCGCACGCTTAGCCAGGTCGAATTTGCCCTCGGTTGCGCCGTGCTCAGCAGCTACTCTCATCTCCAGGTTCTTCTTGGTGGAATCGGTTACGACCTCACCTAACAGCTCTGCAAACTTTGCAGCGTGCTCTGCCTCTTCGTAAGCTGCCTTCTCCCAGTAAAGACCGATCTCCGGATAACCCTCTCTGTGAGCAACTCTTGCCATAGCCAGATACATACCAACCTCAGAGCACTCGCCCTCGAAGTTTGCTCTTAAGTCTGCTAGAATGTCTTCGCTGACGCCCTGTGCAACGCCTACTACGTGCTCAGCAGCCCAGGTCATCTCGCCCGCCTGCTCTTTGAATTTGGAAGCCGGTGCCTTACAAACCGGGCAGAACTCCGGTGCAGCGTCTCCCTCGTAAACATAACCACATACAGTACAAACCCATTTCTTCATAACTCGTTTCTCCTTTACATGTGAAATATAGTTTTATTTGTGTTGGCGGACTGCCGGCACTGACCTGCCTGCAGTCTGACCAGTGATGCTTTTTGTAACATAGCGGCCGTGGATCTTTCGGCTAATGCTGATTTTTCCTGCAGCAGTCCGCGCAGCGGCCGAAAAAGAAGATAGTGTGATCTTCTACCTGGCCTGCGGTACAGGCCTGTGCCTTCTGGTCAATGGCGGAAAGTGGCTCCATGGGGAGGTCAATGACGGCTCCGCAGCTTCTGCATACAAAATGGTAATGCAGGCTGGTGTCTGCGTCAAAGTGATCCTTTCCGTCCCCGAAGGTGAGCTTCTGGACTTCTCCAAGTTCTACAAGAAGGTTTAAGTTCCGGTATACGGTACCGAGACTGATGTTCGGGAACTCCTCGCGAATGCTTGCGTATACGGCGTCTGCGGTCGGATGATCCTTGCGGTTCATGAGACTTGCTTTGATGGATTCCCGCTGACGGCTGTATTTTAATATCTTCATTGCAGCTCCTTTTCATCAAGAGATAATAGTAATGATTACTATGATTGGATTATAGCAAATGCGGAAAAGAATGTCAATCCTTTTCTCCGCATTTTTTAAATATTTTTTCAACAAATATTGCAGCCGCAGATGCCGGATCTTATGCCAGCAGATCTGAAATTTTGTTAAAGTAGGTTCCGTTGTACTGATTCCGGAGCGCGATAATATTGGAATCGGGCCATGTATCATCGGTCATACGGTCTATGTTCTTTAAAAGAAGGTTCTGTACTCCTTCGATGCGTCCCCACAGGGCATCCAGTTCTTTCTGGTTCAGCAGGTCGGACATAACAAAGAAGACCATATTTTTATCAAGGGACAGAATGTGCGCGCAGACAGTCTGGTCAATGTATGGCAGAGTACAGGTTCCGTTCTGTTCAATCGGTTTTAACTGAAGGAAGCCATCCCTTCTTTCTTCCAGGGCAGCATAAGCGGTTGTTCCAAAGGCCATGTCGGAGTCAATTCCGGTTACTCCTTTCAGGATCCGTTTTCCATCCCGTTCTTCGTAGGTAAAAAACAGATTGGAAGAGTTGCGGTCGACCTGTCCGCAGATGGTATCCAGGAGCTGGAGATTTATGAGGCTTTTTATCAATTCCGGGCTGGAGGTTACCGGAAGACCCTTTTGGCGGATGGTCTCGAACTGCTCTCCTTTGGCCATAACGGTTACGATGCCGTTTTCAGAATTTTCCTGTCCGGTTTTCAGCGCAACAGCAGCGGAATCGGTGACCAGACCGGGAATGCCGAGGAGACTGGCCATTCTGGAGGTGGCAACATTCCGCTTGGAAAGATCCTGTCCTGGTTCAATTCCGGCATCTTTTGCAATGCCAAAGCGGGTATTGAGCTTTTTAAAAGCAGCAGAGAATTCCGGCATGAATGTCTTCAACTCTGCCTGTTCTTCGGAAGTGAGGGTAAGATCTGTCGAAATCATGGCAAGGAAAATCCCCAGATCCTTATAAGAAGCCAGGGCCATATTACCCATGCTGATAGGATTCTCGTTATCAATCAGTGATAGGAGTTTGGTGATCAGTGCTTCATGGGACTTCCACTCCGGTTTCTGTTGGATCAGCGCTTTCACATCTTCCCGCAGCGGAAGTAGTTTTCTTCTTTTTTATAAAACAGTTTCGTGTTGGGGTATTTGATCACTGTGACATCGCTGGTGCCGCCGCCGGTCGTCTCAATCTCATGGGAAGAGAGGTCGATATGGGCCACTCTCATGGCACCCAGTACATTAGCCCAGCTGGCGTCCTCCATATTCCGTTTCTGGAGAACCTCTGCGGTGGCCTGCAGTTTCGAGTCTTCAAGTTCCGCAATTTTCCAGATTTGCAGGACCATCTGTTTGCGGGCTTTGCCGGAAGCAGTCCAGGGACGCTTATGGCTGAGCGTGTAAGCCCTGCAGCTTTCAATGAGCTCTCTGTACAGATTTTTGCCTCTGGAAGCTGTTCTTCAAAGGCGTTCGGATCCGGAGACAGCTTCCGCTCGGAAAAAAAGCTCAGAAGCTGCTTTTCCGCGTTTTTGAGCCGACTCATTTCCGGGCCGTCTTTGTACGTGACGCCAAGAAGCTTGTATTTGCTGTCCTGCAGTTCCTGATTCTGGCGAAGCGCCTCTTCAAAACCGGCCATCTGCAGTTCACGGTCCTGGATGATGGAAAGATCCTGCTGGATTTCCTCGTTGGGAGCTGACTTCAGGGGAGCTTGTTTTTCCAGCTTTTTTGTTAAAAAGGGTTAGGCATAGTTGGTCCCTCCTATATGGTTTCTTTTGCGGTCTGTATGAATTCTTTGGTGGCCTGTGACATATAATGGCCTTTGTGGTAACCGATTGCCAGAACACCGTGGGCCTTTGATGATCCAGGGAATAGAAGTTTAATGGTCCCTGTCCGTTTTCAGCTCCTGCATTTCGGTCTGGCCGGAAATGAACATACGCGGGTAAAAGGTGATGCCCATACCCTTTTCAGCCAGTGCCAGTACGGTCTGGATGTTTTCGGTTTCCAGTACGATGTTGGGTGTGATCTGAGCCTCCTCAAACATTTCATCCGCAATGGTGCGCACGCGGTTTCCTTTGTTGATCAGAAGAAACGGGCAGTTTGCCAGAAGCTTTAAATCGGTATGCTCCGAAAGCTGTTTTTTAATCTCTTTTAAGCGGCCTGGGAAGGCGTGCTCCAGAACACTGTCCGGGACGGCCAGCAGAATTTCTTCCTCGCAGATCGGCACAGTTTCGACATTTTCCACTTTAAATGGGAGCATGTCGATGATCAGGTCGATGTTGCCGTGCAGGAGGTCATCAGCCAGCTCGGAGGAATTGCCCTCCACCAGCTTTAAGTCGATGTTTGGATACCGCTCTTTGAATACCGGTAAGATTTCCGGCAGGATGACGCGTCCGCGGGTGTGGGAGAGTCCCAGGGTAAGCTGGCCGACAGAGAAATCTTTGATGTCGGAAAGCTCCCGGTAGGTCTCGTCCCGCAGCTCCAGCATCTGTCGGGCCTTGGTCTTCAATGCCTGACCGGCATAGGTTAAGGTCAGGGGCGTGGTGCGGTTAAAGAGGATGACATCGAACTCTTTTTCCATGTTGGAGATGTGGTTGCTTAAGGACTGCTGGGAAACACTTTTTGGCGGCCTTGGTGAAGTTCAGTTCCTCGGCGGCCACCAGAAAGTATTCCAGGTTTAAAAAGTTAATCATGGGCTTGTCCTCCCAGATAGAGTGGTTTGTTTAAATACGGGATATACTCTGCCGCCTTTTCGATGGAAGTGTTTACCACCAGCTCTTCCGGGAATCCAATTTCTTCCAGAAGTGCCCGGGCGCGGGTGTGGTTGCCTACGTCAGCATCGCTGTGGGCGTCGCTGTCCATAATGATGGATACGTGATGCTTCCGGCACAGCTCCAGCATGGTGATGTAATTTTCCCTTGCATTTAAGCGGTGGCATTCCGGGTGCAGGGAACTGGAATTGACCTCCAGGAGAACATGATGCTCTTTGGCGGCGCAGACCAGAGTCTCGTAGTCGATGGGGAAGCGCCCGTCGTCCGGGTGGCCGATGATATGGACGGCCGGATGTTTCATGGCGCCAAGGTAAGCCGCTGTGTTCTGCGCCACGGTTCCGCTGTCATAGCATGGTTCATGGATGCTGGCAACGGCGTAGTCCAGACCGTTGAGGTAGCGTGGCTCGAGGTCAATATGGCCTTCATAGTCGATGATATTCAGTTCACAGCCAAGGATCAGCTTTACGCCGAACTGTTCCCGCGGGACTACCTTAAAGTTGATGAAATAAAACGGATGGCAGGCACCGGGAATTCGCGGAGCGTGCTCGGTGATGCCAAGAAGTTTTACGTCTTTTTCAGACGCGGAGCGGATCATTTCCTGCATGGTGCTGTAGGCGTGGCCGCTCATGATGGTATGGGTATGAAGATCTAAAATATCGTGGATCATAGTGATTTCTCCTGATAAAAGTATCGTAATTGAATCATTAAAATTATAGCACGCTTTAGTCCATAAAACCAGAAAACTATAGCAAATTCAAAGGAAATATGGTAAAGTGGGTAATATTGAGACGTTCCCAGAGGGAACGGGAAAAGGAGTAAACATCATGAGTGAAGTAAAAGAAACAATGGAAGATTTTGCCAGCGAGCTGGAGGCATCTTATAAGGAATATGACGCACGCCGCAACAACGCATATCAGGACCAGGAAGGCCCGGACGCAGAGAAGTGGGCAGAGCTTGCTCAGCAGATGGAAGACAAGACTGTATTAAAGGTAAAAGTAAAAGAGGCAGTCAAGGGTGGTCTGGTTGCATATGTAGATGACATCCAGGGCTTTATCCCGGCATCCCAGGCAGCAGACCACTATATTGAAAAGCTGGAAGACCTGGTTGGCCAGCATCTTGAGGTGGTTCCGATCACCGTAGACATGGAGAAAAAGAGACTGGTTCTGTCTGCAAGAGCAGTCCTTCAGGAGAAGAAGGCAGCAGAGCGCGCAGAGAAGCTTGCTTCCGTTGAGGTTGGCTCTGTTGTGAACGGTACTGTAGACAGCTTAAAGGATTACGGCGCATTCGTAAATCTTGAGAACGGGTTAAGCGGACTGTTACACGTATCCCAGATCAGCAACCAGCGCATCAAACATCCGGGTGTGGTATTAAAGAGGGGCAGAACGTAACCGTAAAGATCACCGGTGTAAAAGACGGCAAGATCAGCCTCAGCATGAAGGCACTGACTGCAGACGGCGAGCCGGAGAAGCCGGTAGAAAAATTCGATTACAAAGAGACCGGTGAGGCAACCACCGGACTGGGAGCACTGTTAAAAGGCCTGAAGTTCTAGAAATTATATCCGGCTGCAGCGCATCAATCGAAGGAGGGATAGAGGTTGGTATATATCCCAAATGCCTACAGTCAGCTGGATCAGTGGAATTCCGTTATGTTTCTGTACGAATCAGCACTGAAGGCAATCAACACAAAAATTGAGATCTTAAACGAAGAGTTTATTCATATGTATGGGCACACGCCCATCGAACACATCAAATCCAGAGTCAAACTCCGGACAGCATTGTCAAGAAAATGAAGCGCAATGGCTACGAGGTCACCATTGAGAATATGGTGGAGAAGCTCAGTGACATTGCGGGTATCCGCATCATCTGTTCTTTAACCAGGATATTTACCAGATCGCGGATATGATCGCGCGCCAGAAGGATGTTACGGTTCTCTATGTGAAGGACTACATCCGAAAGCCGAAGCCAAACGGCTACAAGAGCTATCACATGGTGGTGACCATCCCCATTTATCTGACAGAAGGACCGGTGGAGACCAAGGTGGAAATCCAGATCCGCACCATTGCGCAGGATTTCTGGGCCAGCCTGGAGCATAAGATCTATTACAAGTTTGAAGGAAGCGGTCCGGACTCATTGCAGGCGGAGCTGAAGGCATGTGCCGACATGGTGGATATGCTGGACGCAAAGATGTTTCTCTGAATCAGTCCATTCTGGAGACCCGAAGGGCCCAGGAGGACGAACCGGAACCGAAAGAGTAATCTATGAAGATATTGACAAAAGATACCTGGCAGATCATACGGCAGAACTGGAAAAATATTCTTTTGTTCGAACTTCTATACCGTGGAATCACAACATCGGTCTATATGCGGCTTGTCAGCCGCGGAATCCGGCTTGCGCTGCGGGCGGCAGGGTACAGCTATCTGACACCGGCTAATATTGGAAATTTCCTGATACGGCCGGTAACGCTGTTCATCTTTGCCGCTGTGGCTTTTGTCGGGATTCTGATCCTGTCACTGGAGACGGCCGGCCTGATTACCGCATTTCAGGGGTCAGCCTATTATCAGAAGCTGACCCCTTTGCATATTCTGTGGGGCGGCCTGCAGAAGCTAAAGGATGAGATGATAAAGTGCAACTGGAGGCTGCCGTTGTTTCTGACAGTCCAGTATCTGCTGATTCATCTGCCCTTTATCATGCGGACCATTGTGCGCTACAAACCGGCAAATTTCATTTTTCAGGAACTGAAAAAACAGCCGGTGGCCGTAGCATTCCTGGTGGTCCTGCTGATATTCGGAATTCTGGCGGTGATTCCGCGGTCCCTTACGGCCTATGGCTGTATGATTGAACAAAAGCATTTTCACAGCGGTGTTGTGCGCAGCTGGCAGATGACCCACAAACGCAAGTGGAAAATTTCTTCTCTTGCCATGTTCTGGGAACTGGCAGTGATTCTGCTTGCAGTGGCAGTATATGCGGCTTCTGTGTGCTGCCGCGCTCTGTGTGGTGCGTTTTTCCAGGCAGAATCTGGCCATGGCAGTGCTTCTGTCCTCGGCAGACCGGCTGGAGACCGGAATCATATATCTGGCCTCCATGCTGGCAACCGTAGTGGTATACGCGGCGCTGTCTGTGGCGTATTACCAGTATGGAAACCGCAGGTTCCACACAGAGCGCTGGGATTTTGGCTATCCGGCCAGAGGCAGCATGAATCGCAGAACCATGGCAGTCATCCTGACGGCTGTGGTTGGCGTGGGCCTGTTTTATATTTATGATCTGGTCCGCAATGGCTCGGAACTTTCTGAGGAACTCCTGATTGAGACGGAGATCACGGCACACCGGGGCAGCTCCAGAACTGCTCCGGAGAATACCATTCCGGCAATTGAGGCTGCTGTGGAAGAAATGGCAGACAGTGTCGAGATTGATGTCCAGATGACAGCGGACGGAGTCGTTGTGCTGGGGCACGACGCCAGCTTAAAGCGGGTGGCGGGCGTGAACCGGTCTATTGCGTCTATGACCTTTGAGGAACTGGAAAAGCTGGATGTGGGTTCCTGGTTTTCTTCTGAATATGCGGGAACCCGCATCCCGTCTTTAAGCGAGGTACTGAGCTGTGCAGTCAGAAAACCAGCCTGAACATCGAAATCAAATATGTAGGAAAGAACAGTGAACTGCCGGAGAAAACAGCGGAGATGGTCAGGGAATATGGCATGGAGAACCAGTGCGTGATCACCTCCACAAACCTGTCTTATTTAAAACGGGTAAAGGAGGCTCTGCCGGAGATTCGTACCGGATATATCATTTCCGCGGCCTACGGAAACTTTTATTCCAGTGAGGATGTGGATTTCATCAGCATCCGTTCCGGGTTTGTGACGTCTGCGCTGATGCAGAACGCCCATGAACAGGGTAAAGCGGTCTATGCCTGGACGGTGAATACTAAAAGCGAACTGGAGCGTCTGACTCTTCTGGGGGTGGATGGCATCATCACGGACCGGCCGGTTCTGGCCCGGGAAATCGTTTACCGGGAAGAGGCAACGGAGTCGCTGTTTGAATATCTGAAGCTGGTGCTTCGGTAGAATAAGAGAGTTACAGGAGATACAACCATGCGTGTAGTTTTACAGAGAGTGACACAGGCCAGTGTCAAAGTAGACGGCGAGGTCATAGGACCATTGGAAATGGATTCCTGATTCTGCTTGGCGTTTCGGACGAGGACAATGAGTCTGTGGCAGATAAGATGGCTGACAAGATCTGCAAGCTGCGGATCTTTGCGGATGAGAACGGAAAACCAACCTTTCCCTGACGGACGTTGGCGGGGAACTTGGTGGTGAGTCAGTTCACCCTGTGCAGACTGACCACAAGGGCAACCGCCCAAGTTTTGTGAAGGCAGGCGCGCCGGATAAGGCGAACCGACTTTACGAATATTTCGTAGAGCGCTGCCGTCAGTACGTTCCCAAGGTGGAGCACGGAAGCTTTGGCGCTGACATGAAGGTGGAACTGTTAAATGACGGCCCTTTACCCTGGTACTGAATGCCGATGAAAACGGAATCGTTTCCTGATGGAGCAGGGCCGGATACGATAGAAAAAGGGCGGTCTGGCCTGAGCAGGTACCAGGCCGCAAAAGGAGAACGAATTATGAGTGAGAATGAAAAATCCGCAGGGAAAGCTTTTGGAGGAACAGCTGACGTTCCGTTTCCCGCACATCGGGAAAGAGGCACCGCAGCAGGTGGATGAAGCAACGGCTTTCTGCGAAGGATACAAGGCATTTTTGAATGAAGGAAAGACAGAGCGTGAGTGCGTGGAGGCTGCTGTGAAGCGTCTGGAGGCAGCAGGCTACACCGCCATCGACTTTGCGAAAGAGTATCAGCCGGGGGTATACTTTATCAACCGCAACAAGGCTGTCATCATGACCACCTTTGGCCAGAGACCGGTGAAGGAGGGGGATCAACGGTGCCCACATTGACTCGCCTGGATTTAAAGCCGAATCCGGTTTATGAGGAAAAGTGACATGGCATACTTTAAGACCCACTATTATGGCGGTATCCGCAAG
>SCPO01001103.1_pt1 | contig 24191 bp, 26 predicted proteins | sample 6106821 | NCBI WGS metagenome assembly SCPO01 (sample SAMN10720448, study PRJNA508395) | human gut metagenome | isolation source: Participant 2 stool, 0 month | host: Homo sapiens | collected 2017 | reverse complement strand
GCAGATCAGTATAGCTACAATGATGACTAACACACCCTCCATAGTAAAGCTGATTTCCCTGATAGGTCTGACCGGCCAAAGAGATTAATAAATAATTGAATACAATACCTCCAATCCAGGCCAAGCCTCCACCGATAGGAAAACCTACTGACATTCCGGCTACAGCAATGGCTGCGGTAAGAAATATATTGCCAAAGTTCCACACAACACCGCCCAAGAATGCATATTGAATGCTAGACCAGTCCATGACTGCCAAATCCTGAAAAAAGGTACGACCTTCACTTCCCATACTTCCCAAAGTCACCGCCCCCAATAAAGCTGTAAGGAACAGACCGACGGTCAAATCCCAATAAAACAGTTCAAAGCTCCATTGCTTGGCGGCAACCATCTTCTGCGTATTTGCCCAAGAGCCCCAGCAGGCACAGCAAATAACACAGCAGAGGATTGCCAAAAAGTAATTATCTACCAATATCATATTTCATCGATATTATTCGTGAATATAGATATTCCAGTTCAGATAAGTTTCAATAGCTTCCGCCAAAATATCTTTCACATTGCCACGGCACATAGCCACATGATGTTCGAATCCATTCTTACAAATATATTTCATAAGCGGCTGCAGTTATCCACCTTGGTTACTGCTATACAACCATCCATTCCGTATGGATCATCAGTCAGGTCACCTTTGCCCAAATAAGACTTGATACAACCCTTCGTATCATCTGTCGAGATGCGGAAGAAGGTGAAATCACTGTTTTACTTTACCGTAAACGGCACCGAAAGTATGTACCTTACCTAATGTTCTGCCTAACACTCCTAATGTTCCTAACTTCAAATCATTCATTACAAATGATTTAGGGAAGTTACCACAATGTGTACACACACACTTGTCACGATCCTCGGCAAAGTTATTGTTCCAGTCAAGCAATGCCGACGGGCGACCGGAAGCCAATGTCAACGCATACATAGACACTGCACCGGCAATATCCACTTCACAAGCAGCAGGGATTAATTTTTCACTCAACATACTCATAGTCACACAAGCTGCACAACCATAGTTTTGCTCCAAAGAGTCCCAACACTGGATAGCTACAGCATCAATTTCATTGGCTTCCATCCATTGTTCTACAGCCACACCAAATTTAGCCTGCAAAATCAGTTTATCATTGTATTGTTCGGGAACAGCAGCATATTGTCTGATTTCTTTCAGTTTTGCTTGTAACGTTTCATCAGCATCTTCAATCTTACGGGCGGCAGACAAGATTTCAGAAAGATCTACCGGAACGACTGTAATGCCCGATGCCTGCAACAGTTTCTCGCTGGCGCGGACGGTCTGGAAACCGGCAGGACGAGTGCCGATGGCACCGATGCGAGCATGACGAAGACCATTCACCACCCGGCAGATCGCAGCGAACTTATTAATATCGGCTGCCAGCAAATCAGAATAAATAGAATAAGTATGTAGCGTAGTATCAGTAAAAGGAATGCCATACTGATACAAGTTATTGCATACGGAAATCTTACCACAGAACGCGTCACGACGGCTATCCAAATCCACCTTGTCATTCTCATCATCACATGCCTGAACCAAAACAGGCACATTCAGATCGGCTACACTGATAGCATTGATGATACCGATTTCAAAACCGAAGTTAGGTAATGAAACAATGATTCCATCAATGCGGTCACGATTCTCACGGAACAACTTTGCACATTTCAAGCCATCTTCTCTTGTTTCAATACTGCTACTGCCTGTAGGCGTAGCATCTTCGGGGAGAATGACATAGTCATAGCCCTCTTTCGTCAGTGTTTCCAACAATTGTTTACGGACATCTTTTGCTAATTCCGAGTTAAAATAAGCGCGTGTTCCAATGATGACACCAAAACACATTTTTCTTGTTTTCATTTCTAATGGTATTAAAAGTTACGATATATTCAGTTAGTTATTCTGTCCTATTACTTTCTTAACAGCCTCACGCCAGCCACTATACAAAGATTGAAGTTCTTTTTCCTCCATACAGGGAGCGATGCAATTGTCAATGGTACGCATGGCAGCGGCTTCTTGGAAACTGGCCCACTTCTTACGGGCAAAGCCATTCATGACAACAGCCCCAATGCAGAAGCTTCCTCTATCTCCGAACGGTTAATGACGGCATGCAGCATATCAGCCTGAAACTGCATCAGGAACTGATTCTTCGTGGGGCCTCCGTCAACACGCAACGCTTTCAGCTCGATTCCTGCCTGCCGGGTCATCATGTCTATCAAATCCTTCACTTGATAAGCAATGGATTCCAATCCTGCACGCAGCACATGCGCTTTTCCAGCATTCAGTGTCATTCCCCAGATAGCAGCTTTAGCATCCGGTTTCCACCAGGGAGCTCCCAATCCGGTAAAGGCGGGAACCAGATAGACTCCATCATTATTTTTCACCGAAGTCGCCAAGGTTTCAATTTGATTGAACGAGTCCACCAATCCCAATTTCTCCACCATCCATTTGATAGTGGCTCCGGTGCAATGGATATTGCCCTCAAAAGCATAATACACTTTACCCAAAGCCGAGAATCCGACGGATGTAACCAGCCCTTCAGGAGCAGCGACAGCCTCTTCTCCAATGTTAACCATAACAGATGATCCCGTTCCATAAGTCACCTTGCCCATACCTGCCTCAAAACACATCTGACCGGTTAATGCTCCATGGGAATCACCTAAAACACCTGCTATTTGTATCGGAGATTTGAACAAACCCTCTATCGTTGTTTCTCCAAAAACAGCATCACAGGGCAATGCTTCCGGCATCATACTCCGGGGAATAGTGAAGAGTTTCAACAACTCTTCATCCCAGTCAAAGTATGAATATTAAAAGCATGGTACGAGACGCATTCGTATAATCAGTCAGATGCTTCCTGCCTTCGGTCAGTTTCCAAATCAGCCAGGAATCAATAGTTCCCATCAACAAATCGCCTTTTTCTGCCAGTTCACGTGCATTTTCCACGTTATCAATATCCACTTAGCACCACTGGCAGAAAAATAAGGATCGATAAGCAATCCGGTCTTTCGTTGTACCAGTTCGCTGTATCCCTTATCTTTCAGTTCTTTGCAAATAGCCGCTCCCGCTGGCATTGCCATACCACGGCATGATAAACGGACTTGCCGGTATGTCGGTTCCAAACAACCACCGTTTCGCGCTGATTGGTGATGGCAAGAGAATAAGAAATATCCTTTCCATTCACTTCTTCTTGTTCAAGCAGACAATGTATCGCTTCTATGGTATTTTTATAGATTTCTTCGGCATCATGCTCTACCCATCCTATCTGCGGGTAGAATTGCTGATGTTCTATATTTACCCGATGCAACAATTCGCAATCTTCAGAGAACAGCATGGCTTTTGTTGCCGAAGTACTTTGATCTATGGTAATTATTCTGCTAATCATACTATTAGATTTAAAAAGGATATGTTTATTTTTTCACGAATTCAAGGGCAGTCTTGCAGATGCCCTCTTTATCCAATCCGTAATGGGCAAAGATTTCATGGGAGTTTCCATGAACCACGTTCTCATCGGGGATGCCGATAATGCGTACCGGAACCGGATTTTCGGAAAGCGTCTCAACCACAATAGCTCCCAAACCACCAAACTGACTATGCTCTTCCACAGTGATAATTCTTCCGGTTTCTTCTGCCGCTTTCCTGATGGCTTCCGCATCAACGGGCTTGATGGAAGACATATCAACACACGTGCCTTAATGCCTTTCTCCTGTAACATCAAACCAGCTTGATAAGCATGATAAACCGTTTCTCCGGCAGCAATGATGGTCAGGTCCGTACCGTTCAGCAGCATATTAGCTTTTCCCAGAACAAAATCAAAATCATCATTCTCATACACATCGGGAACAGCAGCTCTTCCTACACGTACATACACCGGTTCAGGATAATCTACCAATAGTTTGACCAACTTGCGTGTCTGACGGGCATCACAAGGAAGAACGATATTCATTCCCGGAAAAGTTCTTAATACGGCAATATCATGCAGGCTATGATGAGTAGCCCCCAAAGCACCATAAGCAACTCCACCACTTACTCCGAGTATCTTCACATTATTCTGACTATAAGCCAAATCGACCTTCACCTGCTCCAAGCTACGTGCCACGTAAAAGCAAGCCGGGCCACATACAAACACTTTTTTTCCGCTATGTGCCAAACCTGCTGATATTCCTACCGCATCCTGTTCGGCTATTCCACATTCTACAAACTGTGCAGGTAATTCTTTTGCAAAATCCCCCAAAGTAACAGATCCTCTGGCGTCTGTTGTAACCGCCACAATATCTTTATCCTGACGCGCCAACTCCAGCAACGTATCTGTAAAGCTCTTTCTGCACGCTATCATATTATTTGCCATTGTTTTCTTTTCTAGTTTTCAATTCTTTCGGATACCTCACGAACAGCCTCTTCATATTGTTCGGCTGTAGGCACGCCATGATGCCATTTTGCAATGCCTTCCATATAAGACCTCCTTTTCCTTTTGTAGTATGGGAGATAAGCAAATGAGGCTTTTTATTCGTATAATCAATAGAACGGAAAGTCCGGATGATATCTTCCATCTCATCTCCGTTCATTTCCAATACATCCCAACCGAAGGCAGTCCAGCGGTCGCGCATACTCTCCAATGACATGACCTCCTCGGTTGTACCGCTGATCTGCAAACGATTACGGTCAATAATGGCTACCAGATTATCCAATTTATACTGGTTTCCTGCCATAGCAGCTTCATATATAGAACCTTCCCCTTGCTCACCATCTCCCATCAATACATACGTTTTATAATCAGCTTTATCCATTTTGGCAGCCATCGCCATTCCGACACCTACAGACAAGCCATGCCCTAAAGCTCCTGTATTTACTTCAATACCCGGTACCTCTATAGTAGGATGGCCGGACAAAAGAGATCCGAATTCTCCTAATGTGTCGGTTACCTCACGAGAGATGAAACCTTTTGCTTCCAACGTAACATATAACGCTTCTACGCAATGCCCTTTGCTCATTACAAAACGATCTCTTTTCGTTTCCTTTGGTTTATCCGGCCAAACACGCATTATATCAAAATAAAGTGCTGTAAGCACGTTAAGACACGACAGATCACCTCAATGTGTCCTGCTTTTGCTTTATACACAATCTCAACCAATCGTTTCCGATTCTTTTCCGATTGTAATTCTAACGTTTCAACTTGCATATTATTATCATTTTCTTTCTTATTCTTTCGCAAAGAACGGAATTTAACTGGAAATATTCAATATAAAACGAAATAAAATGAAAATAAATTTGATTATATTAACAATAAACACCTATATAATCTATAAATCAGGACAATTAATTTATTCTGCTAACAAAGTTATATCTCTATATAAACAAGACTCTCCGATTGTCTATTTTGTACCCAACAGAACTGTTATAAAAGAAGCAAACAATAAGGAGAAATAAGGAAGTAAAATCAAAGTTGATAAAAAAGGTGATCAAGAATGTATTTTCCAACATTCTCAATCACCCATATTACCTTTGTTTCAGTAAGAATCAGATAACTTCGACCTCTAATTCTTTTAATCTTTCAAAATCCTCTTCGGTTATAGTACTATCTGTAATAATAGCATTTGCTAATGAAACCGAGCCTAAACTAGCAAAAGCACTGACACCTATTTTTGAACAATCAGCCACCAGATACACTTTACTGGCAGACTCTATCATAGCAGATTTCACGACCAAATCACTTAGACTAGGATAAGTTAGCTTCATATCCGAAGAAATACCGGCCGTAGCCAGAAACAATTTATTAGCGCGTATATCTTTAAATGAATCGGCCGCCATTTTTCCTGTCAAAGAAAGTGTAGGAGCCTTGAATTCACCTCCGGTAACAATCAGATTAATACCATGATTCTCACCTAAAATCAAAGCTATATTCAAAGCATTGGTAATGACTGTCAGGTCCTTATAATTCATTAAAAGCTTTGCGATCTCTGTAGTTGTAGAACCGGAATCAAGAATTATACTGTCCCCCTCCTGAATAAACTGAATAGCTTTCTGAGCGATTTCTTTCTTTTCCTCCAAATGAGTCTGATTGAACAATTGCCCGGTCTTGGCAAACGACCCTACTCCTTTCAGAAACGCACCTCCATGCTCTCTTTGGATATACCCCATTTGTTCCAAGGCTTCCAAATCCTGACGGATCGTTACATCCGTCACATTGAAAATTTTACTAAGGTCCTGAACTTTTGCATGCCCGTCTTCACGAATCAGATGCAATATCTTTACTCTTCTTTGATTGAGTGCCATATTTATTAGATTTAGAGGTTATGTTTTACGATATTCCTGAATATCCTTAATGGAAACAATTTTCAAACCGAATTTTGCTGCAATCTCACCTAGTTGGGGAAGACGCGCCATTGTACCATCTTCATTCAAAATTTCAACAAGAGCTCCTCCGGGTTTCAAACCTGCCATTCTTGTCATATCCAGTGTGGCTTCGGTATGTCCATTACGCTCCAAGACCCCATTTTCCGCACCATATAGAGGAAAACGTGTCCGGGACGAGCAAACTCGGAAGGATTCAGATTTCCTGCCACCAAAGCTTTTATTGTTGACGAACGGTCGAAAGCAGAAACTCCGTAGTACAGCCATACCCTCTTAAATCTACCGACATAGTAAACGGTGTACCTAGCAATGAAGTGTTTTCTTCTGCCATCGGAGCCAGACAAAGTTCTTCACAACGTGAACGTGGCAGAGGAGCACATAACAACCCTCTGCCATGAGTAATCATAAAATTTACAATTTCAGGAGTAATCTTTTCTCCTGAAACGATAAAATCGCCTTCGTTTTCACGATCTTCGTCATCAACAACGATCAATACTTTGCCTTGGCGAATATCTTCCAATCCTTCTTCCTTCTTGAGGTTCAGGGTGGCGAACTGTATCCAGTCGGCTGCCGGAAGGGAAGCACGGTAGTGGATAGTCTGATCGCTGTCTGTCAGGGGATAGCGGTAAATACGGAGTTACATCTGCCTTGCCTCTTCGTTTGTTGAGCGCCAGGGTGCGGCGGTATAGCCGGTGTGCACGTTCTCCGTTCAGCAGGATTTGAGGGAGTTCTGCCGTATGGGTTCCGTCTGTGAGGACAGGAGTGAGGCGGATATGGCTTTGGTGTCCATCTGGGGAACATTGAAGGTCATTTTCATGGACACTGTGGCAGAGTCCTGTCCGAGAGTAACGGAAGGAGGCAGGATATCGAGTTTCAGGTTTTGTGCAGTGGCAAAGGTGCCGCATAATAAAAGACTGAATAGTATGTTTGTCTTGAGTTTCATGACTGATAGGGTATATTTGCTTTTATATTTATTGAATGAAATAAATGAATGATATGCCTAGCTGGGTAGGCCCGACATAGTTGAGTGGGATTTCTCAATGAGTGCGTCTCCTTTGGCGGGACCGTATTTATCATAGGTGAGATGGGCGTATCCGACAGATATGCTTGCTTCAAGACTCCAGAATGTGCTGAGCAGCCATTGGTGTCCATAGGTAATGCCGCAACCTATCAGATTACCCTGATAACGGTTGTTCTTGACCGTGGTGAAAGGAGTGGTTCCACCGAAATTGTATTGGGCGAAATGGGCTTGCACCCCAAAAACTTCCTATGAATGTTTCATTGAGCCACCAACGGTATTCGGGCTGGATCAGAATGTGCTTCATTTTTTTATTTTCTCCCAGATTCCAGGGATTATAGTTGACACTCAGATTGAATGAATGGGTGTCGTCACACCTTATTTCTCCTCCCAGGTTGAGAGTGCCGGTAAGGTCATAAAGAACATTGCTTTTTACAGCGATACTTTGAGCCGGGGCTATACGCGGAGTCATAACTGCCAGCATGATTGCTATTATAAATAAGTAAGAATGTCGCATTGTCAATATTTTTGTTTTGTTTTTTTTCTGTTACTTTAGAAGTAACGGAAGGGGAGGAGGGAGGCGAAAAAACATGAAAACAGCAGTAAGATAAAGATTTAGTGGCTGTTAGAGAAGATAAAAGACCGGAAATGTGGCTTCACTCATATTGACAATCGGAGTATGGGTAGGGAGAGGTATATGCGGAATAAAAAAAATTTTTAAAATAAAAACGAAAAAAAAGTGTAGAAATCTTGCACTGTATTTAAAGTTTGTATACTTTTGCTTCCAAAATCTGTTCCGTTACTTCTAAAGTAACAGTCTTTTAATTTGTTGTTTTATAATGTAATGTGAAGTTTTAAAATTGATTATATAGAAATCTAATGTGATTAATTATTACTTTATTTGCTCTGTCTAATTCATCGTTTTTAAAGCTTTTCAAATAGGTTTCGGTCACCTTTGTGGAGGAGTGCCCCAGGGCATCACAAATCAATTGTTCCGAAAAGTGACAGTATTTAGCCAAAGTGGCCCAAGTGTGGCGGCTGGTGTAGGAACTGACGTTGAGTTTGATTCCGCAGTATACCGCCAGTTGTTTCAGGTCATAGTTCAGTTTCCGCAAGGCATGTTGGTATTCTGCATACTCTTCTTCGCTTTTCCGGTTTCCACTGAGAATGGGAAGCAGGTAGGGGGAGGCGGAGTCTGTATTTTGATACCGTTTGATAAGGTTCATGGCAGCGGAGGAATCTCGACGGTGAGCAGGGCTCCTGTTTTGTGGCGGCGGTAGGAGATAACGGAATCTTGCAGGTCTGTTTTGCGCAGGTGTGCCAGATCCACAAAGGGCATTCCTCGTAACAGGAACATCAGAGTAATCCATGCCCGGCTCTCTTCATGCTTTGCGGCAGGGGCGTGGAAGGGAGGCGCTTAATAATTTGCTCATGTCTTTGGCATCGAGGGCACGTTTGGTATTGGCTTTACGCCGGTATATACGTGACGGAAAAGACGGGCTTTTCTTCCGCCAGACCATCGTCCACGGCTTTGTTGTAGATGCTTCGCAAGGTACGCATATAAGTGGAGACAGTGTTCCAGGTACATCCCTTGTTGCGCAGGTGGTTCTCAAATTGTTTCAGGCGTGAACGTTCCATCTGGTTGAACCGGATGGCATCGGTCTTGCAGAAGAGCATGAAGGCGTTCAGGGTGCTTTGGTAGATGTGGGCGGTACTGAAACGCTCTTCTTCTTTTAGCGACCGGATAAGTTGTTTCATAAATAGGGTCAGGTTAGATTTCTTTTCATTGTTTTTCCGTTTTAATGTTAGGTAATTCTGTTCCACAATACATTTCCTTTAAAAGTTGAGTTTGCCCCGTTTGTTCATCAGCTTTTTTCTTTTGTGATAGCTTGTGCTTTTCTTCGCTTTTTGACGATTGGCGGAGGTCTTGTGAGTACGTCTTGTCGTTTTTTTCGTCTAACTGTAAATAATTTATATGAAAAGAATGAAAAATATCAGGCTAGGAACACTTGTCGCATGTATGTGCGTGTTATGGGGGTGCGAGAAACCCAATGTGAATATTGTGATGCCGCAGGAGGCGTCGAACCGGGTGCTGTTTGCAGGAGAACATTTGAAGAAAGCGCTGGAAGATGCGGGTATTCGTCTGTTATGTTGTCGGATACTGCCGGTATGGATAAAGATGAGGTATGCATCCGTCTGGAACAGGCTGCTGATACAGCCGGACTGAAAAAGGAGGGGTTTACCATTTCTACCCGTGGAAACATGACTACAGTGACAGGAAACGACGGAAGCGGTGTGATTTACGGCTGTCGGGAATTGATAGATCATGTAGGGCAATACAAGGATTTGAAGTTTCCGGCACAACTGACGGATGCTCCGGAAATGGTGCTTCGCGGAGGTTGTGTAGGGATTCAGAAAATGGAATACCTGCCCGGAAGAGGGGTGTATGAGTATCCTTATACGCCGGAGAGCTTCCCTTGGTTTTATGACAAGGAGCAATGGATAAAGTATCTGGATATGCTGGTGGAGAACCGCATGAATTCCTTGTATCTGTGGAACGGGCATCCGTTTGCTTCCTTGGTGAAGCTGGAAGAGTATCCTTTTGCCGTAGAGGTGGATGAGGAAACTTTCAAGAAAAATGAGGAAATGTTCTCGTTCCTGACTGCCGAAGCGGACAAACGCGGTATCTTTGTGATCCAGATGTTTTATAATATATTGTTGAGCAAGCCTTTTGCCGAGCATTACGGGTTGAAAACACAGGATCGTAACCGTCCCATTACTCCGCTGGTCAGTGATTATACACGTAAGTCGGTGGCCGCGTTTATAGAAAAATATCCCAATGTAGGTCTGCTGGTATGCTTGGGGGAAGCGATGGATACCTACGAGGATGATGTGGAGTGGTTTACCAAAACCATTATTCCGGGAGTGAAGGACGGGGTGAAGGCATTGGGGCGTACAGACGAACCGCCCATTTTACTGCGTGCACATGATACGGACTGCAAGATGGTGATGGATGCGGCATTGCCGTTATACAAGAACCTCTATACCATGCATAAATACAATGGTGAGTCACTGACTACTTACGAACCGCGCGGTCCTTGGTCCAAGATACACTCGGACTTGAGTGCCTTGGGAAGTATTCATATCAGTAATGTGCATATTCTGGCAAACTTGGAACCGTGGCGTTGGGGATCTCCCGACTTTGTACAGAAGGCGGTGAATGCCATGCACAATGTACATGGAGCCAATGCCCTGCATCTGTATCCGCAGGCTTCTTATTGGGACTGGCCGTACACGGCGGACAAACTGGCGGATGGCAAACGGGAGTATCAGCTGGACCGTGACTGGATATGGTACAAGACGTGGGGACGCTATGCATGGAACTGTCATCGGGACCGTTCATCCGAAGTGGAATATTGGAACAAGCAGTTGGGCGATTTTTATGGTACGACTCCTGCCGAAGCCGGAGATATTCTGGAGGCATACGAGCAGAGTGGAGAGATTGCTCCGAAGTTGCTCCGCCGTTTCGGCATCACGGAAGGGAACCGGCAGACTTTGTTGCTGGGTATGTTTATGAGCCAGTTGGTGAATCCTTATAAATATACCATCTATCCGGGATTTTATGAGAGTTGCGGGCCGGAGGGCGAGAAGCTGATAGAATATGTGGAGAAGGAATGGAAGAAACAGCCGCATGTGGGCGAATTGCCGCTGGATATTGTGGCGCAGGTGGTGGAACACGGTGACAAGGCGGTGGCGGCCATTGACAAGGCTGCCGCAGCGGTGACTCGTAATAAAGAGGAGTTCGGACGTTTGCGGAATGACATGCATTGCTATCGTGAATTTGCTTATGCCTTTAACCTGAAAGTGAAAGCTGCTCAGCGTGTCTTGAACTATCAGTGGGGAAAGGATCTGAATGAACTGGATGCCGCTATTCCATTGATGGAACAAAGTCTGGAGCATTACCGCAAGCTGGTGGCATTGACGGATAGTACTTATTATTATGCCAACAGTATGCAGACCGCGCAACGCCGTATTCCTATCGGTGGTGACGGTGGCAAGAACAAGACCTGGAAAGAGATGCTGGTGCATTATGAAAATGAGCTGGCTAATTTCAAGGCGAACTTGCAGTTGCTGAAAGATAGGGCGGCAGGTAAGGTGACGGAAAGTGCAGCTGAGATAAAACCTTTGTCCGCCGCAAATGTGAAGATCCTGAACGGACTGGCTCCGGTGAAACTGGCGACGGGGGCAAACCTGTTCTCCAATGTACCGGGCAAGGTGGATGCACTGGCTGCCGAGCTGGAAGGGCTGACTGCTTATAGAATGAACGGGGAGGTGCAGCGCAAGGAAGGTACGACAATAGAGTTTGAAGCGGCTGCTCCGGTGAGTTTGTTGGTAGGTTATTTCCGTGATGACCAGAAGAAGTATGCGAAAGCCCCGAAACTGGAAACGGACGCTTCTGCCAATGATTACGGTCAGGCGGAACCGAAACTGACCAATGCCATACGCATAGCGGGTATGCCGCTGGCGAATGTACATGCTTATCATTTTGAGACCGGAAAGCATACCTTGTTGCTGCCGAAAGGATATACGATGGTGCTGGGATTTACAGACGCGCAGGTAACTCCGCGTAATGCGGGACTGGCAGGTGCGGAGGAAACGATGGACTGGATGTTCTATTAGTAGCCTTAATTCCAGAGGCCGGAATCGCAGTATGGCGTAAAATTTTCAAGTATATCTTGAGAATTTTACGCCATTTTTGTACATAGTTCTAAGATTTTTATAAGGAAAAGTTGCTTAACTGATAAACTTTTTCTATTTTGTCGTATGAGCAGAAAGATAATAGCATACGAAAACTACTATAAAGATTTTTTTGATACTCTGGATAAAGGTACGCAAGAAAAAGTCCTATATGGATTACTCTTATTGAAGACTCAAGATAGACTACCGGCAAAGTATGTGAAGTTTCTTAAAGAGGGTCTGTATGAGTTAAGAATAGAGTGGCAAGGTAATATCTATAGGATTTTCTTCTGTTATGATGAAGGGCATATTGTTATATTGTTCAATGGCTTTCAAAAGAAGACGCAGAAAACACCAGATAGAGAAATTGATAAAGCATTAAAACTAAAGAAAGAATATTATGAGCGAAAAAGAACTAAAGATGTTTGATGTCGATGCACAGTTGGATGCTGTGTTTGGCAAAGAAGGGACTCCGGAGCGTAAGGCTGCCGAAGACAGGGCTAATGCTTTCTTTACCGGGCAAATAATTGAAGAGGCAAGGAAGAAAGCAAATATGACACAGGCGGAACTTGCCGAAAAGATAGGGACTAATAAGTCTTATATTTCCCGTGTGGAAACAGGAAAAACAGAGCCTAAGGTTTCTACCTTTTATCGTATTGCTTCTGCTTTGGGATTGAATGTTGAGCTGACCCCTGCTATGTGATGGTAAGAATAGAGAATGAGATAAAAGTTCTCTGAATGGGTACATTTTCTTCTTTTATCCGTCTTGCCAATAGATAAAAAAGATAATTATGAAGAAGATATTGATATTGGCATTTTTACTGTTGTCATTGGGAACATACGCCCAACGTGAAGTTCCGCAATCGCGCATGGAGCAGATTTATGAGGAAGCCAAGACTCCTTATAAATATGGGCTGGCTGTAGCTCCTGCCGACAACAAGCATAAAATAGACTGCCCTACCGTGTTCCGCGAAGGGGATAAGTGGTATATGACCTACGTGGTTTATAATGGTAAGAGCGGACTGGACGGGCGTGGATACGAGACATGGATAGCCGAAAGTGATAATCTGTTGGAATGGCGTACATTGGGACGTGTCTTGTCTTATCGTGACGGATTCTGGGATTGCAACCAGCGTGGTGGTTTCCCTGCATTGCCGGATATGGAGTGGGGAGGAAGCTATGCCCTGCAGACGTATAAAGGCAAGCATTGGATGACTTATCTGGGTGGGGAAGGGACCGGATATGAATCGGTGAACAAGCCGCTGTATATCGGTTTGGCCTGGACAGACCGGCCTTTGGGTTCCGCCCATGAGTGGCAGGCACAGGACAAGCCTGTGATGAGTATCCATGATAAAGACGCGCAATGGTGGGAAAAGCTGACCCAGTACAAAAGTGTGGTCTATTGGGATAAGGAGAAAACACTGGGCGCTCCTTTCGTCATGTTCTATAACGCGGCAGGACGGCATCCGGAAACCGATTTGAAAGCGGAACGGGTGGGTATCGCCTTGTCAAAGGATATGAAGAAGTGGAAACGCTATCCGGGCAATCCGGTCTTTGCACACGAGGCGGATGGAACCATCACGGGGGATGCGCATATCCAGAAAATGGGCGACGTGTATGTCATGTTCTACTTCTCGGCTTTTGAACCGAGCCGCAAATACAAGGCATTCAATACCTTTGCTGCCAGTTATGACCTGGTGCACTGGACCGATTGGAAAGGGGCGGATTTGATTATCCCTTCCAAAGACTATGATGAATTGTTCGCTCATAAAAGTTATGTGGTGAAACACAATGGGGTGGTGTATCATTTTTATTGTGCCGTGAATGACGCGGAACAACGTGGTATAGCCATTGCTACCAGCAAGCCGATGGGACGTTCGCAAGTGCATTTCCCGGAACGGGAGGTGAAGAACCGCCGGATGGTGATGGAACTGGATAAAGGATGGAAAACATGGCTTTGTGATAAAAGTGCATACGGGCAGGCGGACAATGCCCCTACAGTGGTGGATATCCCTCATAACTGGGACGATTATTACGGTTACCGCCAACTGACTCATGGCAATCTTCACGGTACTGCCATGTACGAAAAGATATTCACGCTGGATAATTCTCTATTTCCAATTTCCAATTCTTCATTCGGAAAACGTTATTTCCTTCGTTTTGAGGGAGTGGGAACGTATGCCACTGTTACATTGAATGGAAAGGATTTCGGCCGTCATCCCGTAGGGCGTACTACGTTGACACTGGATGTGACGGAGGCGTTGAAGCCGGGAGAGAACAGACTGGTGGTGAAAGCGGAGCATCCTGAAATGATAGCCGATATGCCTTGGGTATGCGGTGGGTGTTCTTCGGAATGGGGATTCAGTGAAGGTTCCCAGCCTTTGGGTATTTTCCGTCCCGTGGTGCTGGAGGCTACGGATGAAATACGCATCGAGCCTTTCGGAGTGCATATCTGGAATGATGATAAGGCGGGAACTGTCTTTGTAGAAACGGAAGTGAAAAATTACGGGAAGACTGCCGAAACGGTGGAAGTGGTTAATAAATTCAGTAATGCGGATGGCAAGCAGGTGTTCCGCCTGACGGAGAAGGTGACTTTGCAGCCGGGTGAAAGGAAGGTGGTGAAGCAACAATCGCCGGTGCAGAATCCTGTCTTATGGAGTACGGAGAATCCTTATTTGTATAAACTGGCCAGTATGATAAAGCGTGGCAAGAGTACTACGGATGAGATTAGTACGCCCTTTGGTATCCGTACCGTCAGTTGGCCGGTGAAACAGAAGGACGGTGACGGACGGTTCTATCTGAATGGACAGCCTGTCTTTATCAATGGGGTATGTGAATATGAACACCAGTTCGGACAAAGTCATGCTTTCAGCCGTGAGCAGGTGGCAGCCCGTGTGAAACAGATCCGTGCGGCGGGCTTCAACGCTTTCCGTGACGCTCACCAGCCCCATCACCTGGATTATCAGAAATATTGGGATAAGGAAGGGGTCTTGTGGTGGACTCAGTTTTCGGCCCACGTGTGGTATGACACTCCGGAGTTTCGTGAGAATTTCAAGAAACTGCTCCGCCAGTGGGTGAAGGAACGCCGCAACTCGCCCAGTGTGGTGATGTGGGGATTGCAGAACGAAAGCACGCTGCCTAAGGAGTTTGCCGAGGAGTGTAGTGAGATTATCCGTGAAATGGATCCTACGGCGCGTACCATGCGTGTGATTACCACGTGTAATGGTGGTGATGGAACAGATTGGAATGTTATTCAGAACTGGAGTGGAACCTATGGTGGTGATGTGAATAAGTATGGCCGTGAATTGTCACAGAAGAACCAACTGCTGAATGGTGAGTATGGCGCATGGCGCAGCATCGGGTTGCATACCGAACCGGCTGCCTTTGACGCGAACGGCGTATGGAGCGAGGAACGTATGTGCCGGCTGATGGAAACCAAGATCCGATTGGCGGAACAGGCAAAGGACAGTGTGTGCGGACAATTCCAATGGATATTCAGCAGTCATGATAATCCGGGACGCCGCCAGCCGGATGAAGCGTATCGCCGGATAGATAAGGTGGGACCGTTTAATTATAAAGGACTGGTTACTCCGTGGGAAGAACCGCTGGATGTATATTATATGTATCGGGCCAACTATGTGCCGGCTTCCGAAGATCCGATGGTCTATCTGGCATCCCACACGTGGGAAGACCGTTTTGCAACAGGCCGCAGACGGGCTACCATTGAGGCGTACAGCAATTGTGACAGTGTGTTGCTGTACAATGATGCGGTGGATGCTGAATACTTGGGACGGAAACTGAATCATGGGGTAGGTACTCATTTTATGTGGGAGAACCGTGATATCCGTTATAATGTGCTTCGTGCCGTGGGATACTTTAAAGGAAAACCGGCAGCGGAAGATGTGCTGGTGCTGGACGGTTTGGAGAAAGCTCCTCATTTTGAGGCTCTTTACCGTGGCTCTGTTATAGTGCCTGTTGCTGCCGACCGGTTGAACGGAACAGATTTGTTGTACCTTTTTTGACCGGAAAGGACCCGTAAAGTGATAATGATTATCATCTACATATCAGGTCTGCGTGGAGGATCAAACCACGTCAAATAATCAATTATGGGCAGGTATCGTATTATTGATCCATCAATAACGTAAAACAACTTCAGACAATACGAATCAGCGACACTGAATGAGGGCAACCTCATGTCAACGAAGAACAGAACCCGCAGAACAACAACCCGCAACATCCGCTTTCCTAACCAGTATGATTGAACAATTTAACAGAGCCTTGGCAAAAGGGTACGGGAATTTCTCAGCCGGGTCATTGAAGGCTTGCCGTCGGAGACTAGCGTCATGAAAAGTGCTTATGGATGAATTAAAAGTGATGAAGAATGAACATCCCGCGTTCTTCCCTCCGAACAGGACGATATTGTAAATTCACTTAATTACGAGGGCATTGCAGTAATTGAGTTGCAGTTTACCACTTTCCTGACAGTGACAGACTGCGTGTTGGCTCTGTCACAGACTAAATAGTTTGAATGATTAGCAGTTATGGTGATCAGTCAACCACCAGGAATAATCCTTCATATTATTATCGTGCTTCACCAACGCTGCCTCAATTGCTCTGAATGCTTCCAGAGACACCTTATGTTCTATACATGCAATTACAACATCAGGGTAACTCATAGAAATGGTGCTATTAAGCATATTTTTACACGAATCAGATCCACGGAGGGATCATCAGCAGATTGTTCTTTATTCATTTTGTCGCTCCATGCGCTTGCTCTTCATCTAGCGGTTAAAATATTACTTCAAATCTTTCTGTATGAAGATTTGAGCACGTTAACCTTACATACATCTGTCGGTTGTATTTCCCTCCAGAATGCCAGCAGGACCGCACTTTGTTACGCAACCAATACTATTAAGTGAAAACATTCCTAATATTTGACATAAATCATCAACAAAACACAAGGAGGTCAGACCAGATTGAAACGATAAAACGATAATGCAAACTACGCGCCCTCGTATCACATGGAAGGTTTTACCAATGGCTCAGGTTGCCATTTTTAAAGAAATATTCGATCAAGTGCGAAAAGATTTAGACTGTGAATTGTTTTATTCTGAACTAAAACGTCACAACGTCTCACATTATATTTACTATCTAGCCACAGATAATATTCACATCGTGTTAGAAAACGATAACACCGTGTTAATAAAAGGACTTAAAAGGTTGTAAATGTTAAATTCTCAAGAAACACGCATCTTATAGAAACGTCCTATGATAGGTTGAAATCAAGAGAAATCACATTTCAGCAATACAGGGAAAATCTTGCTAAAGCAGGAGTTTTCCGATGGGTTACAAATATCCATGAACATAAAGATATTACTATACCTTTGATAATTCATTACTATTTACTGAGAGCATTCAGAACACTACACAAATCTTTCCACGCTAAATCATAACGTCCGGTTTCTTCCGTGTCAGCACCGGGGCGTTGGCATAATGCAATACGTGTACGCGCTAAACCCTGTGTGCATCGTTTTAATTATTCCCGGACACTCCCGCAGAGAAGTTCCCCGTCAGGGCTGTGGACATAGTTAATCCGGGAATACAATGACGATTCATCGCACCTGACATACATTAATAAATATTAACAATATGAAATTTCAACTCATTGTTTAGGGTTTGTTTAATTTTCTACACATACGATTCTGCGAACTTCAAAAGCATCGGGAATAACACCATGAAAAAATGCTACTCGCTACTGCGCTGGCCCTGCTTATTACAGGATGTGCTCAACAGACGTTTACTGTTCAAAACAAACCGGCAGCAGTAGCACCAAAGGAAACCATCACCCATCATTTCTTCGTTTCTGGAATTGGGCAGAAGAAAACTGTCGATGCAGCCAAAATTTGTGGCGGCGCAGAAATGTTGTTAAAACAGAAACCCAGCAAACATTCGTAAATGGATTGCTCGGTTTTATTACTTTAGGCATTTATACTCCGCTGGAAGCTATGTGTGTATTGCTCACAATAATTGCATGAGTTGCCCATCGATATGGGCAACTCTATCTACACTGCTCATTAATATACTTCTGGGTTCCTTCCAGTTGTTTTGCATAGTGATCAGCCTCTCTCTGAGGGTGAAATAATCCCGTTCAGCGGTGTCTGCCAGTCGGGGAGGCTGCATTATCCACGCCGGAGGCGTGGTAGCTTCACGCACTGACTGACAGACTGCTTTGATGTGCAACCGACGACGACCAGCGGCAACATCATCACGCAGAGCATCATTTTCAGCTTTAGCATCAGCTAACTCCTTCGTGTATTTTGCATCGAGCGCAGCAACATCACGCTGACGCATCTGCATGTCAGTAATTGCCGCGTTCGCCAGCTTCAGTTCTCTGGCATTTTGTCGCGCTGGGCTTTGTAGGTAATGGCGTTATCACGGTAATGATTAACAGCCCATGACAGGCAGACGATGATGCAGATAACCAGAGCGGAGATAATCGCGGTGACTCTGCTCATACATCAATCTCTCTGACCGTTCCGCCCGCTTCTTTGAATTTTGCAATCAGGCTGTCAGCCTTATGCTCGAACTGACCATAACCAGCGCCCGGCAGTGAAGCCCAGATATTGCTGCAACGGTCGATTGCCTGACGGATATCACCACGATCAATCATAGGTAAAGCGCCACGCTCCTTAATCTGCTGCAATGCCACAGCGTCCTGACTTTTCGGAGAGAAGTCTTTCAGGCCAAGCTGCTTGCGGTAGGCATCCACCAACGGGAAGAAGCTGGTAGCGTCCGGCGCCTGTTGATTTGAGTTTTGGGTTTAGCGTGACAAGTTTGCGAGGGTGATCGGGTAATCAGTAAATAGCTCTCCGCCTACAATGACGTCATAACCATGATTTCTGGTTTTCTGACGTCCGTTATCAGTTCCCTCCGACCACGCCAGCATATCGAGGAACGCCTTACGTTGATTATTGATTTCTACCATCTTCTACTCCGGCTTTTTAGCAGCGAAGCGTTTGATAAACGAACCAATCGAGTCAGTACCGATGTAGCCGATAAACACGCTCGTTATATAAGCGAGATTGCTACTTAGTCCGGCGAAGTCGAAGGTCACGAATGAACTAGGCGATAATGGCGCACATCGTTGCGTCGATTACTGTTTTGTAAACGCACCGCCATTATATCTGCCGCGAAGGTACGCCATTGCAAACGCAAGGATTGCCCCGATGCCTTGTTCCTTTGCCGCGAGAATGGCGGCCAACAGGTCATGTTTTCTGGCATCTTCATGTCTTACCCCAATAAAGGGTTTGCTCTATTTAATTAGGAATAAGGTCGATTACTGATAGAACAAATCCAGGCTACTGTGTTTAGTAATCAGATTTGTTCGTGACCGATATGCACGGGCAAAACGGCAGGAGGTTGTTAGCGCAAAAAATTCCAAAAAATTCCAAAAAAGCGACTAACAAACACAATCTGATGGCAGCAATGCGTAACTCGGTATTCCTTCGTTCAGCTTACGTATTGCCCTTTACTGGATGCATACATGGCCAGCCCTTTATAGCCGGTATGTGCTGAGATAGAGGAAATATGAACAATACTTCCTTTGGTATGATGAAGCAGCATATTACGTAAAACGTATTTGGTTATCATCATCGGAGTAAAAACATTGACCGAATACATGGATTGCAATCTGTCCAGTTTCAAGTTCGTAACAATATCATCATAAGCCATTGCGGCATTGTTGACATAACCATGAAGCTGAATCCTATTATTTACAAAGTCCTTGAACACATTTCTGTGCACATTCTCACTATCACCCAAGTCTATACTTTTAAAGAAAAGTTTATTGTCAAACTCTGACTCCAGCTTTTTAAACTCATCCGTATAAGAACGGGCTACACCATATACGGTATGTCCTTGCTCCAATAGTACCCTACATATTTCAAGGCCTACTCCACGCGAACATCCTGTCACTAAATAGTTCATAATCTTTTTAATTTTCCGGTTCTTGTTAAAGCAAAAGACTCTACAAACTTTATCCTACGGGGAATCTTGAAATCCTGCAATTTATTCTTGAGTTGACAACGGATATCCAACTCTTTCAACAGAACACCTTCCTCCAACTGGATATCAGCACAAAGCACATTACCCAAAACAGAGTTGGACTTCCCATAGACCAATGACTGACGGATACCGTCAATGGCATTAATGACAACCTCCACTTCTCCGGGATTGACTTTATACCCCCCTACATTTATCAGTTCATTCTTGCGGCTTTTAAACCTAAAGATACCCTCCTGCTGGTCCACCCATTCTATCAAATCATTTGAATGGTAATAATCTCCATCAAAACTAAAACTTTCCGACCGTCCCAGCAATGAACGGTGAATAAGCAATTCATCATCCACAACCATAAATTTATCCCGTATAGAAACAGGTATCTGGAAACAATCACCCTTTGCCGCAAACAAAGACCCCGCCTCTGTAGAAGCGTATATATTATTTATCTTAGCTAGAGGAAATATGTCATGTATAACATCAAAAAGATGCCGGTCACTTTTCTCCCCCCCAAAAGTAATCCGCTGTACAGAAGAATATTCTTTTTCAAAGGGTAATAACAGTCTGTAGAAAGTAGGAGTAGCTGAAATGTGAGTCACAGAATACTTCTCTATCAGGCTATAGACCTCATTTCGGGCAAGACCAAACACATTTACCAAAGTATTCTGGTTTTCAAAGGCTTGAAAGAACACTTGCAGTCCTGCCATGTGTGTAGGATTATAGGCATAGGCCCAAACCTGCCATTGATACCTTTCGGCACAACGTACCGAACGGGTAAGTCCCTGCACACTATGAATGACCTTTTTGGGCTGTCCGGTTGTTCCCGAAGTAAATATCGTAATTTCAGAAGCGGATTGCTGTAAAGCCTTAACCACCTCATCCATTGATGAGAATTTTTGTGTCCGGAGTTTCTCTATGACATTAATCTTTTCTTCATTTATCCCACCCAGTTCGGACAGACTCAGGTCGGAATCAAGCAATACCAAAGGCTTATTATTGACCAATGCTTTTATCAAGTTGGAAAAATACTTGAAAAGATCATGCGTCTTTAATAAAGGAACATAGTCGTCCATACATACAGCCTTTAAAAGGTCCGCATAGCTATATGACTGCTCTCCATTGTATAAAAACATAGTCATACCGTTTTTATTTTTCCAACTTTGCAAGAACTTCTCCAATAGTGTTCACAAGACCATCCTCAAAAATGTCAATATCAAACTCATCCTCAATGCGGACTGTCAGTTCTGCAAGATCAAATGAGGTCAAGTCCAAATCATTACGCAGATCATCCGATGCTTTTAATGTAAGAACTGTCGTCAAGTCTTTACTTGCACGAATTTGATTAATTATTTCTAATACCTTTTCTTTCATAATTTTGTTTGCTTTAAAATGATATTCTTAAACCATATTCATATTCCTCTGAGTTTGGATATTTTCCTTCCGAAACCTTTATAAATCCAAGACGAAGGTAAAAATCATACATTACTTTATTAGAAGCTCTCATTTTTAGTGAATATCCGGAACTACCCAACTCTTTGCTGTATCTGACAGCTTTTATTATCAACTTAGCTCCTATCCCATAATTAGCATATTTTTCCTTTACAACTAAAAATGTTGCAAAAGAATCTAACGGAGCTACATTTACATAAACAGCATTACAGGCTATTAATTTACCTGCATCATCCATATCCCGCACAATAAACAAAGTTGCGTACTGATACATTTTCTCTGCATACTCTATCAATGAAACGCGTGTACTTAATCGGGGAACGAACAATAGTTCTGTATCTTTTACAAAACTAACAAACTCGTCCTTGTTTATTTCTTTCGATAATAAAATACTATATACTAATTTCATACATATTCTTCATTTTATAATTAATCTACAGAAATATGCAACCATTCCCCCTGTTTCTCCAATGCTTCTTTTAATTGCTCCTGTGAATTAAATTTCATAATCAATGTTCCTATTGCATTATTAGCACCTTCAAAAAAATGAACTGCATCTCCTTTCATTACCCATAAATCCTCTTCTATCACATAAGAGCGCATAGATTTACTGATATACAAGCTTTCAAACAAACCGTCCTTATCTGAATGAAGAATAATCTCCGCCCAATGCCCCATGTATGGCTTCTGCTCTATACCATCGACAGAATCTCCAACAGCAGCGCGCACACCAGCCGTAATCATATCCACTCCGGTAGAATAACGAACCATCTCAGACAGGCGATTACCTCCTCCACGAGGGGACACTTCCATAATATAAGTCTTGCCATTGACACCTACACGGGTCTCAATATTATAAACGGCAGTCTTCATGTGAAGAAGGGTAAGAAGACGCTGGAGTTCAGAACGGAGTTCGGACTCTTGCTGCATATTCATGGTCGAAGGCCATGAATATGCAGCAGGGACGAAAGTCCCTGCTGCATTTTCATCGAAACGCTGGGCAGAGAATGAAACAAACTGAAGCACCCCGTTCACAGAAAAGCTGTCACTGTCTGACGAACAGCCTTGTTTTTCGATAAACTCCTCCACTATAATATTTCCTTTGATAGAGTGCTTGAAAGCATATTCCAAAGCCTCCTTTAAATCCTCCTCCTTGTCCACCCGGGTCACTCCTTTGCTACCGGCAGAATCTGTAGGTTTTACAATCAAAGGGTAAGAAAACTTGTCTGTATCAGCCAAAGCATCTTCCAGCGAAGAAAAACCAAAAGCCCAAGGCACATTAAAACCGTTCTCTGACAAAAAAGTCCTAAATTTATCCTTATTCTGTAATATTTCAACCGATTCGAAAGGTCCAAATGAAGGAATACCCATCTGGGTTTGAACATACGATGCCGATACAACACCAGGATCCACTCCAAAAGAAAGAATACCGTCTATTTCCTTCTCACGGGCCACCTTCAATACTGCTTCTTTGTCTATAATGCTGACATTGACATACTCATCACTATATCTATGAGCAATATTGTCAGGCAGATAATCAGCCGTAATCACATAATAACCTTGCTCGTGAGCCGCCTCTATCACAGGAAGGAGATAACGGATACCTCCAAGGAGCATTAATTTTTTCTGCCTCATATCCTATTTTACAATTAAATCCAATGTACGTTGAATCTCCTCTTCTCCCAGCGCATGATGCATCGGCAGGCAAATCACACAGTCAGCCATCTTATGTGCGTTAGGAAGATTTTCCGGTCCGGCACTCTGTAATCCTTTATAGGTAGAGAAAGTACTTATCAACGGATAGAAATACCTGCGTCCCAACACATTCTGTTTTTTCATCCTGCAATAAAGTTCATCACGAGTCATACCATATTTCTCTGCATCTATAAAAATGGGGAAGTATGAATAGTTGTGCTTCACGTCCGGCATATCGTCAAAGAATGTGACACCATCCACCCCACGCAACACTTCACGGTACTTTATGGCAACCTGATGACGTGCAGCAATGGCAGCATCCACCTGTTTCAAATTCAGCAATCCGTATGCGGCACGCACTTCATCCATTTTGCTGTTTATACCCGGAGCAACCACGGTCACCTCATCGGCAAAGCCAAAATTCTTCAAATAGTCTATACGTTTCTTGGTCTGTTCATCGTGCATGACCAAAGCACCACCCTCTATCGTATTATAAACCTTGGTGGCATGGAAACTGAGCGTGGACATATCCCCCGCATTCAGAATGCTTTCACCGTTTACTTCCACACCAAACGCATGGGCCGCGTCATAAATGACTTTCAAGCCATACTTATCGGCTATCTCCTGAATACGCACGGTATCACAGGGCTTTCCATATACATGAACCGGCATAATGGCCGTCGTTCTGGGTGTAATGGCAGCCTCTATCTTATCCGGATCCATATTACCTGTAGACGGGTCGATATCCACGAAGACCGGAGTAATACCATTCCACCAAAGGGCATGGGTGGTAGCCACAAAACTATAAGGGGTGGTTATCACCTCTCCCGTTATTCT